>VOFF01000308.1_pt1 | contig 101159 bp, 95 predicted proteins | sample 5384061 | NCBI WGS metagenome assembly VOFF01 (sample SAMN12384725, study PRJNA508395) | human gut metagenome | isolation source: healthy gut E | host: Homo sapiens | reverse complement strand
AGTAACGGTTACGTGAGATAGCCCAATCCTGTATATTCTCAAGCCAGTTTCCGAAACGTCCTGAACCGATAGACTCAGGAATCCAGTTTACTGTATTGTTGTTTCTGATAAGATCATCCTTTACTGCTGTCTCCTTGATGTACCATGACTCTCTTGCATAGTAGATAAGAGGCTTATCACATCTCCAACAGTGTGGATACTCATGCTCAAATTTCGGAGCATCGAAAAGCTGCTTTCTGCCGCTTAAGTCCTTTAATACCTCAGGATCTGCATCCTTTACCCACATACCGGCAAACGGAGTCTCGGCTGTAAGCTCTCCCTTGTCGTTTACAAACTGTACAAATGGAAGGTCATAATTTCTTCCGACATTGGCATCATCCTCACCAAATGCAGGAGCGATATGAACGATTCCTGTACCGTCTGACATAGTAACATATGTGTCACATGTCACGAAAAAGCCCTTCTTGCCCTGCTTATCGGCAACCTGCTTAGCGCAGTCATAAAGCGGCTCATACTCCTTGTACTCAAGATCCTTTCCTTTGTATGTCTCAAGCACCTCATATGCCTTCTTGCCTGCTTCTGCGTCCTCTTTTGAAAGAAGCTGTGAGAGCACCTTGTCTGCAAGTGCCTCTGCCATATAATATGTGTAGCCATCAACAGCCTTTACCTTTACATATGTGTCATTAGGGTTCACACAGAGTGCCACATTGCTTGGAAGTGTCCATGGAGTTGTGGTCCATGCGAGGAAATATGCATCCTCTCCTACTACCTTAAAACGTACTACTGCTGATTTTTCTTTAACTGTCTTGTAGCCCTGTGCCACCTCCTGTGCAGAAAGCGGTGTTCCACAACGAGGACAGTAAGGAACAATCTTGAAGCCCTTGTAAAGAAGTCCCTTGTTCCAGATTTCCTTGAGAGCCCACCACTCTGACTCAATGAAATTGTCGTCATATGTGACATATGGATTGTCCATATCAGCCCAGAAACCTACTGTGTTGGAGAAATCCTCCCACATACCCTTGTATTTCCATACAGACTCTTTACACTTCTTGATGAATGGCTCAAGTCCGTAGTTCTCAATCTGATCCTTGCCGTCAAGGCCGAGAAGCTTCTCCACCTCAATCTCAACAGGAAGTCCGTGTGTATCCCAGCCTGCTTTACGTGGCACATATTTGCCCTTCATGGTCTGGAATCTTGGAATCATATCCTTTATGGTACGTGTCTCAACATGTCCGATGTGAGGCTTTCCGTTTGCTGTAGGAGGTCCATCATAGAATGTGTATGTCTCTCCTTCTTTTCTGTTTTCCATAGATTTTCTGAAGATATTGTTCTCTCTCCAGAACTGCTCTGTCTTCTTCTCGCGTTCAACGAAGTTCATATTGGTGTCAACTTTGTTGTACATGACTATCTCTCCTTATTCTATATTGTTCGTGAACATCCCAACATGCACCTCAAATTTGACTCTTACGAGGCTTCCTTGTGGCTTACTCCACTAGAATTTTCGGTTTATGGAATATTCACAAAAAAAGGCACACATTCCTGTAATTAGGAACGCGTGCCTGATACGTCTATACCACCTATTACAATGTACTTAAGGGAAATACCCTTGCATACCCGCCCCTGTAACGTAGGGAATACGTCAGAACCTACTCTCGCAACACTGTATGGCGATTTTAGCCTGCGGCTCAGAAGTGATTTTCAAAACGGCTCTACTCATACCGGCTCTCACCTGCCCCGGCTCTCTTTGACTTTCCTGCCATCTCTACTGTCTTCGTCACTGCCTTTTACTAACTGTGTTTAAGTATATAACTGAAAAGCCACTGTTGTCAAGATGTAATTGATTCTGTAATAATTTGATAATAATTAACTCTAATAAATGCCATCATAATCAAAATTCTGATAATCAAAATCATCATAATCATAAGAATCATAATCATAATCGTAATCCTCATAGGAATCGTCATCATTATAATACTCATAGCCCTCATCAAAGCCCCTCATGAACTCCTTTTCTAAATCTGTGCTTACATTTGCGCCTGCCACAACCCAGAATATGATGCTGACTATAACTGAGATAGCTGCTGTTGCTATACCAACTATACCAAACACCTTGTTGTTGCCCTTTATGATATGTATAATACCAAAAATGATAGCAAGCAGAGCTGTCACATAATTGATGCATGTACAAAACAGTACAATAGATGCGATTCCAAGTACCAGAGAAGCTATACCAAAGCCATTGCTGTTCTTTGGCGGCTGGTTGTATGGATTAGCTCCATACTGTGGCTGATTGTATGCTGTCTGTCCGTATGCGGTCTGATTGTAGCCACCCTGTCCGTTTGGCTGCTGGCCATACTGCGTCTGTCCGTAAGCTGACTGATTAAATGAGCCCTGATCATATGTGTTCTGGTTGTATGTACCCTGGGCATTTGGATTCTGATTGTATGCACCCTGGGCATTTGGATTCTGATTGTATGTACCCTGATTTGCATAACCATATGCACTGCCCGGATTATTGACATATCCGTCTGTGCTGCCTGTCTGGTCTGATGACTGTCCATATGCATATGCATTCCCACTTTCCTGCTGGGATACAGACTGATTATATGTGTCTGTCGGCTGATTGTATGTGTCCTGCGGCTGGCTGTATGTGTCTGAGCCATTTGCTGTTTCTGAAGACTGACCGAATACACCTGTATTGTCCGGTGTGCCTGACGACCGGTTGTCATTGTTCATATAATTGTTATCGTCCATAACTTCCTCCATATATCCTATTGTTTATGTAGCCATTGTGTTATTGTGTTAGAAATATTTTATCATATATTACAATAATGTAAATATTTTTATCATAAAAAATATGAAAAATGGCAGGAGCAAATGCGCTCCTGCCGTAAAAAACATATTACTGCTCTTAGAAATCAAATTTCTGACTAAGCTCTTCCTCATTCTCCTCAACAGAGTTTTTGAGGTCATCCGCAAGCATATAGATATTTTCCAGTACCTTCTTGCACTTTGCCATGCTCTCGACTGTGGTATCAGCCATGCGAAGTCCCTCTGTTGAAGAAGCTGCGACCTCTTCTCCGGTAGCTGAAAGGTGTGTGATATTGTCTGATATGACTGTTGTTGAATCAAGAATCTTTTTGATACTCTCCTCAGCCACATTGATATCCTTCATCAACAGCTCAACGGCCTCTCCCATGGCATTAAACTTTTTCTCTTGTATCGTCGATAAGCTCATTCTGCTTCTCTACCGATGATACTGAGTTCTCGATACTCTCGTTGGCACGCCTTGTGTCCTCATTGAGCTTGTTTATAATCTCTGTAATATTGGCTGATGCATCCTTTGTCTGCTCTGAGAGCTGTCTGATTTCATCTGCTACTACCGCAAAGCCCTTTCCTGCTTCACCTGCCCTGGCCGCCTCAATTGAAGCATTGAGAGCAAGCAGATTTGTCTGGTTAGAAATATTGATAATCGACTCAACAAAGCTCTTTACTTCCTCTACCTTAGCTGTAAGACTCTGAATAACTGACACTGTAACATTGCTTGCCTCTGCCACGTTGTGTGCCTGCTCCTTGAGTTCTTCCACAACATCAGCTCCCTGCTTTACGGTCTCATCAGTCTGGCGTGAGGCATCTATCATAGCCTTGATTCCACTTTCTGCATTGTCTGTATTTCCCTGAATATCAACACACATAGCTGCCTGCTTCTGGATAGCCTCCGCGGTGCTCTCTGTGCTGTCTGCTATCTCCTGGATCGAACTATGGCTCACCGCAACAGACTCATCGAGATCATTTAACATGGTCATAGCCTCGTCAAAGTGCTTTGAAATATTCTCCGCAACCATTACCATCTTCTTATTGCTGTCCACCTGTGCCATAGCAGATTCTTTGATTTCTTCCATATTTTCATCGAAGAAATGGGTAAGAAGAATCGTGATGCTGTCTGACGCATATCCCACAAGTACAAGTACAAAAACTGCTATCACATCATTCTGAAGAACTGTACCCCCTATTCCAAGCTGCATTACAAGCCTGATGACGCTGGATATGATTATTACTGCGTTCATCACCATCATCATCTTTATATCCAGATATATCATCGCTGCAATAACAAGCGGCAGGGCATATGTCCATGTACCGATTGTTGAATTGATCAGTGCGATAATAAAATATCCTGCTGTCATGGCGCTTACAAGTATAAGCGCACCTGTTCTGCTGTCTCTTTTTGTAATAAATGCAATTACAGCTATTACTATTACTGCTATTGCCGCAACAAGCTGTATACTTATCCTGGTAATATCAGCATCTTTTGTCCCAACTGCTGCAAATAACGTAAATGCTATATATGCAAATACTATGATTACCGCCAGGAATACACGTTTGTTGGCTCTGTTATACTGTTGACTATTCATAAAATCCCCCTTCTTTTGTTTGAGTTTTTAGAGTAGCTTTATTATACAACATTTTTTTATAATAATCCACTACTATTTAGTGCCAACGTACCATTTTTCTCATTTTGCTCCTGATTTGAAGAAAATTCTCCTTTCAAATAAACATTTACACAAAAACACCCGGCAGTTATCCTGCCGGGCATCCTGTAAAAAAATATTTATTCTTTAACTCCACCAAGTGTAAGTCCTGTAACAAAGTATTTCTGTAAAAACGGGTAAATACATATGATCGGAAGCATTGTTACAATTGTTGCTGCGGCACGAACTGAGGTAGGTGTAACTGCGCCTACAGCATTTTTCATTGCTTCTGCTGATCCTCCCTGATTTGTTACAGCTGAAAGAAGCTTCATAAGCTCATACTGTAATGTAGTAAGCTTTGTACTCATACGGTTATAAAGCATTGCATCAAACCATGAGTTCCACTGTCCTACTGCTACGAATAAAGCTACTGTCGCATATACCGGTTTGCAGAGAGGGGAATAAATCTTCAGAAAAATGGTGGTATATCCTGCACCGTCAAGCTGCGCTGATTCCTCTAAGCTGTCAGGAATTCCATTCATATAGGTCCTGATAACAAGCATGTTAAACGCACTGACCATTCCAGGGACTACATAAACCCAAAAACTATTGGTAAGCCCAAGTCCCTTGTACAGGAGGAAGGTAGGGATTAATCCACCATTGACATACATTGTGATAACCCAAAACAGGGATAAACCTCTTTTGAACAAAAATCTTTTTCTGCTGACTATAAAAGCAAGGATTGCATTTGCCACCAGTGCTAAGACTGTTCCAATTATTGTTCTGGCAACAGTAACGTATGCTCCTGTTATAAGATTATCTTTTTGTAAAACCGTTATATAATTCTTCCAGGTAAACTTTCTTGGTAAGAGGTAAATTCCACCTCTTAATGCATCTGTACCATCATTAAGCGATATCGCAAGTGTATTAAGCACCGGATAAAGCGTTATGATCAAAAACAATACCATAATGATGCAATTTACAATTGGAAATATACTTATCTTCTTTTTCTTTTTGCTCTTTACAGAGCCTGCTGTTATATCTGCCATCGTACAAGACCTCCTTAAAACAACTGCTCTTCACCATTATGTTTGGCAATTTTATTTGCAATAAATATAAGAATTATACTTACCACACTCTTGAATATACCTGCTGCAGTACCTATTGCATAATCTCCCTGGCTTATGCCCCATTTAAGTACATAAATATCAATAGTCTGTGATACTTTCTGTATCAGACCGTTTCCTAAGAGATACTGTATCTCAAATCCTGCATTTAAAACATTACCTACATTCATAAGAAGAAGGATTATGATAGTTGGTTTGATTCCCGGCAGTGTTACGTACTTGATCTTTGCCCAGCGTCCCGCTCCATCAATAGATGCTGCTTCGTAAAGTGAAGGATCTATTGATGTAATGGCTGCAAGATATATGATTGCATTCCATCCTGTTTCTTTCCATACATTGGCAAATGCCACTATCGGCCAGAAATATCCCGTATGTGCGAAAAAGTTTATCGGTTGGTCTATAATATGCATATTTACAAGGAACTCATTTACAATACCTGTTCCTGAAAGCATATCGTGTAAAATACCTGTTACAATGATCCATGAAAGGAAATGTGGAAGATATGATATAGTCTGTACTACTTTCTTTCCACCCTTTGATGCAATCTCATTAAGTAAGATTGCAAATGCTATGGCTGTGACAAAAGTTACAACCAGATTGATAACGCCCATTGCGAGTGTATTTCTTATAACACGGATAAATGTCATATCCGAGAACAGCATCTTGAATTTGTCCAATCCAACAAATGCAGAATGAAATATACCAAGTCTTGGTTTGTAATCCTGAAATGCCATTGCCCAGCCAGCGAGCGGCAGATAATAGAATACGACTCCATATGCCACCATTATTGCTGCCCAGAACAGCAGCACTTTCTGGCGTTTGACTTCTTTCCATGTAATTTTTGTTCTAGGTTTTCTGACCTTTTCTTTTTTATTTTCTCTCGTTAATGACATGACACCACTCCTTAAAAGGCAGCAGGCAGATACAACGCTATTACATCTGCCTGCCTTAAATTTCATTTAAGCTTTATTTGAACTTAGCAGCCTGCTCTAATCTTTTATCAAGCTCAGTCTGTAATTCATCCAGGAAATCCTGTGGATTGCATGCATTGTATGCATCCATGTATGTATCCCATGCTTTGTCAAAGTTTTTTGCCATAACAACCTGTGGAAGCTGCTCATGCTTAACTTCGCCAATCTTTGTCCAGGCTACTCCACCAGGAGTGCTTGTGTTAAAGTTGTTAGAGTATGACCACATCGGATACCAATCTCCAGGTGCATTGTTTGTTCCAAGCATTTCAACGTATGTCTTAACACCATAGGCATCGAAAGCCTCTTGTACATCCTTGTTAAGACCATCATAGAACTCTCTTGCCTGTCCATCAGCTTTGTTGGCATTGATTCCATCATCACTTGTTCCACTGTACTGTGGGAAGTATGAGTATGGGCATGAATGAGAGGCCTTGTATGCTGTATCAGAAGCCTTCTTTCTCTCATCTGCTGTTTTGTAAAACTCACCATTCTCATCTACTTCATAGTCAGTACCCTTGACACCCCAGAATCTGAGATTGTGGATATCCTGATCAAGAAGATCATTTACAAACTTCATGGCCGCATCTACATCATCACAGGATGTTGTAACAGCAAGACCTGTTGACTCGTTGAAAGCGCCGCCTGCATTGTGCCACTGATTGTCACGGCCGTCAATTGTTACAGGTACCGGAATGTAATCGCATCCCTGCTCATCAAGACCTGCCTGTTTAATTGCATCACCTGCTGTGTATGCGAAATCCCACCACTGGTCAATCATTCCAAGTACACGTCCTGTAGAAAGCTTAGAGATATATTCATCATATGTCTGTGTGAATGACTCAGGATCTACAATTCCCTTCTGATACTCTTCATTGAGCTTCTTGAAATATTTAACTGCTGTATCTGATGTATTATAGTCAAGTACTTTCTTTGTATCAGGATCTACCATACATGATCCATCGTTTGGATATCCGTCAAGGAACTGTGGTGCATTCTCAAGACAGAAATATCTCCAGTCATCACAAAGGATTGTATATGGAATATTTTCTGTTCCATCAGCCATTGTTGGATTTGCCTCATTATATTTCTCGATGAGGTCAAAATACTGATCCAGTGTCTTGATCTCCGGATAGTTAGCCCATTTAAGTACTCTTGCCTGGATCCAGAATGCCTCGTCATTGTGTGTGCAGACTTTCTCGTCTCCCTTTATGCAGCTAAACTGTGGTATCCAATAGATATGTCCGTCATCCTGACGAAGTTTTTCCCACTCAAGATCTGTGAAAAGATTTTTGATGTTTGGATATTTCTCGATGTAGTCATCCAGTGGAACAAGTGCGCCTGCATCATATAACTGCATCTGTCCGCTTGCACCTTCAATGAAATCAGGATATTCGCCACCTGCGATCATTGTTCCGATTGCCTCATCTGCTGTCTGTCCGGTAAGCCAGGTTTCCTTTACCCTTACACCTGTCTTTTCCTCGATGATCTTCTGGATTTCATTATCATCATTGATTTCAGTTCCCGGTACAGCAAAGAATGCATCAAACTCTTTCGCACTTCCAGTTTCAGTGCCACCTTTTTTGCCACTATCATTGCCACATCCGGCAAACAGTGTTGCTGCCATGGTAGCCACAAGCAGCATGCTTACAATTCTTTTTCTTTTCATATTGTATTGTCCTCCCTTTTGATAACTTAATTTTATACTTTTTAAGTTTTCAAACAATCGGAGTAACTATAGTCAAAAACAGGGTAAACTATAGTTTCTCGAAAGAACTATAATTTACCCTGTTTTGCAGTAATATATATTATTCTCCACTTTGCATCTGGCGTCTGAAACGCGCCGGTGTGCAGCCTTTTACCTGTATAAACCTGTTCACAAAATAATCCATATCATGATATCCGACTTCCTCTGCTATCTGTATTATCTTCTTATCAGTCCTAAGCAGAAGCTCTGCCGCCCGTTCCATCCTGTAATTGTTCAGATAATCCTTAAAGGACTGTCCGTATTTTTTTCTGAAAAGCTGCCCTAAGTATGCACTGTTTACATAATACTTCTCACTCAGGCTCTTAAGCGTGATGTTCGTGGCATAATTGTCTCTTACTTCCTTTTCTACCATGCCGATCACACCTCTTGACACATTTTTTCTAAGCTGCGACAGATAATCACCATACTCACAGCAAAATCTGGTCATATGCGCACGGCTTCCCCTCTCAATACCGGTCTTAAAGCTGCTCACTTATGAGTCGCAAAATCTCCTGCTGATTTACATTATCATCCTGCTCACTTGCCAGGTGTATGAACTGAAACAACAGATAATTAATATTTAAGTTCATGCTTTCCCCATTCATACCCATGCTGGACATCTCATCATAAAATTTGGCAACTGCATTTCTTATCTCAAGATGGTTATTCTGTTCCACTGTCCTAAGCAGCTTATCAAGACTATCTTTACAAAGCACTATTCCATCTGCCGATATCTTTACTTCATCCTCATAGTAATATATGCTCTTTACTATGCGAAAGCCCTGAAACGACCTGAGCATACATGCATTGCCGTATGACCTGGCTATCTTTGATATATCTGATACTTTTCTTCCGACCAGCATAACTATATTCTTTTGTGTATTATCACATATATACCTTCTCAGATCCTCCAGATATTTTCTCTCGGTTTTTGCGGCTTCCTCTGCCATATAATCTGAGAATATAAAGCCTATGTCATACATACACTTCATTTACCGATACATCAAATACACAATGTGCCGAATCAGCCCCCAGAAAAGCAACACAGCTTTCGTACATCTTGCGCTGTAAGCTTCTCATATCACTATCGAGTATCTCATCACCTGCCGGAAGCTGCTCCATCTGTATTTCAACATACCTTGCTCCACCCTCACACCTCATATTTTCTTTTACATAGTTCAGGTTTACTTCATCATATTTGCCCTGTATCAGAGATATCAGGTGTCTTGCAAGGTATGCCTGTTTCATCTTTTTGTTATCCTCGTTGATCTGGTTTTTCTCGTTTTTGAGCACAAGAACCTTGTTTAGTACCTTAAGCAGCATCTCCTTATCCACCGGCTTTAGTATGTAATCCGTACAGTCATTCTGCATGGCCTGCTGCGCATAGCTAAAATCTGCATAACCGCTTAATATCACAAAATACACATCTGATTTTTTATCTTTTCTCAAAGTCTCAAGCAGCTCAAGTCCTGTCATCTCCGGCATCCTTATATCGGCTATGACCAGATCCACATTCTCATTTTCCAGAAACTGCAGGGCTTCCTTTCCATTTGAAGCCGTTCCTGCTATCTCAAATTCTTCATTTTCCCAATCAATGAGCACCTTAAGCCCCTGTATTATGAAAGGCTCATCATCCACCAATAATACTTTAAGCATTTTAAATCTCCCTATAAATATGTTTCCGGTATTTTTATCATCACAGTCGTACCGCAGCCTTCCTCACTGTCCACATCAAATACTGCTTTAGATTCCGTTACCATTTTGATACGCAGGCAGGCATTTATCACACCCACTCTGCCACCGGTCTTTAACATATCGATATCTGCATTTTTCATGTTACTTTTCATTTTTTCAAGAGCATCCGGATCAATTCCGCTACCTGTATCCTCAACCTCTATATGCATGAACCCGGCTTTTTTGAATATACGCACAAATATCCAGCCCGGAGCAGCTTTACTTTCTATGCCATGCACACAGGCATTTTCAACAAAGGTTACAAGCGTAAGTTTTGGCACCTGACATTCCATGCAGTCTGCTTCTATATCTATGTTATAGTTCAGTCGCTCGCCAAACCGGTATTTCTGCAATGCCAGATAGGCTTTTACAAATTCACATTCCTTTGCAACGGTTACAGCATCATTTCCCCACTCCACATACTGTCTTTGCATGATGGCGAGTTTTTCGACCATATCAGCCGTCTCATTTTCCTTTTTCAGCAGACTGTGCATTCGTATGCTCTCAAGCGCATTAAACAGAAAGTGCGGATTTATCTGGCTGTGCAGTGCAAGAAGCTCTGCGTTTTTCTGACTTACAAGCATCTCCTGCTCTTTTAGCTTATTCTTATATACAGTCTGGATCAAGTCATTTGTGCGGCTTACCATCCTGTTGTAATTTTTTATCATGCTGCCGATCTCATCTTTGCTCTCCCTGTCAGTCATAGATACAAGCTTTTCGCTGTCAACTGACTTAAATACCTTTGAAAGCTGTAATATCCTGCTCGTAAAGGAATGGTTAAAGATACTGAACAGACAAAGTGGAAAGAATACATTTATAAGCATCAGAAAAACAATAATCGGTGCATTGTGCATAAGCATGCTCCATATATTACTGCGTGTCTTAAACACATATATATCAAGATCACAGCCATACAAAGAGAGCTTCTGCCTGTATACGGAGTCGCTTATTTTCCCAATCGCCTCCAATGTCTTAAATGGTTTGTTGACTCCACTGTAGGCCCCATTTGACAGCACTATGTCATCTCCATGGCAGATAAGCACTTCATTATCATAATTCATATTCTTAAAAGTACGCATCATGCTGCCATAATTAAACTCTATCTTGAGTACCTTTTCGATATCAGATGAGTAAAAATCCAGCTTTTTCATATAAATCATATGTCTTTCATCTGACAATCCGGCTACGCCTTTTTCATATACAAAAAAGAGTCCTCCGCTTTCCTTCTGCTCCAGAAGTCTGTAAGAATCCGTATTTCTTACAGCAGACATATCATTTACTTTTCCGCCATTTACTATTGTAGGATTGTCAGCATACAGAAAAAATACTATATTGCTCATTCCAAGTGTGTTTTCAAAAAGTGTATCCTGAAAGAAGCTCTGATACTCTGATACATACTCAGCAGAGCTTGTGTATTCCTTTGATATAAAATCGTCTATGCGCTTGCTGGTGTAGATACTCTTAGCTGCCTCTTCTGCGTTATTGACCATGCTGTTCAGATTATATCCCACAGCACTTGCTATGCTCGACATTTCATGTCTGCTGCTTTCTTTTTCAGCATTTTCTACGATGGAAAGCACCACTGCATCAGTCACTATGAGCGGCAGCATGACACAAAGTACATAAAATATGTAGAATTTTTTTCTGAGTGAATAATCATCAAGCTTTCTCTCAATGGCATTCCATATTGGTCTTCTCATAAACAATTCCTCTGAAATCACTTAAAGGAGCCGACATATGTCCGCTCCTAAAGTCTGTTTTAACTTGTCATTAATTATAGAATAACATATTTATTATTAATAATCTACCCCTGTTTTCTCTCCACATCTTGTGATATCAATGCGCTCTGTCCGCTTGCCTGTGAGCTTTGTGCTTCTGTCATCAGGCTGCTGTCCTCCTGCGGATATCTCATAAATTCCCGGCACAGCTACACAGCTTCCATCCTCTTCTATCACAGCAAAGTCCCTTGGCGAAAGAGTCAGCTTTACTTTCTTAGTCTCATATGGCTCAAGCTTTACAACCTCAATCCCCTTTAGCTGATATCCCGGCTCATACTCTGCAGCATCAACGTGCCTGATATAGAGCTGAACTATCTCATTTACAGTATATCTGCTGTCATTTGTCACATTTACAAACACCTCGACAGATTCGTTTACATCACTTTCTGCTTTATCCACTGACATTCCATCATAGTTTGTCTCACCATAATGCAGTCCATATCCAAATGGATATAACACATTCTCATTTGTATAGCGGTATGTCCTGTGAGCCATTGAATAATCCGTAAACTCCGGGAGATTTTCGGTGCCCTGATAAAATGTAACCGGCAGTTTTCCACTCGGACTATACTCTCCGAATATAGCTTCCGCAACAGCCTTTCCGCCTCTGGCTCCCGGATACCAGCTGTCTATAATGGCATCCACATGCTCTTCTGCCCAGGAAAGATCTATCGCACTTCCTGCTGACAGCACAAGTATTACCGGCTTTCCTACTGCTGCAACAGCCTCTAAAAGTTCCTCCTGAAGTCCCGGAAGCATAAGTCCCAGCTTGTCACCGCTTGCATATTCATTTCCGGCATCACCCTCTTCACCTTCTATAGTTGCATCAAGTCCAAGACACATTACGACCACATCTGACTGTTCTGCCATGATGAGGGCTTCCTTAAATCTGTCCTTTTCCTCTGCAAGTCCCTGTACTTTGTCCTTGTACAGATGGCAGCCCTCTGCATAAAGCACTCTTGTATCCTCTCCAAGATATTGCTGCAATCCCTCAAGTGGAGTGATATATCTTGATGAGGTACCATAATAATTTCCTATAAGCGCATCCCTGGAGTTGGCATTTGGTCCGATAACCGCAATAGTTTTAACATTTTTTCTGTCGAGAGGCAGGAAATTGTCCTTATTCTTTAAAAGTACAAGACTTCTTCTGGCAGCCTCCACAGAAAGCTCCACATGCTCCTTACATTCTACAACCTCATACGATATGTCCTCATATGGCGATGGATAATCCTTCATCATGCCCAGACGAATACGCACCTCCATCAGCCTTTCTACTGCTGCCGTGATTGCCTCGTCTGAAACCAGTCCCTTGTCATAAGCATCCTTAAGATGTAAAAATGCACTTCCACAGTTTAAGTCACAGCCGTTGTTTACAGCCATAGCAGCCGATTCCTCAACTGTATCCGTCACATGATGGTGTTCGTGGAAATCAAGTATTGCCCAGCAGTCTGACACCACATGACCTTCAAATCCAAACTCGTCACGCAGTATATCCTTAAGCAGTGTCCTGCTTCCGCAGGCAGGTTCTCCATTTACCCTGTTGTAAGCCCCCATGACAGCCTCAACCTTTGCATCCTTTACACACCGCTTGAAGGCATACAAATATGTATCATACATATCATGCTTTGATGCTTTCGCATCAAACTCATGTCTTATGGCTTCCGGACCGCTGTGTACCGCAAAATGCTTTGCACATGCTGCCGATTTTAAGTGATCCGGATCATCTCCCTGCAATCCCCTTATATATGCGCAGCCAAGCTTACCTGTCAGGTACGGATCTTCCCCGTATGTCTCATGTCCCCTGCCCCATCTTGGATCTCTGAATATATTTACATTAGGTGCCCAGAAGGTAAGTCCCTTGTATATTCCGTGATCACCCTTTTTTGAAAATTCATTGAACTTTCCACGACCCTCTGTTGATACAACATCTCCTATCTTTTCTATCAGGTCAGTATCAAAAGTTGCCGCAAGACCTATCGCCTGAGGAAATACTGTAGCAACACCGGCTCTTGCTACTCCATGAAGAGCCTCATTCCACCAGTTGTATTCCGGTATCCCCAGTCTTTCTATAGCCGGTGACTCATACAGCATCTGACTTATCTTCTCATCTATTGTCATCTGCGATACAAGTTTTTTTGCATATTCCATAGTTTTTTTACTCATAGTGACTTCTCCTTTAATTTATATAATGATTTTACCAGATTCATGCAGTATTTTCTTTCTACTTGTTGCCCCACAATGTCCAAAAATTGCTATTTGTGCTATAATAACTATATTCACGCAAATGAGCATAAATATCAGCCGTATGGAGACAAGTATATATGATCGAAAATCTGAATGGAATACATGAGACAGTAAAATATAAAGAAAACAGCAATGTAAAGCTTTTTATAAATGTTGAAGTAGAAGATTATCCCATTCACTGGCATACTCCCATGGAGATTATCATGCCGCTTGAAGGCAGCTATACAGTGCAGATTGGGGATGATTTGGTACATCTTAATGAGAGTGATATTATCTTTATAGCTTCCGGTGTAAAACACAGGCTTATCGCACCTGACACCGGAAAAAGGCTTATCCTGCAGATTGAGTGGTCTGCTGTCTCAAAAATAAAGGAATTAAATTCCATACTTACCCTTATAGCACCTGCTATAACGCTAACCCCGGAAACTTCCGGTGATATCCACAGCAATATCCGTAAACTGCTGCTTGATATAGCAGATGAATACCAGACCGACTCATTTCTATCAGAAGCCGTGATCTACTCCAAAATGCTTGAAGTACTTGTCCTTATTGGAAGACATCATACTGCCAGCAGTTGTCATTTTAATGTCGGCAGACACAAGCAGCAGGAATATCTGGAGCGTTTTCTGTATATCTGTGAGTATATCGATACACATTGCACTGAGGACATAACACTTGATGAAATCGCAAAAATAGCCGGATTCAGTAAATATCACTTTACCCGGCTATTTAAACAGTTTACCAATAATACCTTTTACAAATACTTAAATCAGAAAAGAATAGAACTTGCCCTGACCTTTCTGGCTGATCCCAATATATCAGTCACCGAGGCTGCAATGCAGTCAGGCTTTGCAAATCCATCCACTTTCATAAGGGTGTTCAAAGCTGAAAAGGGCTGCACCCCGACTGAATTCCGCAAAATGTTTACTGGGTGAGCATTATGTATGAAAAATCTGCATAGTTATCACTATTGCTGCCATTTGATGATGCATACATACCGACCGTACAGCCCACAAAGCCACCTGCTTCTTCTGTGGTATATGGCAGCAGACTTATTTTTTCTGCGACTTTTACGCTCTTTTCGGCCGTACCTATCCATATAGATGCTTCCTGTTCCTTACAGATCATACATATATTCCACAGTGGATTTTTTTCTGTAATGCTGTACTCCATAATATCTGCCACTGCTATCTTTTTGTCAGTTCCCTTAATATGTGTAGTCACCACAAATACCAGCCTTCCGGCTTCCATTGTTATCTCAGCGCGAAGATGATTCTCATTGTTCTGGAAAAGTACAAGTCCTGCCGTCTCATTATCCGACTGTGGGATAAAACGCACTGCTGTCTTTACCGAAAACTCATAGCCCTTCTGTCTTAGTCCAAGAAATGCGCTTGTGCCAAGATCAGTGATCTGCTCTTTGTTTGTGTACAGTCTCAGTACTCCCGGATTTTCCTTAAGGGAGTAAAAAGACTCGTTGCGTTTTCCTATTCCAACCAGCCTCTTATCAGGCTTGGCTTCGCAGAAAGTTATAAAATCATTTTCTGATATCTCATCTATAAATCTGCACTCTTCAAGCGGTATATCTACCGTATCCTCAAGATGTCCTATCCCGGGTGCTATTACCGGCCATTCGTTTTCCCATATTGTTTTTGCAATAAAGGTCTCCCTGCCCATGCTGCTGTGCTTTTTGCATGGTCTTGACGCAAGCATGACCACATACCAGTTTCCGTTTATATCATCCACCAGATCACCATGTCCTGCATAGATGACCGGATAATCCATTCCCAGATTTCTGTGTGTAAATATCGGATTTCTCGGACATCCTTCAAACCATTTAAAAAGCTCCTTGCTTCTTGCTATCGTTATACTGTGCTCCGGTCCAGTGCCGCCCTCTGCATGCATCAGATAATAATATCCGTTTATCTTGTAGATATGTGGTCCTTCCGGCCATATGCAGCCCTTTACAGCACCTTTCCATATGGCCATGCTCCTGCCCTTAAGCTTCATGGTTCCAAGATCAAGCTCCTGTATCCATATCTCCCAGTCTCCATTGTAACGTACTCCTTCAGGGTTTGGGCGTGTGCCACAGTAATAACATCTGCCGTCATCATCAAAGAAAAGGCTTGGGTCTATTCCTACTGCTTCTTCTCCCAAATAATACGGATCAGACCACGGTCCTGCCGGATCCTGCGCTGTCACTATAAAATTGCCGCCATGCGATACATTGGTCGTTATCATATAAAAAGTTCCTTCATGATATCTTATGGTCGGTGCAAAAATACCTCTCGATATTTCTTCATTTTCCACGCATAGCTGCGATGGTCTGTCAAGTATATTGCCAATCTGCTCCCAATGAGCCAGATCCCGGCTATGAAATATGGGAACACCCGGTGCATACACAAAGCTTGATGTCACCAGATAATAGTCTTCCCCGACTCTACATATTGATGGATCAGGATAAAAACCTGAAAGTATTGGATTTTTTGCTGTTACCATGTCTCTTACCTCTCATTTCCTATAATACATATCCAAAGCCCAGTATCGTAAACTGCTTGTCTCTGTCTTCCTCTGCAATTTCAATTCTTACAACATGATTTTCACTGGTCTTATTGTTAAATATTATTGCCGCATTGCAGTGCTGCCAGTTATTGATATGCGGATCAGCCGTAAAATGATACTCTCCGTCCACATATACCTTCGCCTTTCCCACGTTTACCTCTCCCGAATCCTTAAATACAAGGAGAAGTGCCCTGCACTCCATCTCAAGCTCGAAATACACTTTTTCCCTGTTTAATGTATTTTTTGTGCCATCATACATCCAGTTATACGGGAATTCCGGAGTCAGCGAAAGCTGATCATCCATCTCAACGCTTTGCAGCTGTGTATCTGTCGAATCGAAGCCACCCTCGTCAATATATGCCTTTGCATATATATCCTTTTTGTCGAGCAGTCTTATATTTTCAAAGCTGTTTCCTATTACCGGTGCAAGATTTAGGTTTTCCTGCAATATTTTTTCCTCTGTCAGTCCCAGTTCAAATGCATTCAAACTTGCATGCCCTGCCTGATCTATTTTTTCAAAAAGATACTCTATGCAGTCTGCCATGACGGAATGGCCTGCATTGCCCGGATGAAACATATCATAGAAAAACTGATTTTTGCTTATTACCCTTCCCTCGTCATTTTTTAATGCAAACTGAGGGGAAACCGCATCCAGCACGCTTACCATAGGCAGATCATAGAGCTTTCCAACCGGGCTTAGGCGGTCTTGAAGGTTCCAGTCATTTGCAAATACGGAAAAAAGCAATATGACTGCCGGTTTCCATGGCAGATTAAGTACTTTACGTACAAGGCTTTCATAGCAGTCACCCTCTGTCTCATCCCCCTCATCATTTACAGCAAATTCAATAACTACTATATCAGGCTGCTGTCCGTCTCTTAGTACATCCCTGTCAAATCTGATCATTCCCAGCTCCGATGATGTGCCACCCACACCGGCTTTTATGAATTTCACATTATTCTTTGCAGAAAAACGCCTCTGGAAAAGCTGATAGGATTTGTATGCGTAGCACTCTGTATTTATAGGTGTCGCACCTGCTCCCCTGTGTGATAGATCCACCGATGTATGCAAGTGTTACCTCTTTTCCGGCTCTTGTCTTTTCGATGGCTTTTCTTATGCGGTATACATTTCCCATATTCATAAGCGAATGGCTTATCATGCTGCAGTATTCATCAGAGTTCATATCCACCTCTGTTTCCTCAATATCTGCCGGAGCCTCATAGCCGTCATTCAGATACAGTCTGACACTCGCTTTTCCCATGATATCCGGTGTATTAAATATGAACTTTATCTGTCCCGGTATATCATCATCCGGTGTCCACTTATAATCTGACAGGTATATCTTTCTCTCCATTCCATCGCCTGTCAGCTTTACCTTAAGATTAGTACCGCCTCCGTACAGGTCCTGCTTTCCGTACATCTGAAACACAAATTCGATCTGTTCGTTTTGATTATCTGTTTCCACAGATACACCTATGCTGTGTACAAGCCTGCCAAAACCTTCCACCGTCTCTAACAGCCCCAGTTCCTCTTTATTTTCTATATTTCCGGCTATTTGTGCACTGTTTATCAGTCTTCCGTCGCTTTCATATATAAAATGTATAATGCTTCCATCTTCCTGTACTGAGCCGTATATATCCTTATCCTTCATGATGTAGAAATACGGTCTTTTTCTTTCGGGATCCTTTGGTGCTTTTGGCCCTGCCATCTTTCTGCCTCCTTGTTATGTCGATTTTATCAGCTATAATGACTATATGATACAAAAACTCCCGGTGCTTTGCACCGGGAGAAATTATAGATATTTGTCCTGTCTTTTTTTTATAGTTTATGACTGCTTTCTGCTTCTTCTTAATCTTGAAGCCCCTGCCATCGAAACTCCTGCAAGAAACAACACGATAAATGCTGCCGTTGCTGATTGATCTGATGTCTTTGCAGCTTTTTTTGCCGCCGGCTTGTTTGCTAAAGGCTTATTTGTGCTGCCTGTTGCCGGTTTATCCGCTGACGGTTTATTTATAGCCGGCTTGCCTGTACCCGGTTTTTCTGTATTACCTGTTGATGAATTATTTGTACCCGGTTTTTCTGTATTACCTGTTGATGGATCATCTGTACCCGGTTTACTATTATCATCAGACACTTCATCCTTTGCCTCTGCTGCAAGCTCTATTGTTCCGTATACCGATGATTTAGACCAGCCCATGCCTGTTTCATCATTCCAGCTTAAGGTTCCGATTCTTGCTCCTGAAGCATCAGCATCATTTATCTGGAACTCAAGACCAATCCTGTCACCCTTTTTTGGCTTTATGTCTGTCCACTTGAAGGCTGCCTCAATCACATATCCATCCCCAGTCACTTTTGCGGCAGATTGTACATTTTCCTCGAGACATTTCTTTCCATTGAAAGAATGCTCATTCTCATAATTGATCCTGTACTGCTTATCATCGTCATCATATGACTCTGTCTTGGCATTATTCTCATCGATAAATACCTCGAGTGAATCCTGCTGATATGCCTCTCCACCGTCTTTATTAAGCACCGGATCTTTAACTGTTGCATATACATAAAGGTTTTCGTCATCCCACAACACCTTGGCATCTGCTGTTACCTTAGCTCCAAGGTTTATTGTAAGAGGAATAGCCACAGCCTTATCCCATTCGCTGTCGGCTTCTCCGTCAATCTTTACCGTTGCTTTTGTTGCTTTTTCAATGCCCGGCTTGAGAGTAGCCTTTGCATAATATTTGCTGCTTGTCTCCTGCATTTCTTTAAGGTCATTGAAGCTTACAGCTTTATCGTTATTCATAACTTTTACATCCATGCCGATAGTCTTTGCAACTTTTAAATCAGTCATAGGTACTTTGATGGTCGCACGGTATCCACCATCAACAGCCTGTGCCTCAGAACGCTTAACTGTCTTCTTTACCGGTGTCACATCTCCTGCTGAGTTTGTCTCATCCACATATACTGTAACTTCATCCGTATCATTTATTGTGGCATCCTTTACGCTTACAAGTACATTTAATCCATCCTTATCCCATGTTGGAATAAAAGCTGCCTGTGTATCATCATCCGAAAAACTGTATTCTGTTCCGGACATTGTATCACCTTTCTGCTCAGCTACAACGATATCCTGTATTAACGGCTCAAGCTTTGTAGCATCTACATAAGCCCAGTATGCAGGCTTTGCCTTGTATTTTCCATCAAAAAGCAGTGGGCACTGCTTTGATCCGTCAGCTCCGCCACCAACATTTGACTGTGAATGAAGCCATGAATTTGGCTCAATAACTCCCCACACAGTGATTCCTGCTACATTTGTACCGTTTTTTTCTTTAAGTCCTTTGCAGCATCAAAAAGCTGTTTGTGACAGTATGCCATCTTTGTATACTCGCTCTCTTTTGATGCTGCTCCTGATTTGTAAGCTGCGCTTGCCTGGAAATCCAGCTCTGTAAGCTGAACCTTTCCTGCTGCTTCGGCATATTTTTTTGCTACTGTCTTAAACTGTGCTGCTGAGAAGCTGTCCACACTGTAATGTGCCTGCATACCAAATGCATCAAGTCGTGTTCCCTGTGCTGATTTTACATCACTTATGAGCTTTATGATTCCTTCTGACTTGATATTGTCTGTCTCTCCGAAATCATTGTAGTAAAGTTCTACATCACTATGCGCATATTTATTCGCATACTTAAATGCATTGATTATGAACTCATTGCTCTTGTATACATGCCACCAGCTCGAATTGTTCCCATGACGTATCTCATCAAGGCTTTCTGCCGGGCTTACCGTATCTGTACGGTATGTATTGCCGATAACGGCCTCATTTACTACATCCCAGCCATAGAAAAGTCCGTCGTACTTTTTATTTGCTGCCTCTCCGAAGTAGTGGTCGAATACACTTGAGATATACCACTCAAGTCTGCGGTTCATAGTCTCTTTATCTACATATGGCTTACTGATATCATAATTCTCATGGAAGAACCATTCCGGAGTCTGCGAATGCCATACGAGAACATGACCTCTTATGCGTATCTTCCTGTCAGGATGTGCCGCATTCCACTCCAAAATCTTATCTACCATCGCATCAGCTCTTGAGAAATCAAGGCTGTCCCCTGCGTCATTTACCATCGGTACTTCAAGATCCTGCCCATCAAACTGAACTGTTTTTGTTTTAACCGACTTCTCAAGCTGATAATTAAAAAGTGCATCCGGTTTTAATTCATTTCCAAATGTAACTGCATTAAAATGCTTCTCCACAAGGTCCATGAGCGTATTGTCCTTAATCTCATCTAACATGATACCTGTTCCTGCGATTGCATTTTCTCCAAGAGCATCACTGCTTGTGACAGATTTTTTCCAGTCCTCAATATTCTGCTCTATCTCAGGTGGTGTCTTTGGTGTTGTATCAGTTTCCACTGTCACACTAACGAGGCTGATAGCTGATCCCGAACCGGCATTATCAGTAGTCATAAGACCAACTGCTACCATATCACCTTCACCTGTCGGGCTTATCGAGTATTCATCTGCGCCTGTAAGTTCATACTTCGTATTTGCGCCATCAGCATCTTCATCTCCATTCTTGTAGACCTTTAGTGAAACTGATCCTTTCTGATCCTTCACATTAAAGGTCACAGATTTTACAGTTGACATATCAACAGTCTCCGGCAGTCTCCATTTAACCTGATCGTACTGATTGTTAAATGTCACTTTCCACACACCATCTGTCAGCTCATAGCCGGCATTTCCCCAGTCTACTGTCAATTTATCAGCTGTGTATGTCGTTTTCTTTATATTCTGCTGAACTTCATCAGCGAATACTAACGACTGCGCCTGATACGCAGGTATAAGCTGTGTGACACCTGTGGCAAGCATAGTACTGCATACCGCAATACATGCTCCTTGTTTCAATAGTTTTTTCCTTTTCAACCCCATGTCCTCCTTACATGTGTATTTGTAATTCCAAAAACACTCTACCATAAGAGAGGTTTTAAAATATGGGACAAATTATAGAATATAACAAGTCAAATTATATGTGCGATAAATAAATTCAAATAATAGTAAGTCTGCGGTACCAGATCCATTGTATATAAAAATCAATAAATCCTGTAATTTCCTGAAAGTGCTAACATTGCAAACATGTAAAGGAAATTATCATAGTATCTCCTGTCACCTGTCCTAAGCGGAGTGTTCCAGAACTTTTCAACACACTGCTTTGCATATTTTCCATCTGCTGCGAGTGAAGCTTCTGCATTAACAGCAATGATCGCTACCGGATGAAGTGCCTTCTCATCAAGCGGTGTACCATCTATAAGAAATACACCATCCCAATTGTCCTTCTGATCCTCACAATAAAACTTCTGAAGCCTTTCTGCCGTTTTAATCTGCCACGGATCTGCATCAAACCACAGATGATCCATCGCTATATTGGCGATCGTGCGGTATGCATCACTGTAATACCAGTCATGTCTTCCAAATATTTCCTTATGCCCCGTATGAGGCTTTCCGTCATAATCTGCATATTCTGCGCTAAGTCCTGTCTTTTCATGGCATGCACTGTGCAGATATGCTCTGCTGGCAGCTGCTGCTTCTTTCCAGAATTCTCGGTCCTCCTCATAAGCCCTTTGGGCAAAAAGTTCATAAAAATGCGGCAAATGGTATGAAGGATCACTGAAATCCATATTTGTGACAAACTTTATCAGCTTGTTGGAAGGCTCCCACATTGGCTCTCCGCTGTGTCCCGGCTCACCCTTGTGTACACACTCCCTTAAGATATTTTGTGCCTCTTTGCTGTAGCAGAATATACCATCGCCATCTCCCCATCTTTTAGAGGCGAAAAACAATGCCATTGCAAAATACTCTTCACCATCAGGTGCCGGTCCTTCGGCATTTCGCTTTCCGTTTGTCTGACATGACCACGCAAAATAATTTTTTGCCGGACCATCTTCTATGTACATATATGTGCGCACCCATTTCCACAGTCTGTCAAACTCTGCTTTTTTATCCAGCTGTACACATACCATCATGCCATATGACATTCCCTCGGTTCTCACATCATGATTGCCGGTATCCTCCATATATCCCATATCATCACCGGCTTCATGATAAAAACGTTCATCATCATTCCCATAGAATATCGTGTTAAAAGTATCCTCTACTCTTTTTTGAATTTCTTCTTCCGGATACCCATACTCTTTGAATATATTTCTGTATTTGCCTGTCTTATATGCTCCTGCCATTTTTCTCTCCTTTTTGTCGCTGTTTTACTGTATCCCGCACATTAAATTTACAAATCTGTGTCTGCATGATGTCCAGGATTCATTATCTCCTTTTTTGAACCATTCTATCTGTTCACTGTCCTTAATTCCGTATATGGCTGTTATGTTCCCGATGATATCATCAGATATCGTGCTGTCTGCCATTATTATCATAACTCCTTTTATCCTGCCTTCGCCAGACAGATTATCCATGATATTTGCTATCTTTCCCTGATGTATCCAGCAAAAATTTCTTTCGTCCGCAGCACACTCAAGCACACATACTCTGCCGATGTCACAGTTATCCTCTCCATAACCGGCTGGTGTATAAACATAATTCATACTGACCTGTCCGTCTCCATCACACGAATAATGGATATGTATCTGACCATGATCTGTTTCCTTAAGCTCATGCCAGCTAAAGCTCCTCTCAGGTACCTCAGCAAAGTTTACAGCCCTGTTATATCCGAACCCGACAGGTGCCGCAGGGTTTACTACAGGTGTTCCATTTACCATAAATGTCACATAGTTAAATCCCTCTGCCGGATTGCCTATTGTTTTTTCCCAGTAACCATCATTTTTCTTTGATCTGTAAAGAAGCTCCTCCGTGCCATTTTCAAGAACTACGCTCACGCTTTTTGCATCAGGTGCAAAAAGATTTACTTCAATGCTGTTATCCTCCGTCACACGGATACCATGTATGACATCCGGATATTTGCCAGCCGGTTTTCCATCCTCGTCATTTTCGAACTGTATCTGCCTGTACACCGGATCAAAAAATACCATGCTCTCATCCGCCTGTACCGGTGTGCTAAAATCAATATTCTTTGATCTGACCGGGACAGCTTTATTAATATCATCAAGTTCTGCGTCATCCCATGTAAAAAGCATCTGTGCGAAATCCTTAAAGCTCTTTCTCCATACATGCCATTCATGATAGCCCTCATATACTTTTGGTGTACTGTCTTTCCCCCCTGCCGTGAAAATTCCTTTACCATCTCATTGATTCCAAGCAGTATCTCTTTTTCTTCATCTCCTGCCGACATAAAGACAGCTTCAAACCGATATGGGCTGTCAATGATTTTTTTCATGAGATGTATTGCAACACCTGAAAATACCCCAACTGCTGAAAAAAGTTCTGGGTGTCTTGCCGCTATATCCGTAGCCTGTGCTGAACCAAGTGAAAGTCCTGCCACAGCACGGTTGTTTCTTCCTTTTTTGACCTTAAAATTTTCCTCTATATAAGGGATTATGCTATTTACAAGCTCACTGTCAAAATCTCCCGGAAAAAATACAGGGTATTCGTTATCCTTAAATGAGTAGCCACTGCTTGCAACTATGATCATCGGCACACATTTTTTGTCTGCTATCAGATTGTCCATGATGAAATTCATCTTACCCTGCCATACCCATCCGGTCTCATTCTCCCCGACACCATGCTGTAAATACAATACAGGATACCTTCCATCTCCGCTCTCATATCCAGGGGGAGTATACACATAGCTCTCCTTTATGTGACCGTTTACCTGTGAGGTATATTTGCACAGACTTACCGTTCCATGCGGCACATCCCTGACAAAATAGAAATCCTCGCCCTCTTTTGGCACTTCAAATGTGTTTATTGCAGCAAAACAGCCATATGATATAGCCGCATGAGGATTTGTTATGCAGACATCATCTACATACCAGAAATAATAATGCATTGCCCAGTGGAAATCTTTAATGTTTGCCGAAAATCCACCCTGCATATCAGGCTTTAACTGTATGCGTTCTGAGCTGAAATAGCCTCCCATTCCGGCTACTTCTACTTTATTGGCATTTGGCGCATAGATATAAAAGGTAACGCTTCCATCATCCTCAAGTGTGACCGAGCATCTGTTATTGTCCATTGATGATGGTATCGTGCCTATATACAAAGCACCGTTTTTTAAATCATCCAAAATAATCCCCCCATTCGTTTATTGATATATACAAGTGTAAACGAACAAGGGCTCGTTATTCTATTAATAAATTGCCAAACAGTATTCAAATATTGCTAATTTTCATTTACCTTTTGCTGTAAATAATCAAAATATATCTGTGGATTACAGGCATTGTACTCATCCATATACTGATTCCAGGCAGCATCAAAATCATCTGCCATGATAACCTGCGGCAGCCATATTTTCTTTACTGCCACAATATTATTCTTTACTTTCCCACATTCAGAGGTCGAAGGAATTGAATCTGAATATGAATACATCGGATACCACGAGCCTGGAGCATCATTTTTTCCAAGCAGATCTACATAGTTTTCCACTCCATAGGCTTCAAAACATTCCTGAATATCCACAGGCTGATTTCTGAAAAACTCGTTCTGCTGAAACTCCGTTGAAAACGCATTTATACCATCATCAAGCATTCCCTCCACTCTTGGAAAGTATGAGTACGAACACATATGCGCTGCCTTATATGAGCTGTCACTTTTTTTCTCTGCCTGCTCATTGGTAAGGTAAAACAAACCGTTTTCATCGACTGAATAGTCCTTGCCCTCCTCTCCCCAGAACCTTTCTCTTATGATATCAGATTCCAGGAGATCACTGACAAACTTCATCGCACCTTCGATATCTTTACAGGAAGTGGTAATGGACACTCCTGAAGAATAATCTATTTCTGCCATCCTGTTTGTATGCCATCTGTTGTGAATACCATCATCAATCGTGACAGGAAGAGGGACATAATCACACCCAAGCTGTGCCAGATTCTGTTTTTTGAATACAGGATCTATTACATAATAGAACTGCCACCACTGGTCGACCATCCCAAGCACTGCTCCTGTTGACAGCTTATCCAGATATTGATCATAGGTGGCATTGAACGCCCCGGGATCCATTATTCCCTTATGGAACTCTTCGTTAAGCTTTCCGAAATATCTTTTGGCTGTGTCGGTCACATTGTAATCCATCACTTTTTTAGTTTCCGTGTCTACCATACAGCTTCCATCGTTTGGAAATCCGTCCAGAAACTGCGGCACATTTTCAAGGCAAAAATACCGCCAGTCATCACAAAGTATCGTAAATGGTATATTTTCTGTTCCATCCGGCATTGTTGGATTTGCCTGTACATAGCTTTCTATCAGGTCGAAGTACTGCTCTATCGTTGTAATCTTTGGATATCCAGCCCATTTTAATACTCTTGTCTGAATCCAAAAGGCTTCACCATTATGCAGCATCTCCACATCATCCCCATGTGATACTCCAAACTGTGGAATCCAATATATGTGTCCATCCGGCTGTCTGAACTTTTCCCATTGTTCATCACTGAGATATTCTTTTATGTTCGGATAATCGTCCCAGTATTCATCTATTGGAATGAGTGCATCTGCCTCATACAGCGCAGTCTCACCCAATACAAAATCCGGATATTCCCCGGTTGCTATGAGAGAATTTATTGCATCGTCCTTATCCTGTCCAACAAGCCAGGTTTCCTCACATTCAGCACCGATCTGCTCTGCTATGAGCTGCTTTATATCATTATCCGGATCTATATTATCTCCTTCTACAGAAAAAAAAGCAGTAAAATGCTTTATTTCTTTTTTATCTGACGCTTTAAAAGTAACACCGGCTATAAGTCCGATAAACAATGCCACTGTAACCGCTGCGGAAACCAATCTTTTTTTCATACCATGTTTTCTCCCTATTTTCTTTTGTTCAGTCTCTGCTATAAAATTGCATAATAGTCATTATATCCCATAAAAAATATTTTTACAAATCCTAAAATAAATATTAACTAGGGTATAAAACAATAATTTATCCTGCTGACATTTTCTCTGTCATACATTATAATTTCTACAATTTTAAAAATCAGGAGGACCATATAATGATCATACATGAAGTAACAGAAGAATGTTTTAAGAAATATGGAAAGGTGATCGACTCAATAGATCTTACAGAGCTGGTCAGCACAATGCAGACAGTAGAAATTCCTGCTGATGTGGTTTATGAGCCATCCATTTCTGCACTCGAAAAGCTAAAATGCGCTACAGAATTACAACAGAAAACATACGGGGAGCTTCCTATACAGATAGGCTGGTGCATAGGCAACAATCATAAGCTCAATGCTGTTGAGTATCACAGATGCTCTGAGGTCAATATTGCCGCAACTGATGCCATACTGATACTCGGCCGACAGCAGGATGTCTCTGCGGAAAATACATACGATACCTCTTTGATGGAAGCTTTCAGGATTCCATCCGGAACAGCAGTCGAGCTTTATGCCACAACACTGCACTACGCACCATGTAATGCATCTGATGGCGGATTTCTGGTAGCCGTTGTACTTCCAAAAGGCACAAATGAAGCCCTGGAACATCCACACGCCGGCGGAGAAGATGCTCTTCTTGCAGCTAAAAACAAATGGCTTATCGGACATCCTGAAGGTGGACTTCCTGAGGGATCATACATAGGGCTTACAGGTGAAAATCTGGAAATTAAATAGAAAGCAAAAAACAGCCCGGGCATTTCACCCGGGCAATTATTATATTACGCTCTAACTTTATGATAAAATTAAGCCTTCGCCTCGTCCTCGTTGTCTCCCCAGAAATCCACCGGCTCATAGTCCTGCAGCTTTGCAAGGAAGCCCTTCTGCTTAAGCTCCTCCTGTATGGCATCAAGCACCTCTTCACTCTCCGCACATATTGTGTGATAGTGATAACCTGAAGTTACATTTTTAAGAAGGCTGGACTTTCCTGTACGGATTTCCTCCAGGTAATTTCTGACATCACGTCTGGACTTGATGTCCATATTGGCGCGGAGTACTCCGTAGACCTTGTGGTATACAAATACGTCCTTCACATGGCCTCCGGCATCAACTATTGTTGAAAGCTCCTCCTCTACTTCATCATCCTCGTGAACCACCTTTAATACTCTCGAATACTGCTTATCCGCCTGTATCAGATATCCTCTGTTTGTCGAAAAAATCGCGGCTCCGTTTGCTCGAAGCAGTGCTATGTCCTGCACAATCACCTGACGACTCACATCAAGCTCCTTTGCAAGCGCAACTCCCGCCACAGGCGACTTTGACGAGGATAGAATATTTATTATTTTCTTTCTTCTCTCATCACCGTTCATTTTCGTTCCTTTCTGTAAAACATTACTGTCACAGCATAGTGCGACCGGCAATCTAAAATCTATACTGCATGTAGATTTTTAAGTGATAAATCCATAATAGGCGCTGAATGTGTGAGCGCACCACTTGATACATAGTCTACACCAAGACCCTTTATTCTTGCAATATTTTCTTTGGTAACATTTCCCGAAACCTCAATTTCGGCTCTGCCGTCAATGTAGTCGATGCACTGCTTTAAAAGCTCTGTGGACATGTTGTCGAGCATGATAATGTCGGCACCGGCTTCAACCGCATCCTTCACCATATCAAAGCTCTCTACCTCAACCTCAATCTTTCTGACAAACGGAGCATAGGCCTTTGCCATGGCGATTGCCTCTTTTACACCGCCAGCTGCTCCGATGTGGTTATCCTTAAGAAGCACTCCATCCGAGAGATTGTATCTGTGGTTGTTTCCACCACCGACTCTGACCGAGTATTTTTCAAAAATTCTATTGTTTGGAGTTGTCTTTCTGGTATCCAAAAGCTTGATACCGGTGCCCTCTAAGAGCGCTGCAACCTGACTGGTATATGTGGCAATTCCACTCATGCGCTGTAAATAATTGAGCGCAGTTCTCTCACCGCACAAGAGTACTCTGATATCTCCGTAAACCTTGCCGATAAGCTGCTTATTTTCTACCCTATCGCCATCCTTTACATAAAACTCTACCTTTGTATCTGCATCAAGCAGTGTGAAAACTCTCTCAAAAACCTGCAGTCCACAGATGATTCCGTCCTGTTTGCAGATTAAATCCACCTCTCCTGCCTGTGGATGTGGCATCACGCTGTTTGTGGACACGTCCTCGCTTGTGATGTCCTCCTTTAATGCGCTTAATATGAATGGGTCTACGTTGAGGCCCAGTGTTACCTGATCGTACATATATTTAAATTCCTTTCGTTCAAATTATTCTTATTTATTACGGTTTCGCACTTTTTATGCTGTGTGGTGCCGGGGTAGTACGCAGTATATTCCTCAGAAAAATATGAAATCAGCCACGGGATTTTTTTTGGATAGTGCTTTGTAATTTGCCACTTGTTCTCATTAACTGCGTTAATGGAACCCCGTGGCAGTTCATATTTTTCTTCGGAACACACTGTGTACTCTCCGGCTTCGCAGATTTACGAGTGCGAAACCTGGTTACTACAGCTATTACCGCACTTAAAATTGCCTCTACTGGGCATGGACTGTATTCTACCAATATTTTTGATGACGCTCGTATGGCCAGCTTTTGGCTGTCCACTCGCATCTAGGCTGAAACACAGATTTTATGCCTGAATATAGGCAATGCCTGATTCGATAGTCTCTTCTATACCTACGCTGGTGCGGCCCTCTATTGCCTCCATGGCTAGCTTCCTGTATTCTCTCTCTACAGCTTTTTCATCGCTGTAGTCTGCGAGGTCGATGCTATCTGCGGCCTTTTTGGCTGCTATCTCATCATTTACAAAGCCAAGCTCCGCCATCTGTCCTGCTGCACGCTTTGCGAATACCAGGCTCTCAAGCAGTGAATTGCTTGCAAGACGGTTTCTTCCGTGCACTCCGTTGCAAGCGGTCTCTCCAACTGCATAGAGACTTTCCATGGATGTGCGGCTGTGGTGATTCACCTTGACGCCGCCCATGAAATAGTGCTGTGCCGGAACAACAGGAATAGGCTCCTTTGAAGACATCATATCCCATCTCCTTGCAATGTTCAATGATATTTGGAAAATGTGATACAAGCTCATCCCTTGGAATGGTACGCAAATCCTCCCAGACAAAGTCTGTGCCGTCCTTTTTCATCTGCTCACGGATTTTGCCGGTCAGCACGTCTCTTGGTAAGAGCTCATCGACAAACCTGTTCATATTCTTGTCCAAAAGCTTAGCACCCTCACCTCTTACGGACTCTGAAATGAGAAAGCTTCTGTCCTCATGCTTTTTCGTGTAAAAGGTCGTTGGGTGAATCTGCACATAGTCCGGGTTTTTAAGCTCTATGCCATGCTTTTTTGCAATGGCAAGCGAGTCACCTGTCAGATGTCTGAAATTTGTTGAAAATCTGTACAGTCCTCCAACTCCGCCACAAGCCATGACAGTGTATGCCGCTGTCACCTTTTCCAGCGTGCCATCCTGTTTTCTGATGATGGCGCCGTAGCATTTGTTATCCCTTTCGATGATGTCAACCATCGTCGTATACTCCATGAGTGTCACATTTGAAAGCTTCTTAACCTGTGCAAGCAATGTGCTTGTTATCTCTTTTCCGGTCACATCCTCATGGAAAATAATTCTGTTGTGTGAATGAGCTCCCTCTCTCGTATAGGCAAGTGAGCCGTCATCATTTCTCGCAAAATCTGCTCCGTATGAAACGAGATCCTCAACCACCTCAGGTGATGAGTTTATCATTATCTCAACCGACTCCTTGTCATTCTCGTAGTGGCCGGCCTTTAAGGTATCCTCAAAAAAGCTGTCGAAATCAGACTGCTCTTTAAGCATGCACATGCCGCCCTGCGCCAGATATGAATCATTGCTCTCCAGATCTGATTTTGTTATCAGTGTAATTCTTACGTCTCTTGGAAGCTTAAGCGCACAATAAAGACCTGAGCAGCCGCTTCCCACAATAAGTACATCTGTATTCATAATATGTTACCTCTTTTATTTACCTGCATCCACCGATGTAGCCGCTTCTTTAGCAACATCGCCCTGGATGCGATTTACTGTAATGGGCGTATTATAACACTAAAATTTACAGCTGACAAGACACCTGTAAAACTTTTGTGTTGACAGCTGGTTTACAGCTAAGTATAATGACAAGTAACTTATTTATTTTGGCCGGTTCTTTATGTAAAATCCAAAAGGGGCTTACATTGATATAACTGTGCTTCAATCACACTAGGAATTTCAAGAGGTATATCATATTATGATGACAACAAGAGAATTACAGGATGAGATTATCCGATTAAAGAAGGAAAATGATATCTGTATATTAGCTCACGCTTATCAGAGTCACGAGATACTTGAGGTTGCCGACTTCACAGGCGACTCATATGGACTCAGCAAGCAGGCTGCCACAGCACCACAGAAGAATGTGCTCATGTGCGGTGTCCGCTTCATGGCAGAGACCTGCAAGATTTTATCTCCTGACAAGCATGTATTTTTGTCAAACAGCGCAGCAGGCTGTCCTATGGCGGAGCAGCTCGATGTAGAGCTCTTACAATCGTTAAAGGCCGAGAACCCTGACTATACAGTGGTTGCCTACATAAACACCACATCAGAGCTTAAAACCATATGCGATGTGTGCGTCACATCCTCATCCGCTGTAAAAATTGTTAAAAATATTGACAATAACAAGATTCTTTTCATCCCTGACTGCAATCTGGGCGCATGGGTTGAGGAACAGGTTCCGGAAAAGACCTTCAAATTTGTACATGGTGGCTGTCCTACTCACCTGCGCATGTCAATAGCAGATGTTGAGAGAGCAAAAGCGGCTCATCCTGCTGCAAAGCTTCTCGTACATCCGGAGTGTCTTGCTGAGGTTTCAAAGGCTGCTGACTATATCGGAAGCACCACCGGCATCATTGACTATGCTAAAAACAGCACAGACCGGGAATTTATCATCGGAACTGAAAACAGCATACTGCAGCACTTACAGTATGAGTGCCCTGAAAAGAGCTTCTATCCTCTCTCAAAGGACTGCGTATGCCACAATATGAAGCTCACTACCCTGATGGATGTATACAATTGTGTTAAGGGAGCAGGCGGAGAAGAAATCATACTGCCTGACGATATAAGAACAAAGGCCAAGGCCTGCATAGATACCATGCTCACACTTGGAGAGTAATTTAATTGCAAGTTAAAAGACCACAGTTCATCTGTTTTGATGCCCTGTGGTCTTTTTTAATTAATTGATGATAATACCTCATCTGAATATCTTTCTTTAATTTTCATTTCCAGCACCTGAAATTCATGAATATAACTGTCAAGCACCTTATTCACAAGCTGACGTGCAGCTTCCTCATTGTATATATGAGTTGTATCATTCCTGTCTCTTAACATTCCAAGCCAGACACTCTCATCAATAAAATCATAATACGCATATGCAGTTTTTATAATTTCTCTTGGAGAACCTGTTGCAGCCTGATTAGCGCCCTCATATCGTAACAGCTCCTTTAAGACCTTCCAGCCCAGCTCAAATTGTATATAATATTTATCAATTATACCACTCACAATAAAATCATTTGTCAAGTCTTCATCAAATGCCCTTGACAATATCCTCAAGTGGCTGACATACTGGTCAAACTTTTTCATACAATACCCTCCCATCCCTTTCTATTTCTGTCACCAGTACCGGTGAAATATGCTTATCATCCATATTTATTATGTCCAGCTTTAGTAAAGACCACAACTCCTCATTAAGACAATCCGATAAATCACCAAAATCCTCACATCCATAAATAGCCAGATCAATATCACTTTTAGGATGATTCGTGCCTCTGGCGCGTGAACCAAACAGCACTACTTTTTTTGTATTATATTTTTTTGCTATATTAACAATTTGCTTATATACTTCATCCATATAATACTCCTTATTTCACATCCGTCTAATTGAATCCAACAACCTTCTGTGACAGCTTATACGCACCGATAGCTACCTTTCTGCCTCCCTTGCCCGGCAGGTTCATTAACTGTCCCATGACGCCATGGCGCAGCTTCTTGTAGGTTTCTTCATCGTGCTCCTTCATGTATGCCCACAGTTCATCCTTCTTAGCCATGTTCTCATCGGTGCCTGAGATAATTGCCAGAATAGTAGAAATAGTCGTAATAATCTCAAGATAACTGTACATATACTTCCTGCACATCTCATTTGTTATCTCATGCAATTTGACATCGTCAAACATAATCTTATTTACACGAATCTGCTGGTCAATACGGCGTATCATCACCTGCTCATTGACCGACTGGTCATCGCGACCGATAAAATATCTGTAGAAGTCCACATCCAGATAGTACATCGTGCGCACATACGGAAGCGGCTTATATACATAGATATTATCCACATAAAAGGTATGCTTTGGCAGCTTGAGTCCACAGCTTCTCAAAAGCTCCGTCCTGTATATTACCGAATGCATCAGTATGTAATGTCCCTTGTGAATATGCTTTATATCACTCCAGGTAAATATCTCATTGCGCGGAAAGCCGGTCTGACGCATAACCTTTTTACGCTTTGCTCCTTCTTTCTCGTAGACATAGTTGGCAAGAAGCATATCAATCTGTGTATTCTCCTGCTCAAACTCCCTTAGCTTGTCCAGTATCTTCTTGTATGATTCCAAATCCACCCAGTCATCGCTGTCAACGACCTTGAAATATTTGCCTGTGGCATTTTTGAGACCTGTGTTTACAGCCTCTCCATGTCCACCGTTCTCCTGGTGTACAGCCTTTACTATGTCAGGATATTCGGCTGCATATCTGTCAGCTATCGCTGCTGTCTCATCCTTTGAACCATCATCAACAATAATTATCTCCACATCATCTCCACCCGGCAGGATAGACTCTATACAATGCTCCATGTAATCCTTTGAATTGTAACATGGGATTGCAAAACTTAATAATTTCATCTTTTTCCCCTTGTAAAAAAATAATATCGCTGTTTGATTATGCATAAAATTTTATCCTATATGCAATAACAAATACCGATACTATAATTATACACAAAATCATGATATTGTCTAAGGATTTTTTATGGTACCTTAGGACTGCACAGTTTGTTCATATTTTGTTTACAGAAAAGTGAAATTCAAAACACACGGTTTTCACAATTGATTTGTATACTAACATCATAAACGAAAGATACAAAACAAAAGCAACAAAACATATTAATTACGCAATACTCATACTAATCTTTTTTCATATATAGCCGATGCAAGCCACATGCATCGGCTTCCTCTTTTTAGTATTATAGTAACTATGTGATTATTTCTATCGGCTTCTCTTTATCTTACGTGAAGCCGTCTTTTCAAACTCACTCTCCCTTACTTTAAGGCTATAGATACGCTTGTAGGCAGGTGCATTCACATTGTACTCATCCACATCCGCAATACACTGATTCCATCCACAAAAGAAGAGACCGAACAGACTATCTCAGAGCTCATCTCACTGCTTGAGAAGGGCACTGACAATCCTGAAGGGTCTCTAAATTTCCTGCGTGTCTAAGGACACTATTTATGCTTTTTTCTAAAAAAATATTGGACTATTGCTGCCGGAATGATTCCTCCCGCTAAAATCATTCCTTTTGAAAGCGCCGGTGTTTTACGTACAACGTGAGGTGACCTTTCCTTACTGTATCCTACATATATAGGCTTTTCTTCTTTGTCTTTGTAGTCTGCCTTTATATATCCGATAGCGTTATCCTTATCCGGTACATATACCCTGATTATATTATCACGCATATCACCATTAAAAGCTTTATATGCTGCCACTATCTCATAATCTGAGTGATGCGGCAGATACTCAAAAAAAATACTGTCTATTATCAACACACCATAACAAAAGCCATATTACAAATACCATAATAAGTGCTCTCATGTCTTCTTTTTCATTTGAATTTTCCATATCCAAACACGCCTCGATTTTCCTGACTCATTCTTTGAAAAGTGATACGCACCGATGAAAATGTGTACTGTGGTGTCGCTCAACAGAAATATAATGCTTTGGCTTGATTGTAGCATTAAAACCGCAAAAGGGCAATAAAAATATCAGGCAAATTCCTATTATCCTATTATAAAAGAGAGACAGCCGCGAAACCGCAAAAACAGCCGGGCACATCTCTCACATATGTCTGACTGTTCTTATCGCTTACTATTCAGTTTTATTATAGCTATCCGCTAAATTCTCCTGTAGTGGTATGCAAAGTATATATTGCCGGCGATTGCGGTGAGCGTCCACGAAATGACGTATATGAGGTATAAGGACTGCAGTGTCTTAAAATACGCAAACACTGTGAGCAGCCATATAATCCTGAATACGACAGAGCCCATGACAACTATGATGGTTGGCATGACGCTTTTTCCGATGCCCCTGGCGGCGGCTGTGGCATTGTCCATGAAGGCTGATACACAGTAGACGAATGCCATCACACCAATTCTGATCTGTCCATAGTGTATCACGGCATCATCACTCGTAAAGAGCAAAAGGAACGGTCTTTGGAATATAAACAATGCCACTCCAAGCACCAGTCCCATCAGAAACGAGTATGCAAGTGTGATGAAAAATGTTCTCAGCACTCTTTCTTTTTTTCTTGCGCCCAGATTCTGAGCTATGAAGCTGGTGCAAGCGGTGTAAAATGCCGCCATCATGTCATAGATGAGCGAATCCGCATTGGTGGCGGCTGAATTGCCCTCCACGACCACATGGCTGAAGGAGTTGATGGATGTCTGGATACATATGTTGGCTATGGCAAAGAGCGAGTACTGTATCGCAGCCGGCACTCCAATCCGAAGCACTGCTGCAGCTGCATCCCTGTCAATCGCTATATCCTTCATGCGCAGGCCGTAGCTGCCGTATGTCTTCATGAGAAACCTGATAATGAGTGCCGCTGAGATATACTGTGCTATGATGCTTGCGATGGCAACTCCTATCACTCCGAGTCTGCACACTATTACAAAAAACAGGTTGAGCACTATATTGATAATTCCTGAGATACTCAGGTATATGAGAGGTCTCTTTGTATCTCCCACTGCGCTCAGCACACCGTTGCCGAAATTATAAAGCGCAAGCGCCGGCGAACCGCACAGATATATCATCAGATATGCTGTAGCACCGTCTATAAGCTCAGGCTTTGTATTCATCACTTCAAGCAGTGGCTTTGAAAAAGCCATGCCTGCCACTAACAGTAAAAGTCCCGCTATAAAGCACAGGATGACCGATGTGTGGACGGTCTTATGCACCCTCTGATAGTCCTCTGCTCCCATGTGCAGTGCCGTGACAGCATTGACACCGCCTCCCATGCCAAGCAGTATGCCTGTTGTGAGTGTGATGATGATTGTCGTGGAACCGACCGAGCCGAGTGCTCTTGCACCTGCAAATTTTCCCACCACTGCCACATCCGTCATATTGAAAAATACCTGAAGCAGGTTTGAGAACATGAGCGGTATGGAGTAAATCAGTATCTTCCTTGCGAGTGGTCCGTTCACCATATCCAGTTCTTTGGTCTGTGTTGCTCTTGACTTCATTTTTCCCTCTTGTAAATCTATAATTATATATTAACACTGCCATGTGAACAGTACTCTAATTATAGATACGTTTCATTCTTTTTTCAAGACTGTTGTTTACGCTTTACAAAAAAGATTATATAATAAAGTCAAAAAGACTTAAGGGGTAAAAATGTTTCTCTGCTGCGCCACGATATGAGACACTTTCTGAATAATATAGCTGCCTTCATCGAAAACAATGAAAACGACAATGCCTTAGCTCATAAACGATATGCCCGTTGCAACAGAAAGAGGGCATGGGCTTGGTACAAAAAGCATCAGACAGTCTGCTGAGAGACTTGGCGGCAAATGCCAGTACAGTGTATCTGATACTATGTTTATCGTGAGAGTAATAATCTAATCTGATTCATACAAAATAGCCGGTGCTTAACACACCGGCTATTTTAATTCATATACAATAAATAATTCAAATCATTATTTAGAAATCTGTAAGGTTTGCAGCTCTCTTCTCAAGGAATGCTCCCATTCCCTCTTTCTTGTCGTTTGTATCATTTACAACACCAAAGAGGTTTGCTTCCATCTCAACAGCGTTCTTGATATCCATATCATATCCGTTGTTGATAGCAGCCTTTGCAACTGAGATTGCGTAGCTTCCCTTAGAGATGATCTTTGCAGCCATAGCCTTAGCTGTTGGCATAAGCTCCTCTTTTGCTACTACCTTATTAACGAGACCGATGCGGTATGCTTCTGCAGCGTCTACATTGTCGCATGTGAAGATCATTTCCTTAGCACGTCCCATTCCTACTAAACGAGCAAGTCTCTGTGTACCGCCAAAGCCAGGGATGATTCCAAGTCCTGTCTCAGGCTGTCCGAAAATTGCGTTCTCAGAAGCGATTCTGATATCACATGCCATAGAAATCTCGCATCCTCCACCGAGTGCAAATCCATTGACAGCTGCGATTGTTACCTGACGCATATTCATGAGCTTGAAGAATGGCTCTGAAGCCTTGATTCCGAATGCTCTTGCCTGTGGTGCTGTGAAATTAACCATCTCTGAGATGTCTGCTCCTGCTACGAATGACTTGAACTCGTTGCCCTTCTTGTCAGGACCACCTGTAAGGATAAGCACCTTAACATCGTCTCTTGCCTCTATCTCTGTTAATGCTACATTTAACTCATCAAGAGTCTCACTGTTTAATGCATTAAGAGCAGCCGGTCTTGAGATTGCAAGTACTGCAATCTGATCTGCTACGTCAAGTGTTAAATTTTTGAACTCGCTCATTGTATAAATCCTCCTTAAAAAACCTATGTATAACCGACATTTCTGTCGTAATTTATAAAAAAATAGTAACACTTTGACAAATTTTTGTCAATGTCTGAATGACCTTTTTCAATAATATTTACCGTTTAATTTAATATACAAAATTTAAGGAGACAGTCTGCTTAATGCAAACTGCCTCCCGCCTTAGAAATAATATAATCAAATTATTTAATTAAATTAAATCAAAACTCAAATTACATAAGTCCATGTGTCCTGTTGTAAGCATTGCAGATCATATTTGAGTTCTTGATAAGGATGTGCATAGCGATGAATGGTCCGATTCCACAGATAAGTGTACCAAATATGCACCACATCAAAACAGTGGTTCCATTCTCCTGAATGCAAAGTCCGTATCTGCCTGCATTATTTGCCAGTCTGTTGCCCAGCTTATAGTACCAGTACCATGCATAGATACCGCATGTAATCATTGAAAGCAGGATAAATGCTACGAGACCTGATGTATTCTCGCCATCTCCATCACATGCTATATTGACATCATGAGCCATCTTGTAGATGAAATAATATCCATAAATACCACATGTAATAATAGACAGGATGATGTATGAGGCAAGACCTCTGTCGTCCTTTAACTTCTCTCCCCTGTATGGTGGAGGAGTCTGACCACCATTGTTCTGGTAGCCTGTATTGTACTGTCCGGCTCCGTTGTTCTGGTAGCCTGCGTTGTACTGTCCGGCTCCGTTATTCTGGTAGCCTGCGTTGTACTGTCCGGCTCCGTTGTTCTGGTAGCCTCCATTGTACTGTCCACCTGCATTCTGCTGGTTTGCACTATTTCCTGTGAAGGACTGCTTTACCTCATCAAATGCACTTCCAAGCTCCTGCTCTGCTGCATTGAAGGCCTCTCCTGCTTTGTTGACAAAATCCTGTGCCTTGGAAACAGGTGCTCCACAGTATGGACAGAATTTTGTTGAATCAGGAATTTCTTTTCCACATTTCTCGCAAAACATCTTCTTTCTCCTTTTTTATTTGCTATTTATTATACGGATGATACGAAACAGGATATTGTTTTCCGGCTCAAAGACCACGACATCATCGCCTGACCATATCAATCTGCACATATAAACTATAGCAAACATAATAATGATTGTAAATATAATTATTTTATAAATTTTAATATTTATTTTAGATTTACACAAAAGAACTATTACCGCAATAGGCACAAGCCAAAAAAGCGGATGGTATGCAAACGCCTTTGCTATATCAAGGTGTAAAAATGCCATCCATGCCCTCGACATGCCACAGCCTGCACATGATATTCCGGTGATGAACTTAATGGGGCATGTGATGCCTATCGACTCCATAGCTGTGTAAAGTACCACTACGGCTGTGACAGCACATATGAGCTCTTTTCTTTCATTTTTTCTTCTATTATTTCTTTTATTGTCCATACAAATGTTATCTCAAAAAGTATGCACTGTAAGGTGGCAGCTCAAGGCCACCGTTTAATTTAACCTGCTCACCTGTAATCAGGTCTGTGGCATCACCCTTTCCCATATCAAAGCCCGCGAAAAACGACTGGTCTGCGGCATTGATGCACACGAATACCTTTTCGCCATCACATTCACGACCGAAAACGCACTGGCCGTTTGTGAGCACAACCGAATAGAAATTACCGTAACACAGTGCCTTTGACTGCTTCTTTGCCTCTGCGAGCTTTGAAATCCATTCAGTCAGCTCATTGTACTGTGGCGCTTCAAAGCATGCCCTCAGAGCCGGGTCACCGTCTTCTTTTTTTGCCTTCTCTCCCCACTCACTGCCATAGTACACACAAGGGATGCCCGGCATACCAAATGCAATTGCATAGATTAGTGGCAGATGCTTTTCATTGGTCAGTATGCTTGCCACTCTTGTCACATCATGATTGTCCACAAATGACAGCAGGTGCTTACCCTTGTAGAGAGTCCACTGCTCCGGTCCGAACTGTCTGAGAAGCGAATGATTTATCTCAAACATATTCATGGAATTAAAGCTCGAGTACAGACCCTTATAGCACTCATAGTTCGTTACCGAGTGAAGCATTGCATCATTCATAATCTGGTTGTAGTCACCATGCAGTGTCTCTCCCACCAGGAAGAAATCCGGCTTTAGTGAGTCGCAGAACTCCCTTAGTCTTCTGATGAAATCATGGTCGAGGCAGTATGCCACATCAAGTCTCAGCCCGTCTATATCAAACTCGTCTACCCAGCCCTTTATCGCTGAAAAGATATGCTGGATTACATCCTCATTTCTCAGATTAAGCTTGACCAGATCATAGTTTCCTTCCCAGCCCTCGTACCACAATCCATCATTATAGTTTGAATTGCCATCGAACGCTATACGGCCAAACCAGTTTACATATGGTGAGCTTTCTCTGTTTTTAAGCACATCCTGGAACGCCCAGAAGCCTCTTCCCACATGATTGAACACACCATCCAGCACTACCTTTATACCGTCCTTGTGCAGATTATCACAGACCTGTGCGAAGTCCTCGTTTGTGCCAAGCCTTGTGTCTATTTTTGTATAATCCCTTGTATTATATCCGTGTGTATCAGATTCAAACACCGGTGAAAAATAGATTGCATCTGCTCCAAGCTTTTTGATATGAGGTATCCAGTCATTCACTTTCAAAATTCTGTGCTCCAAAACACCATCATTCTCAAATGGTGCCCCACAGAAGCCTAACGGATAAATCTGATAAAATACACTTTCATATGCCCACATTATTTTGCCCTCCTTGATAGTTGTGTAGTGGTTTTGTACCTGTTATCTGTTATCTATTATACACAATTATGTACTTATATGCTACATTTTTTTGTTACTTTTTACCTACATTAAGTATTTTGTTACCTAGTATAATTAAATTTCTAATAGAAATTTCTAATAGAAATTCCTGTAGATAACACATGCAATAACCACATGGATAAAGAAAATAAGCGGCATCCCCTTTACAAAATACCAATGCTTTGTCTTGTGCCTGAAGGCATACATCCCAGCCCAGGTACCGGCGCTTCCGCCCAGCAGGCTGAGCCCAAATAATGTCTTCTCCGGGATGCTCCATGCGTGTGCCTTGGCCTTACACTTGTCAATTCCCATCGCAGCAAAGCCTGCTATATTCATAAGAAGCAGATAAATCAGAAAAATTTTCATATAAATAATGCTCCATTCTATTACTCCGCACATAAATTTATAAATATATAAACATATCTGCATATATTAATAAGTCCACAAAAAACAATAGCCCAGCCTTTAAAGGCCGGGCCATAAATTAATTATTAATTCTTAGCTTTTTTAGAAACCTTAGCCGGTGCAGCCGCCTGCTTTTTGATGGCGCTCTTGCCCAGATAAAGCTTCATAACATACCACAGCTCTGTAGCGATGCAGATTGAAGAATATGTTCCGCAAAGCACACCTACCATGAGTGGTAATGAGAACTCTCTGATTGATGTATGACCAAAGATAAAGAGTAACAATACCATAACAAATGTAGTAAGCGAAGTATTGATGCTTCGTGAAAGTGTCTGTGTAAGGGACTCGTTTGCTATATCAGCAAGCTCATCTGCTGAGTACTTCTTGATACCGTGAAGGTTCTCACGGATACGGTCAAAGATAACGATTGTATCGTTGACTGAGTAACCTACGATTGTAAGTATACATGCGATAAACGTACTGCCGACTGAGATTCTGATAAGTGCATATGCTGTGACTACAACAAGCACATCATGTACCAGCGCAAGGATAGCACTTGAAGCAAATCTGATGTCCTTGAATCTGAACCAGATATATAACAGCATGAAAATACATGAAATAATAACTGCCTTTACAGCGTTTGTTCTCATCTCTCCACTGATTGTTGAGCTGATACTCTGAGTCTCTATAGTTGATGCATCAACATTGAAATCCTTCTCAAGAAGAGCTGCGAGATCCTGTCTCTCATCGAGTGAAAGTGTACGTGTCTTTAATGTGACATCATGGCTGCCCTGGACTGTAGTAACCTGCACTGCACTATTGCCAAGGAGCTTTGATACTGAAGGCACGATGTCCTTCTCAACCTCTGCGGCTGTATAATCCTTGCCAAAGTCTGCTGTGGTTGATGTACCACCTACGAACTCAAGGCTGTAGTTTAATGCATTGCCACTTGTAGCACCGAAATAAATCATGCCGCCGATACCTGCAAGTATAACTACACCTGAGATAACAAAGTATTTGACTCTGTTCTGTACAAATCTGATAACCTTTCTCTTCTTTGCCTTGCCGTAGAACTTCTCAGCTCTGACACCGACACCGTAAAATGCTCTTGTAAGGTATTTTGCGATAAAAAGAGCTGTAAACAGTGACAGAATAATCGAAATCATAAGTGTGTATGCAAAGCCCTTTACTGTACCTGAACCGAGCACCATAAGCACAAGTGCTGCGATAAAGGTTGTAACCTGTCCATCGAGGATGGCTGAAAGAGCCTTCTTGTAGCCCTCATTTACTGCAGCAAGCACTGATTTGCCACCTGCGATTTCCTCACGGATACGGGCAAATACGATAACGTTTGCATCTACTGCCATACCGATACCAAGGATGATACCCGCGATACCCGGCAGTGTAAGTGTAATCTCAAACCAGTAAATAAACAGTACTGTAAGCATTGAGTAGAGTGCAAGTCCGATAGATGCAACCACACCGAGTATACCATAGAGCACAATCATGAATATCATGATTAAGATAATTCCGATAATTGCAGCCTTTACTGCATTTGTGAGCGCTGTTCCACCGAGCTGTGCACCAACAACATTTGACTCTAACTCCTCGAGCTGGAGGTTGATGGCTCCGACACGGATAAATGTTGCAAGGCTTGTTGCCTCGTCGTAATCCTTCATTCCGTTGATTACACAGTTACCATCTGAGATAACGGCGCTTACTGTAGGAACGCTGATGAAATGATCATCATAGTATATACCGATTGACTGTCCTGCATCCTTTGCCTTCTTTGTGGCATCTGCCCATGTGTCAATAGCCTTATCCTTGAGCTTTAATGAAACAACAGGCTCCTTGGTTGATGTAGATGATGACTGGTCATACTGGGCGCTTGCATCCTTTACATCGTTACCATCGAGGATGACTGAACCATTGGCCTTTAAGGTGTCAATATCATAGTTGAGCTTGTAGCCGCCCTCAACCGATGTGTCCTGTGTATAGTTGGCATTTCCGTCACTGTCATACTGGGCGATGAAGTACAGTGATCCCGGACTTCCAAGATCCTCGAGTACCTTGTTAGGGTCGTCAACACCCGGAATCTCTACAGTGATACGGTCATCCCCGCTCTTGTATACAGAGTACTCTGTTGTGTAGCTCTCTGCACGCTCCTCGAGCTTTGCGATAGTATCATTTACATCCTTGTCTGAAGGATTCTTGTCCTTGATATGGTAGGTGATTGAAACACCACCTGAGAGGTCGAGACCAAGCTTGATATTCTGATAATCCTTATCCTTGGTGCTCTCACCATTAGCAGTTGCCTCCTGCTTTTGCTTTGTGTCGGTGATTACTGCAGTGGAATACCAGCCCAGCAAGCCGATACAAATGACTGCCACAAGGATAATCACCCAACTCTTTCCTTTTTTCATTTTCTTATACCTTCCTGTCATTTTGCTACCATCCATATAGGTATACAGATGGCAAATATATTCGCACACGGGTCACAAATACCGCTATCCGTTTCCCGTGACAAATTCAAATTATTGTGCATCATCTGCCATATCAGCCTCTGCTGCCTTAATCATGATAGCGCACTCTATACGCTTCTTCTGCAGCTCGCAGCCTAAATCATAGGCATCAGTGATTGTGCCGTGGAAGTTGTATGAGTTGGCGGCACAGCCACCGCTGCAATAGAATCTGGCAAAACAGTTGCGACATTTTTCCTTGGCATAAACATTACAGCACTTAAACTCATCCTGGATGTCAGTGGCCTTGATGCCATCCCAGACATTACCCATAAGGAAGTCCTCATTGCCCACAAACTGGTGGCATGGATATAAATCTCCCCATGGAGTCACTGCCAGGTACTCAGTTCCTGAGCCACAACCGGAAAGACGCTTATATACACAAGGTCCTCCCTCTAAATCTATCATAAAATGGAAGAAATTGAAGCCGTTTCCTGCCTTGTTTCTCTTTACCATCTCTGCTGCAAGTCTGTCGTACTCATCAAAGAGCACAGGTAAATCAGATTCCTTAAGTGCATACTCATCTGTAGGCTGTGCCACCACAGGCTCAACCGAAATCTGTTTGAAGCCTAAATCAGCCAGATGAAGCACATCCTTTGAAAAATCAGTATTGAAATGTGTGTATGTACCTCTCACATAGTACTTGTCCTGATGTCTGCTCTCCGCAAACTTCTGGAATTTCGGAACAATAAGGTCATAACTGCCGGCACCCTTTCTGAAAGGTCTCATACGGTCATGAACCTCCTTGCGTCCGTCTATACTAAGAACTACATTATCCATCTCTTTGTTGGCGAACTCCATAATCTCGTCATTTAAGAGCACACCGTTTGTGGTGAGTGTGAACCTGAAATGCTTGTCATGAAGCTTCTCCTGCTCTCTTCCATATGCCACAAGCTGCTTCACCACATCCCAGTTCATAAGAGGCTCTCCTCCAAAGAAGTCTACCTCTAAGTTTCTCCTGCTGCCTGAATTGGCAATCAGGAAATCAAGTGCCTGTTTTCCTGTCTCGTAGCTCATGAGAGCTCGTCTGCCGTGATACTCGCCCTCCTCTGCAAAACAATATCTGCAGGCAAGGTTGCAGTCGTGCGCTATGTGAAGGCAAAGTGCCTTTACAACTGTCTGGCGCTTCTTGAAATCTATGATACGCTCTTTGTATGTATCCTCTGTGAAGAGCTCTTCATTATCCTTAAGCTCATTTACTTCCTGTATTGCTTCTTCTATCTCCGTCTGTGGATACCTGTCCACAAGCTTTTCAATAATCTCCTTAGCTGAGTTGTCCTCAAACAGCTCAATAACGTCATATGTGACATCATCCACCACATGGATTGCGCCACTGTTGACATCTAAGACAATATTATAGCCGTTGTTCTTGTACTGATGAACCACTACAATATTCCTCTCTTTCTATACACATTTTAAAATTACACTGCGAAAAGAGTGTGCACCTATCAGCGCACACTCTTTAAATCCGCTTCACCTATGACTATTTGTACTGCTCACAAGTCTGGTTTCCAACTGTACAAGATGTCTTGCAAGCTGACTGGCATGATGTCTGGCACTCGCCACATCCGCCCTTTTTAACTGTGTTCTGTAATTTTCTTGTATTTAATGTCTTTACGTGTTTCATTTTTATCTCCTTTTCATTTAACGATGTCTGATTGACACATCATATTTGCTCTCAACATTATATCACAGCATTATCAATATGAAAAGTCCTTTTTTAGCGAAAAACAAGCGCTGAAAACATTACCAGAAGGAGTATTATCAAAAGCTCGAAAATATTTTTGGATTCACCTATATCTATGACCACTGTTGCTATCACATACGTTATCCAGTATGCTACGACCGTCACCCTGATAAAACGTCTGCGGTGAAAGCAGCATTTGAGCAAAAATCCGCACACAAGCCCCACCACTATATTGACCGCCATGGCAAGTGCAAACTTTATCCACTCCGCCATGTCGACAAAGCACTGTACTATAGAAAGTATGATAAGGCACAAAAGCGCCGTAAGATGCATAATACATATTGTTATCACAGGACCTTTGATTTTTCTCCACATAAAAACGCCCTCCACACATCATATATATGTGCAAAGGGCGGTAATTATTCATATATGAAATTCATTCGTGATTACAGCTCACAGTTATTAACTGTTCTAGGGAATGGGATAACGTCACGGATATTGCCCATGCCGGTAAGATACATTACGCATCTCTCAAAGCCCAGTCCAAAGCCTGCGTGTCTTGCAGAGCCGTATTTTCTTAAGTCAAGGTAGAACTTGTAGTCATCCTCTGAAAGTCCAAGCTCATTTATTCTGGCAAGAAGCTTATCGTAGTCATCCTCTCTCTGGCTTCCACCGATGATTTCTCCGATTCCCGGCACGAGACAGTCAACTGCTGCAACGGTCTTTCCGTCGTCATTCAGCTTCATGTAGAAGGCCTTTATCTCCTTCGGATAATCTGTGACAAATACAGGGCGCTTATAAATCTGCTCTGTAAGGTATCTCTCATGCTCTGTCTGCAAATCACAGCCCCATGATACCTTGTAATCAAACTTGTCATTGTGTTTTGAAAGGATGTCGATAGCCTCTGTGTATGTCACACGTGCAAAATCATTTTCAACAACATTTCTTAATCTGTCAAGCAGCCCCTTGTCCACGAAATTGTTGAAAAATGCCATCTCCTCAGGTGCATTTTCAAGCACATAGCTGATAACATACTTGAGCATGCTCTCTGCAAGCATCATATCATCCTCAAGGTCTGCAAAAGCAATCTCAGGCTCAATCATCCAGAACTCTGCCGCATGACGTGTGGTGTTTGAATTCTCCGCACGGAAGGTAGGTCCGAACGTATAGATATTCTTGAATGCCATAGCATATGTCTCGCCGTTTAACTGTCCTGAAACAGTAAGGTTGGTAGGCTTATTAAAGAAATCCTTTGAGAAATCCACCTTTCCTTCCTCTGTCATAGGGAGATTGTTCAAATCAAGTGTGGTCACCTGGAACATCTCTCCTGCACCCTCACAGTCACTTCCTGTGATAAGCGGTGTGTGCACGTACACAAAATCCCTCTCCTGGAAGAATTTGTGAATAGCATATGCGCAGAGTGAGCGCACCCTGAAAACTGCCTCAAAAGTATTTGTACGAGGTCTTAAGTGTGAGATTGTACGAAGATACTCAAATGTATGTCTCTTCTTCTGCAGAGGATAATCCGGTGTGGATGCACCCTCAACAGTCACCTCTGCGGCTTGAATCTCAAATGGCTGCTTTGCATCCGGAGTAAGCACAAGTGTACCTCTTACGATAATTGCAGCTCCGACATTGATCTTGCCAACCTCATCATAGTTGTCTAAGCCATTTCCGTATACAACCTGGATTGGCTCAAAAAATGTACCATCGTTTACCACGATAAATCCAAAATTCTTTGAATTACGATTGCTTCTGACCCATCCTCCGATAGTCACCTCTTTGTCAGCGAATTTGTCCTTGTTGCGGAAAATCTCGCGTATGTTTGTAAGTTCCATTATCTAATCCTCCATTTAAGCTACCTGCGCATCACCACAGACAGCATATTTATCGTTATTATTCGGCATCCGCGCTGCCACTTGAAGTATCCGGCGCTGCACTGCCATCCTCAAATGTCACATTTGCTTTCTCTGTGACTGTATCAATAGCCTTGTTTACAAGGTACTGGTTCTTAAGGTATGTCTTTCCCTCATCCTTGTGTCCGCTTCCAAAATACTTGTATACCTCAGAAGCCTTGCTGAACTGGCCATTGCTGGCTGATACGATGTAATCCACATAGCTGTTGAAGGCATCATCATCCATCTTGATATTTTCCTTCTCAGCGATAAGCCCAAAGATGAACTCTGTCTTTATCTGGTCTGTCAGATTCTCCTTCCACTTCTCTGTGGCCTGATCCACTGTCATGTTGTAGTTGGACTTTAAATATTTCTTAAGTGTCTGTCCATCCTTGACATTTTCCTTGGTAAATGAAGCAATATACTCATTGAGTCTGGCCTGTAGATACTCATCAGGAATCTCGACTGTGCTGTTTTCAATCATGTAGCTCTTTATCTTGTCTACCTCAGCGCTGTAGAGCTGCTGCTTCAAATCCTTCTCAATCTGTGTGGTAAGCTGGGCATTTGTTGTCACTCCAGCCTTTCCAAACACTGTGTTGACCTGCTCGTCTGTCATATCAGCAAGTGCAACAGGATCTGCTGAGTAAATGCCCTTTACTGTATACTCAAATGTAACTGTCTGTCCGTTTAGGTCATCGTTGCCATAATCCTCAGGGAATGTCACGTCACCCTTAACCTTGTCACCCACCTTGGCTCCGATTAAAGGCTTTGTAAATCCATCAATAAAGGATGAACCGCCGACCTGGCTGTTGTTTGTCACATCAAGCATCACATCTGTAGCTGAGCCACCATCAAATGCTTTGCCATCCTTATATCCTGTGTAATCAACCTTGACATAATCGCCATCTGCAACTGTATCACGATCTGTAACCTGCTTGTACGCATCTGCACCATATGACTGAAGCACATTGGTCAGATATTTCTGCTTTGCTGTATCGTTTATCTCATAATCGTTTGAGACTGTAATTGCAATACCTGAATAGTCTGCAAGCTTTGTAACCTGCTTTGCGTAGTCTATGTCAAACTGTCCGCTTCGCATCGTCTCGCTGCCGGCCTCGGTGCCTGCCTCTGTTGCGCTCTTTGAGCCACCCTTTTTGCTCTTGCCGCTTATCACAGCAACAAGCGCAATAATTACCACGATAAGTGCAATCACAATCACTGCTATGACTGCCTTCTTACCTGTATTCTTTTTTTCTCACTCATTGGAATCCTCCTGAAATCTGTAAGTCATGTTATTTATATGTACAATGCCCTGCCACGGCAAAAACGCATCCGCAAAACACTATACCTGTCTACAATATCACATATCAGGTTAAATTACAACGAGTGAAAATTTCTTTATCTTTGCAAACACCGGAGGAGTATGCATCCTAAGCCCTACTGTCACCCTGGCATTCTTTTGCAGCCTTACCGGCTTAAGCAGATGTGTCACAAACCTGATATCATCCGGGAAAATGTCGCTTGTATATGTATGAACGCCGCTTTCATCCTCCACATCCATAAACAGCTCGACCTCGACACCTGTTGTATTGGTTCCTCTATAGTCAACCGCTGCTATATACTCACCGGTATATTCAATATCCACCGTCTGGCTTATCGAATAGTCAAAATTGGCATCTGAAGAGATAAACACTCCATCCTTACCCAGTGTATACTGTCCTTCTTCGAGGTTTGTCTCAATCTGCCAATTATTAAATCCATCCTTAAATTCAGGATTTGAGATTAGATTTCCATGAATCATAAGAAGCTTCATGAAATCCTCCACCTCCGGTGTTTCTTCATACTCATAAAGTGATTCAATATACTTGTCAAGCTCTTTAATCGGCGGATTTTTCGGATCAAAGTCCCTGATTGCATCCCAGCCCGGCAAAGCCCTGCCATACTCGTCAAACATACCCATATTCTCAAACCAGGTTCCCATGCCTTTACCAGGCACACCGACAGGCTCCCAGTAGTATACACCGGTCTTTCCGGTATCCTTTGACACCTCTGCTGCTATCTGCATGATTATTTCAAGAGACTTCTTCTGCTCTGCACTGCCTGCATCAAGGCCTGCAGTCTCCATGAGTTCCTTCGAGATATGATCTCCCTTGCAATGCCTCCACGGATGAGCTGTCTCCACAATATAAACCGGCAGATTATATAATTTTATGAGCCTGCTCATAGTATCCTTCAAATCCATGAAGGTACCATGCCAGAACGAATAAAAGGAAAGGCCAATCGCGTCAATCGGCAGCATGCCCGCATTAAACATAGAATCAAACCAAGGCATAATACAGTTATATCTGCCTCCCTGATCCAGATGAATCATGACCTTTGTCTCCGGGAGCAGTTCCCTGACAGCTCTGATTCCCTCATTTACAAGCGCAGCAAGCTGCCTGTACTGTGGCACTGCACCATCCGGAAACAGCATACCACTCCTTATTTCATTGCCAATCTGAACCATATCCGGCGCACAATCCATGATTTTTTAATCTGTATAGCACATCATATGTGTACTTGTGCACTGCCTCCTTCAGCTCATCAAAGCTTAAATTCTTCCACGCATCAGGCTTATTCTGCTGTCCCGGATCTGCCCAGTAATCTGAATAATGAAAATCAAGCAGAAAATGCATTTTGTATTTTTTAATGACATGAGCCATCTCGAGAACATATGTAAGACTGCAATACCCCTTAGACTCCGGCACCTTATCAGGCTCATTCCATATGCGCAGACGGACTGAATTTACATTATTCAGCTTTAAAAAAATCAAATACCCTGCACACATGACCTTCCCTATCCATTATTTGTATATTATTGTCAACCATCATAGGAACGGATGAAATATCCACTCCCTTTAAGAAATTGCTATCCTTTTTCTGCTTGCGCTGCTGCTTAAGCTGATACATCTTTGTGTCAGCACTTACGAGATAATCGTCAAAGCTCTTACCACTGCCCGGCCTCGTATATATGATGCCGTGACTGATAAACAGGCTGTGCTGCTCCATGATATCATACACGCGCTTTATATACTTCTCAGCAGTGTCATGTCTGTCCCCAGGGATAAACACGATAAATTCATCTCCACCGAATCTATATACCATACTTCCCTCAGGCTTTTGCTCATCAAGCACCCTCGCCACAGTCTTTAAAAGCTCGTCACCGTACTGGTGTCCGTAGGTATCATTTATGTCCTTGAAATCATCCACATCGAGAAATACTATGGTGCAGCCGACATTTTGAGCTTCAAGCTCAGCAAACATAGGAATGACCATCTCATTGCATGCCACACGATTGTATAGGCCTGTGAGCGCATCATGGTTGTAGAGATTCTTAAGCTCATTATTTGTATTCTCAAGTACCTTTTGCTTAAAAAGATTCTCAAGCCTCTTGAGCAGGGCAGACTGTATATCAAACTGCTCAGGATGGTCGTACAAAAACTCAGGATTCCTGAGTATTACATAGCCCACTATCTCGTCCCTGAAATGCAGCGAGCAATACATATAGCAGGTGTTTTTATCTACACTCTGCATGTACTGCATAAGGTCATTTACACTCTTAAACTCAAGCTTTCCATTGTCCTTGTCATCCGCATAGAGTACAACCTCGTCGTCAATATCATAGCCATGCTTCCTAAAGTGTGCATTGTTCCTTGCAGCTGCCAGATCAGAAACACCGACCACATACACTCCGTCACACTTCATGCTCTGTATATAGTCAGAGTATCTCTCAAACAAATCATAGTATTCATTGCACTCCTCGAGCTCTTTCTGGAGGATCATTACTGCATCCTCCTCCTGCTCTCTTGCAACGGAGCCTTTGATAATATTCTTTATGTAATTACGATAATCCACTCTGCCGGTATTAGGGCATCCGCAGCTCTCAGCCGGGATAAACTCAGAATCAAGGTATTTATCAGAAGCATCGCCCGTGCCATTCCAAAGCGCCTTAAATATCTCAAGAGCATTTCTGCCTATATTGCCCCTGTTGTGATCCACTGTTGTAATCTGTGGGTTAAAATACGCAGCCTTATCCAGATTGTCAAAGCCTGTGACCTTAAAATCCTGTGGTACCTTGTATCCAAGAACCTCTGCTGTCGCACACAGTCCTGCTGCTATATTGTCATTTGCACATAAAAATACATCCGGTAACGGCTTTTTGCTCTCGTGCCAATCACTCATATACCTGACACCTGTCTGATAATCAAAATCACCAAACATGTACATATCAGCTGTAAGTGGTATGCCATAATCACTTAAAGCCTCCTTGAAGGCCTCAAAACGCATTCTGTTCTCATAATGATACGGCGGACCACCTGCAAACACAAAGCTTTTGCAGCCATGCGCATAGTACATATGATCCATTATCTTGCGAAACAGCCTCTTATTATCGTTGCCTACATAGTAAAACCCATCAACCTTATACGCGATACTCACTACCGGCACATTTACCGACTGAAGCTTTCTGACCATATACTGTATCTCATCCAGGTTGGTCGTATTGGTGCAGTCAAATACCACTCCGTCGAAGCTGTTTAAATCAGGTAAATCGTTCAGCGCATACTCGCCTTTGTTAAACTTTGAATCCTGACTCCAGGTTCCGTTGGTATTGTAAAAATACAGGCACACATCCAGTCCCAGCTCTTTAGAGCCTTCCATGATACCCTCAACCCACGAATATGTTACATATCTTCTCCAGCCATCAGCCAAAAGAGCAATTTTCTTCATTAATAAATACCCCTTTGCGTCTTCTAAAGACCTTTTCCAAAATATAGTTCTATTATACTACGATTTTACCTATTCTTGCAATAAAGATTGATTTTTTTTAGCATATTTGATAGAATTAATTTAAATAAGCAAATTTTTAGGAGGGATACGTTTTGAATCCAGCATTAATCGTACTTATTGTTATCGCAGTAGTGCTTGTGGTAGCATTTATAGTATTAACAATCCTCGGTAAAAAAGCACAAAAAAGAAAGGAAGAGCAGGACGAACAGATAGCTGCTGCATCACAGACAGTCAATATGCTAATCATTGACAAAAAGCGTATGAAGCTAAAGGATGCCGGTCTCCCACAGCAGATTATTGAGCAGACACCAAAGCTTATGCGCCGCTCAAAGCTTCCTGTAGTCAAGGCCAAGGTCGGACCAAGAGTCATGTCTCTTATCGCAGACGAGCAGATCTTTGATGAGATTCCTTTAAAGAAAGAGGTCAAGGCTTCTGTCAGCGGTATCTACATCACAGCTGTCCGCGGTATCAGAGGACCTCTTGAGAAGCCTAAGAAGAAAAAAGGCTTCCGTGCAAGAATGGCAGAAAACTACAGCAAGGCCAACGAACAGCTCAAGGCTGAGGAGGCTGCAAAGGCTGAAAGAAAAGCTGCTAAAGAGGCAGCCAAAAAGGCTAAGCAGAAATAATATCATGATTTAATTTTCATGTACATAAACAGAGCATGTGGGATGGCTTTCATCCTCACATGCTCTGTTTTTTATATGCTTTATCCATATATGCTTTATATATTTTTTTTACCCCATAGGCTTGGCAGACTTTTATGCAATTTTGACTGCTGCGCCTTTTTTTCTTCACAGCTATATTGATATGACAGTCGCCTACAAATTCATAGTTGACATCAAGTGCATACTTTACCTCTGCCCTTATCTCGTCCTCAGTCTCCTTTACCTCTATGCTTGTGGCATCAATACCTATCTGGATACTTCCAAACGGTGTATAATAATATGTCAGGTTTTTCTTTCCCTTCTCAAATATCATATGTACACTCATAGGTCCCTTGCGGGTGAACTCAAGATAATTGTCATTGAATTTAAGCATATTTTTGAGTGTCTGGGTCTCACCCTCCATTATCTCCTCAAAAAGCACATAGTGCTTGTTATTTCTTATATAATACTCTCCCGGGGCAATCACCTCTACCGCATCCGACTGTTGGTCCGGTGCGAGCTGCAGGCCCTTTAATGATACTACTACATCCTTTGTCATTTCTTTCTCCTTATCCTCTTGCATATCTAAATTAATTCACGCTTTAATAATTTCTCATCACATATTTTCTTTTAATATATTTTTTCAGCATAAATATACTAACTGTTTTATCTGAAAATATCAAGGATTTTTAGTTTTATTTCATATTTTCCACTGTCAAATATGCTCTCATACTCGTCCGGAGTGAGTACCTCCTTAAGATTTTCCTTTGCTTCGTCCTCCACCACCTCGTACACACTGCCCCTAAAGCACATGTTTGGATACAGCACACACCACCAGTTATGACCGGCCCCATCGCCCAGTGTTATTTCAAGCGCCTCGTAATTTCCCTCAGGAAATGTATAGTCCCCATACGTCTTTTCCGGGAAATCGGTGTGTGTAAGCTCTGCCGATGCGCCATATGTAAAACCGTTTGCTGCAAGCGTCTCCTTTGATACCGCTATTATTTCGTCCATATGGTCATTTACGGTGGCTCTGGTTTCTTCGATATTTTCGCACTCCAGCAGATATGGCTCTATGTAAGCCCCTACTGCATCGCGCACCTGCTTTTTCACATTCTGGTCTGCTTCGCTGTCGCTGTTTGCCAGCACGTGAAAACGCAGGATTTTGCCGGCGATGGATTTTTGCATGTCGGCTGTACACGCTATACTATTGGTGTTTGCGGCAGGTGTATGATTTTTTGAAGCTATCGCTGCCGTAATGGATATTATTGCTATGGTTGTTATTATTATTTTCTTTCTCATGTAAACAAGTATTGCCTTATTTGACGAGCTTATTCATCTTTTTTGAAAATTTTACCGGATTTCATGAATTTCATTCGTATAGTCATCCAGCAAGGTACCAAGTGTAATTATCGGTTCACCATCCTCATGATTCTCCTTATTTATTTTCTGCTCATAATAATCACCCATGTTATCAAAGATATCGTTTATATCATCTGCTATGCACACATATGTGTTTCTCGGAAATTTTTTGGATGTCTTGCAGTATTCCATGAAGCTTGAATAAGCTGCTTTATCATTTCTAAGCGTTTTTCCTATTAATATCACCTTCAAATGATTGGTATCGGCTTTTTGTGACAGCCGATCCTCGAAGCTGTCCACTGCTGTTTTGATATCATATGCATATTCCGGTTCGTATGATTTGTCCATGTTATAGTAGAACTCTATATATCCGCTATTTTCATTTGTCGAAACATCTCTGTGGCTAACATATGCTTTGTTATCAGTTACTTCTTTATCGGTTATTTCGTCAGTATCTACATCTACAATATCGACCGCCGCAAGTGTCGGAAAACAGCGCTCCTCAAGTTCCACTGCACTGCAGCCGGTGAGCATGAGACCTATCGTCAGCACTACTATGACCGGTATCGCTATGCACAATAAAAATCCAAGATATTTTTTCACGATTTCATCTCCACTTTCAAGAATATATGCTAAGGTCACTGTGACTGCTATGACAAAAATGATGCACCAGCTTCTCATAGTGCTCTTTTCCTTGTCATGACTTTTCTGTCTGTCAGAGCCAAATTGCTTATTGCTACAGGAATGCCGGTTTTTATTAAATGTAAATATAATTTCTCTCGTATTTTCAGCAAAATTCTCACATCTTAAAACCGCATAATAAAGGCTCATAATGAGCACTGAAAACAGCGTGAAAAACCACACCGACAGCATCAGTGCATCTGCCCTCTTAAAGAAGCTTCCCTTTATCTGCACATCACTCATCAGTACGACAGCCGGAAACTCGATTTCTGACAATGAATATTTTCCGAAGCTCCCAAGCAATACTGCATACAATAAAAAAAGAATGCCTGCATATGTGAGTATTGCTTTACTCACACTCCATCGTATCTGTGAGGCAGTGCGCTCCCTTACAAACAGTATATTGAACACGGAAATGGATGCTGCAAACACATAGTATGCGCCCGCAAATATATCCGCTATGCCAAAGTCCACACCGACTCTGTCCTTAATCATCAGATAGTCTAATCTCACATCCGATAGCGCAAACAAAAGCATAGCAGCAAGCGGTATCAGCACAAAGAAAAATACTACCTCGTATACCCTGGCACGGCACTCCACTCCGCCACTTAGCGCATAAGCGCACACTGCCATTATCACAAGAAGTACAACTGTAAATGACTCATCCGGTATAAGGCTGTCACGTATCAGCTTTACAAATATCCATGCAAGAAATGCGGCCTGTGACAGTTCGTATATCACAATAATTAAATCATAAATTAACATTTTTGCATGTGTTGTTTTTTACCAAAGCTTCTGTCATATATACTTTTCTTCTGTTCTCGTACCTCGCTTACTATCCACATAAATAGCCATGCCATGAAAACACCAAGTGCGATTGAGATAAAACCATACTTTCCCAGTTTCGCCAGATTGTTTGGAAGCACCAGTGTGCCGACTCCAAGCAGATTAAAGACGTATAGTCTGTATAGCTGGCGGGGCGATATGCTTTCGTTTTGTGCAAATGTATCTCTTTTTTACCCATATTTATAGCCATACTTTAATTCCTTTCAAAGTAAAGTATGGCTATAAAATACAATTAATATACAATTCTTAATCTATCATTTTTATCCTGGTATTCCCTATTCCTCTTTTATGTCAATATTCTGCACCTTATCCTCACTTATGAATATCTTTGCATTTGGAAATGCCTTACACAGGCTTTCTACCTCAGTTTCATCTTTTGACAAAGGGGTATCATATATGCATATCGTTTCCAGATTCTTTAGCGATTTTAGATCATCTGCATCTTTTATATTGCTACCCCATAAGTATATTTCTTTTACCTTTGAACAATTTTTTGAGAAAACCGAAATCACTAACTGTACTATCGTAAATCTTAATAACTTTCATATTGCAGCATTTTGCTAAAAAATCAAAATTTGAAATATTACAGTTTTCCAAATAATTTGAAAAAGAAAAAATTTCTATTCTTTTCAAACTTGGGACTATATCTGATAATTCTTTTTTTGATACTTTTGTGCCTGCTCATATAATAAAAAATCAATGTCTTCCTCTTTTTTTTTTTAATGGCTTCCATTTATCGCCTCCACCATTTATTGTTAATATCCTCAAATTTTTACAAAGTTTTATATCTTCTAAAGTATCATACTTTCCTGGAAAACCTATATTCAATTCCTTTATAGCATATACATCTTTATATTTTACATTCTCTGGATTAACGTTTGGTCCAATTGTTCTGCTTATCTCATATGCCATGTTGGAGTCTTTAAATTTTACATGACGATTCATGTATATATATCCAAGTATCACCACGAATATTACCACAAGTATTACCAACATTATATATAGATTATTCTTTTTTTTATAAAAATTTTTTATCATACCACTATTCCCCCTCATTATAATTTTCAATCACATTAAAAATCAAGGATCTCTATTCATTATTTTTATACTATTTAGAATAATATATATATCTTCATATTTTTTTTTTAGTTTTATTAAACCAAGACATATTTATCCCATCTTTAGGATATCCAATTTCAATCGCAAAATCTCTATGCTCTTTCATGTACTTATTATAGGATTCAACAATCTTTTTCGTTTCCGGTCCTGGATATAAATATATCTTACACGTCTCTGGATTTTCATTTACATCATTTGCAACACATATTAGTCCAAATTCATCAACAATCCAACCAATGTGATTGGCAAATTCACTCACCGATATTGTTTCCGCTGTTTCTAATTTACTCTCACTATTATCACAAATATCACAAACTGACGATATAATCCCAGACCCCGGGATTTTACCAATTAGCGAAGATGTTATCTGATTTACTACACTATCCGACAGCGTACCAAGCATATTTGTATTTTTATCAACTCCTGCATTTGCCCTTATGTACTTTATCCCTTTGTTCGCAAGATCATCCTGTCCTCCCTGATCAAATCCAGCAAATGAAGTGGTCATTACTTTTTTATTGTTGACTTCTCCTTCTATTATTGTTGGCTGTGAAAAATATGGATAATACACAGCAGTCAAATCTCCGGCTTTATTATTTTTAATATCAATAAGATTAGAATTTAACTCTTTTATAGTACCATCCAGCTTTATTTCTCTTACCATAACCAGGTCTTTATTTTTACCAAACTCTTTAAAAAAAGTATTATACTGTGCTGCTGTAGAAATCCATCTATTTCTTTCATCACTTTCTGATGTATATCCTATTGCAATCCATATTTGTGTAACCCTGTTTATAGCTGCAGATAACCCATTATATTTTTTATTTAAAGAGTACCAATACTTTTCTGTCTTTCCTTCAATACCATTATCAAAAACAACAGGATTTCTTTCTCCGTTCTTTGGTTTCTTAATCGTATAGCAATCTACCAGAATTTCCTCTAAAATGTCGGCATCAACATTTTTAATAATATATTCCGCAATCATATTGTATTCTTCATCTGATATGTCATCGGCATCTTTATCTAATATATTTTTCCAATTTACTCCTATTATATTCTCTGTTTCCTTTGGAAGCGAATTTATAAATCCATCTTTTGAAAAGTTATTCTCAAAATTCACATCTGAAATTGACTCTTTTAATTTATTAATTATAGTATCAAAATCTGTCATCCTATCATTAAAATCTCTAAATATTGTTGCATAAGTTTCATCAACATTAATTACATCCCTAAAAATATCATCAATCTTTTTTGCTGTATAATTCTCAAAATCTGATATATCTCTTAGATAGCTTTGAAAATTTGACAAATCATCTTCAAGTTCAAGCGAATTAAAAAAATTCGATATATTTAATGGTATATCGCTAAAAAAATCCAGTATCTCACCATCATCTGAAACTCCTGACTGCAACGCATCATAAGCCTCCTGTGTAAATTTTCTTATTCGTCCCATTTTATTTTACTTCTCCTTTTATCTGTTCAGCACATCTCTGGTCTGTATCTTCAAAATTACCATTTATTTTTACGATAAAATCAGCCGTTGCCTGTATAAGACCTTGTAAATCCGTCTTTACATTTTCAATTATCTTTTCTCCCTCTTGTATGGCAGTGTAGGCCATGCCTTCATCACCTTCCTGCTTACTTTTTGAAATATTAACTTCATTTATTTCATTTATCAATTCCTGTAAGTCGTTAACAGCTTCATCAATACCATTTCTATCAATTTGTAAAACATTGCTCATAACATATTCTCCTTAGTAAATTTCTCTGTCTGCCTCATCAATATCCTGTATAAATTTTTGCATATTGCTTTTATTGTTATCGCACAAAACTCCTGCTGTCTTAAATAGTAACATGCTTGCAGTGTCCGCAAAACTATATAATTTTTCGGCAGTAAGTCCTTTCATACTTCCATCATCTATAATCCCTTTTAATATTCCGATATATTTAATAATAATATCATCTATCTGTTTTCCCACCTCCATATATGCCTGTGAATACTCTCCTATATAATTATCATCAATAATAATTATATTTCTACTTCCCAAAGGATTCATAACTGCCACTATCCCAACCTCCTCAGTTCATACTTTAAGATTTGTCTTTTATACATTATTGAAGAAATCATGTCATATTTTTCTTCTAACATATTTTCATTATTAAGAATCTCTTTGTCCATCTGTTTCATCATATTCAATAATCTATTACTGTTAACATTATAACAATTGCCAGATACTCGATCGCTCATTCTTCCTACATATCTTTCAACTAGCTTAACATTCTGTATTAAACATGACATATTCTCTAATTTTATCTTTTTTTTCTGCCTTTTGATTTCATACTTATCGCATTCACTCTCAAAACGTTTTTGCGTGCACTTTTGATTTTTTATGATTTCTTCAAGATTTTCAGCCTGTGATCTGAGTTTAACTATATCATTGTCACAGGCAATTATACTTTTTCTTATTTCTTCTTTTCCTTTTTTTGTTCCATAACCTCTCTCCCTTTCGCGCAAATTCATACATAATATATATGTTATCATTTGTATTGTTTAATTACAATAATACAATTTTACCATTTTCATCAACTTATTTTGTCCGATTTTCTTTCAGCTTCCTGCACTCCTTTTCTCTTGCAAATACAGGCCGCCTCCATAGTCTGCGAAGCGGAAATCGTATGATACTGTCCTTTTCATCCTCGCCGCCTGTCAGCTCGCTGCCCACGAATGGCATCATGTATGGATAACCACAGCTTTTGAGCTTTGCAAGATGCAAAAGTATCACCATCAGACTTATTAAAAATCCAAAGTATCCAAGCCATGCCGACATAATTATTACAGCGAATTTGAGTATCCTAAATGAAAATGCAAACTCCTCACTCGGTATGGCAAACGAGCAGAGTGCGGTGAATGCAACCAGGATGACCACTATAGGGCTCACTAAATTTGCATCCACTGCTGCCTGTCCGATTATGAGGCCTCCGACTATGCCTATCGTATTTCCCATGGCTCCGGGAAGTCTTATGCCGGCTTCGCGAAGCAGTTCAAAGGACAGCTCCATCATGAGCACCTCTATGAGCTGTGGAAATGGGCAGCCGAGTCTTGCTTCATAAAACGCCAGTATGAGTGGTGTCGGCAGTATCTGTGTATGAAAATTTGTGACCGCCAGATAAAGCCCCGGCAATGTAAATGACATAAAGGCTGCCACGTACCTTATCAATCTGGCAAAGCTTGCCGCTATCGTTCTGTTATAGTAATCATCTGCGGTTTTTAAAAAATTGTTCATGGTGGTTGGCAGTATTATTGCTATCGGTGAATTATCGCACAGCACCACCACCCTCCCCTCTAGGAGCGCATTTACCGCCACATCCGGCCGCTTTGTGGTCTGAAGCTGTGGGAACGGTGAATACCATTTTGCCTCAGCAAACTGTTCAAGAACTCCCGAGTCACCCACATGGTCTATCACATAGCTGTCCAGATTCTTTTCCACTTCCTCTACAAGCCCCGGTTTTACGAGGTCTCTCACATACAATATGTCCACATTGCTGTGTCCGCGAAGCCCCTTTTTCACCTCTTTACACTTTAAGCGAGTGCTCCTTAACCTGCGCCTGATAAGTGCAGTATTTATCTTTATTGAATCAGCAAAGCCCTCATTGGAGCCTCTTATGACCTTTTCCGAATCAATCTCCTGAATTGACAGGGCAGGATATCCCTTATCAGGAAGCTTGAAGGCATCCGGATAACCATCCACAAAAAAAATCACGTCTCCTGTCAGCATCATCTGGGCCGCCTCATTAACCGTGTGCAGATGTGCAAATTCGGATAGAGCTGCCTGATTTTTGTCAAGTACTTCCTTAACCTGATCCCGTTCTATCCCTTCAAGGTATGAGGTAAATCGTCCAAACGCACTGTTATTGATACCGGAGCCTGCACATGTCACCTCAATATAAGCAACAAAACACTTTATTGAGGCATCACGCCCCAGATACATCTCCTGCATCTTGATATCTGAGCAGTCAGAATATATCTGCCTGAAGCTTTTTATGTTCTCATCTATGTTTGTGGTCATCTTTAACTCTCCTATATACCCAATAAATCCCGTCAGATTTAAAATCCCTGATATAGTATGACCATACAAGCCCGCAAATATCCCTGATTACTTATTTTTTGCTATTATCTAATCCACTAAAAAAGGCCGCCGTTCACACGTCAGTGCAACCGGCAGCCCCTGGTTTTGTTATATTATTTTGTATTTTATTATCTTTGTCTGCTATAATCTTGTTATATTTCTGTTTTATTTCTTCTCTTCATCCTGCTTTTGTATCACAGCCTTCACAGCAACCGCCTGATTGGCCACATGCGTATGCATTTCTGTAGTCACAAGCTCCATATTTCTTGCCTCAAGCGCCCTGTAGATGGCATCATGCTCCTTCACAAGCATCGGATAATTCTTTGGGTCTTTCAAATACTCCACTCTGTAGCGGTACATCTGCTCACGGATATTGTTCATCATAGATACAAGCTTCGCATTGTTTGTTGCCTCATAGATAGCATCGTGAAACTTCACATCCTCCTCAGCTATCTTTTTCACATCTCCTGAATCCATGCTCCTCTTAAACTCGTCCTTTATGGTTTTTAGATTCGCAAGCTGCTCATCACTGATTTTCTTACAGGCTATTTTGGCTGCAAGCTCATCAAGAGCCTCTCTCACCTCAAGCACATCCTCCATATCCTTGAGAGTCATCTTGGCAACCTCTGCGCCCTTTCTCGGCATTGTGACTGCAAGCCCCTCCTGCTCAAGCATTCTGATTGCTTCACGTATAGGTGTACGGCTGACTCCAAGCTTTGACGCAAGCTGCAACTCCATAAGTCTCTCTCCCGGCTTGAGCTCACCCTTTAAAATTGCCTCACGAAGTGTGTTAAACACCACATCACGCAGTGGCAGATATGCATCCATATTTAAAGTTAAATTATCAGTCATCAAACTTCTCCTATCTCTTGTATTATCATTCTCACATATAAGAAAAAAGTAACTATAAAGCACCCGCTGTGCTATCCGGATATCACGTTATTTGCGATTATTGTATACAGATGTCAGATACACCTGTCTGGCAAGATGTGAGCTTCTCATGGCTTTGTACGCTTTCTTTGCAGTATCTTCATCGTCAAACAGACCAAAAACCGTCGGACCACTACCGCTCATCATGGCTCCTACCGCGCCATTTGAAAGCATATGCTTCTTTATCTCGTCTATCACCGGATAGTTTGGTATGGTCACGGTCTCTAAGACATTTCCCATATGTGCTGCGATATCATGCAGATTCTTAGCCTTTATATCATCTATCAGGCGGTCTATATCCGGATGAATAGTCGTATCATCAAGCTTCAGATTCTGGTACACAAATTTTGTGGATACCGAGATGGACGGCTTTGCAATAAGCACCGGACACTTTACCATTGGAGGAAGAGGACTAAGCGCCTCTCCTATGCCCTCGGCCAGCGCCGTGCCTCTCATAATACAGTATGGTACATCCGCCCCTATCTGCACACCTCTTTCCATAAGCTCTCTCTTTGTCAGTCCCAGTGAAAAAAGCCTGTTTACACCTATAAGCATAGCCGCCGCATCAGTACTGCCCCCCGCCATCCCTGCTGCAACAGGAATACGCTTGTCCAGCTTCACTGATACACCGTCAGTTATAGAAAACTCATCCATCAGAAGCTTTGCAGCCTTGTATATGAGATTGTTCTCGTTTACAGGGAGAAAAGACAGATTGGTCTGTATCTGTATGCCCGGCTCCTTTGTCCTTTTGATATCAAGCCTGTCATACAGATGAATGGTCTGCATAATCATACGGACCTCATGATATCCGTCCTCTCTGCGCCTCACAACATCGAGCCCCAGATTAATCTTGGCTAATGCTTTTAATGAAATATCGTTTTTACTACCCATATTGTATTACCTCTGTTTTTTTTGTATACAAGGATTATAACACACCCTGCCAAAAAGAGCAAATTTAAATATTCTCATTAATTGTTCATTTTCATTACTTTTCAGATTTTCCACGTATTGCACAAAAAACTATGTTCACATAGTACATGTTTACTAGATTTAAAAAGTAACCCTCTAACGCACCACAACAAAAAGCCTCACAGCACATATCAATAATGCTTGTGGGGCTTTTTTTCAAAAAGTTTTTCTAAACTCGTATGTACAATTTTTCTATTTCTTTTCCAATATAAATTTGCTAATCAGCTCGTTCATTGTCTCCGCCTGTGCTGAAAGCTCCTCACTTGTTGCTGATGTTTCCTCTGCATTTGCTGAGTTTGACTGTACAACATCTGATATCTGATTAATGCCAGCCTCTGCCTGCTCCATAGCCTTTGCCTGCTCCTCTGCAATCTCGCTGAGTTTTTGAGAAGAATCTGCAACTTCCTTCATACCATTGATAACCTTTCAATAGAAGTACTTACGCGCTCTGCAGCTTCATTACCCTCGTTAGATACCGCAATGGCACTCTCTATAAGCTGACGTGTGTCAACTGCAGCCTTGGCACTCTGCTCTGAAAGACTTCTGATTTGTCCCGCAACAACTGCGAATCCTTTACCTGCCTCACCTGCACGCGCTGCCTCGATAGCTGCATTGAGTGAAAGAAGGTTTGTCTGACTGGCAATATCCTCAATCTCAGAAATGATATTCTCAATCTGCTTAGATGTATCATTGATGCGTCCGATAACATCAACCATGCCCTGCATCTCTGTATGGCTGTGATCTGCTTCCTCAGCATACTCCTGTGCAATCCTGTATGTATCATTGAGCTTCTCAGATGTTTTCTCAACACCGCCTGTGATATCTGCAAATGTAGCCTGAAGCTCCTCAATGGCTGCTGACTGATCCATAGCACCTTCTGCGATTTCCTGTGCTGCCTGAGCAAGGTTGTTAGAACCTGCTGTAACAAGTGATGATATCTCATTGATATGTGACATAACATCATTCATCTGTGTCTTCATCTGACGCATTGCCATGAGAAGTCCAATAAAATCTCCGGTATATTTATCTTCCATGTCTGATGAAACTGTATAATCTCCTTCTGCCATCTTTCCAAGAAGCTTGTCAGAGTCAGATATGATAGTCTTAAGGTCTGCTGCCATGTTTTTCGCAACCCCTACCATATCAGCAATTTCATCTTGTGAATCAACTGCCGGGAATGGAGCCTCAAGATCACCCTGTGCAAATGTACGTAATCTCTGTTTTAACTCATCGAGTGGTTTAGAAATACCAACTGCAACTTCGTCCCCGATTTTCATCGAGATAAAATATGAACTGACAATGATAACAATAACAATACCAAATGCGGCATATGATACTAATGATAATCTCTTGCTTAAATTATCTCCCTCTGTTACCTTTATATCCATAAGGGAAACAAGCTGCTGATATATATCATCATATGCAGGTGCAAGCTCTGCTACTGCTCTCTCCTCGGCCTCCTTCTGTGTCTCAGGATCTGTAGCATTCCTACCTAACTGTCCGATTTCATCATCGAGACTCCAGTATGAGTCGAGCTTACTGTTTATATCATCATAGATAGCCTGCTCCTCATCTTTCTTTATAGAGCTTTGCAGCTCTTTCCAGTATTTTTGAAATGATTCCTTTTTAGAATCATGTGTATCAGACATCTTACTTAATGTGTCAGAAGCTGTATAACCGATAAGAGCTCGTGTAGCGCTTCGTGTCTCTGAGAAGGTTACCATAACCTTTCCTATATCTCCCTGTGAAAATCCGAAAAAGGTTAGTGCGCTGGAATATCTCATTGATACAAGAATCATAAGAATACCCGCGATAACCCCCGATGCCGATGCTACAAATGTAGTCAGTCTGAAGCCTTTCTTTAAACGATTTTTGATGCTAAGTGCTTTCCACTTTGACATGTCTAATTTCATGATATTTCCTCCCATGAATAATGATACTTATATACTATATTTCTATTATATACCTCTTAAAAAATTATACAAGCACTAAAAAGTTGACTGCACGCTGCGTGCAGCCAACTTTTCATAATTCATAAATCAGATTTCTTATATAATATTCGTTCCATCACGACACTTTTACATACACATCCGGCTTCTAGCCCTGTACCTGTGTGTCCTCTGTGCCATTCTTCCAGTCATCAAACTTCTTGACTACGGCATCATAAGTATCCTGGCAAATTGATGGCAGCTTGTCTCCCCAGGCTCCTGTTGCCTGTGAAAAGCCCTTCTTGAATGCATTCAAAAGCTCATCAGCCTTGTCCTTGTCGCCTCCCGACAGTGCCTTTGCAAAGTCAAGAATACGGTCTGAAGTCTTCTCAACTCCCCAGTATCCATCATCTGCGATGTCCTTTTTGGCCTGCGCTATTGTGTCTGCATCTACAGTCAGATTCTCAAACAGACTCTTTAAGCCCTGTGACTTATCCCAGGTTGAAGCCTGTCCTGTCATGGACTTTCTGACGATCTCGATAAGCTGCTGCTGTCTGGCGTTGGCATCATCCTTAAGTGCCTGTACCAGTGCATCTCTGTCTGCCTTGCTCATCTTCTGGTTTACTGTGCTCTTTGCAGTATCCTTTGAATCATCCTTGCTGTCTGATTTCTCATATACAGCTGCCTCCTCGCTGAAGCCTGCAGTCTTTGCATCCGACTTATCCGTCTTTGCATCCTGCTTCTTTGAAGCGGTATTGGTATTCTTTGTCTGCGCCTCGTCCTTTGCTGTGACACTCTGCGCCGCTACTGCTGAAACTACACTTGAAATAGCATCTAACATCTCTCATCCCTCCCTGGTAATGTGCGTGCGGGAATCCTTTCCCGCTATACTATTATCAACCTGTATAGCGTCTGATATAGCTAAACAGTCTTTCTCTTATATTGTGTATCGGCTGTTTTGTCTCTGTTTCTTATAGCCCTTACCGTTATTTTTCAATTTTCTGCCAAATATAAATGTCGAAAAATATATTACCGATGCGATAATCACTATCATCGGGCCTGTTGCCACATTGGTGTAGTATGACACTGCGAGGCCGACTATACCGGAAAATACTGAAAATATCACTGAAAAGAAATGATACTCACGCATATTTTCCGAAATATTCATTGATGAAGCCGCCGGCAGTATAAGCAGAGCATTTATTATAAGTATACCTATCCACTTGATGGATAGCATAACTATGAGTGCTACAAGCACCGCAAACAGATTGTCCAAAAGACGTACATGTATACCCTTGCTTTTTGCCACGCTTCTGTGTATGCAGATGGCATTGAGCTTATTGAAGCAAAACACCCAGAACACTATAGTGACCACAAAAAATCACGATGAGATACACTATCTCCGTCTTTGTGATGCTTAGCACATCGCCCACCAGTATACTTGAGTATTTGCTGAAATTGCCGCCCTTTGACAGTATCGCAAGACCTATCGCCACAGAGCACGATGAAAATACCGATATAATGGTATCCGTCGATGCAGTGTTCAAACTGCCTATCTTATTTAAAAGAAGTGCAAACACTATCGCAAATATCACCATGGCAAGCGAGGTGTCTGCCATGCCGCATACCACACCGACAGCGATTCCGGTAAGTGCCGAATGTCCGAGCGCATCTGAAAAGTATGCCATCTTTTTGTTTACAATCATGGTTCCCATTATGCCAAATAGCGGTGTGATGATGAGCACAGCGATAAGGGCATTTCTCATGAAATCATATTGAAGCCAGGAGGTTATATTCATTTGTGCTCCTCCTCTCTTACCCAGGATTCCTCTCCTGTGTAAAAAATTCTCTCAAATTCCTTGCTCTCAAACACTTCCTTCACAGTTCCCTGCTTTGCTACTGTCTTATCAAGCAGCACAACATGGTCTGCGTACTTTGCCACATAGTCCAAATCGTGCGATATGAGTATGATTGCAAGGTCATAGTGAGTCTTTAAATAATCCATGGTCTTATAGAAAAGCTCCATGCCGTTTTGGTCTATTCCGGACACCGGCTCATCCAACAGCAGCAGGTTCGGCTCGTCCATGATTGCCATGGAAAGAAGCACTCTCTGCAGCTGTCCTCCCGAGAGGTTGCACACCTGCTTGTCGATGAGCTCCTCAGCCTCAAATACCTCGAGTGTCTCCCTTATCTTTGCCTCTATCTTTTTGCTCTTTGGCAGAAAAACAGGATAATTGTACTGATAGCTTGCTATGAGGTCATACACGCTGACCGGTGTATTTTTCTCGATATTGACAGACTGCGGCACATAGCCGATTTTAAGCTTAGCCATATGTCCGTCCTTAGTATCCTTGAACTCAATCGTACCGGTGTGAGGTATCTCGCCCAGTATTGCCTTTATGAGTGTAGATTTTCCGGCACCGTTTTGGCCTATTATGACATTGAAGGAGCCACAGTGTATGTGCATATTTACATCCTCAAGCACTGTCTGCTCTCCAAAGCTCACTCCAAGGTTATTTATTTTTATGCAATGAAAGCCACATGGCTGTATTATTTTCCGCATATTTTCTCCAATTTTATTTAGTAAATGCCTCTTTGATAAGCTCTATATTGTGCTCCATACCATAAAGATAGCTGTCCTTGTCGTACTCTCCCCTGTTGAGAGGGTCGATATAAATCACATGCACATCTGTCTCACGCGATACGGTATCTCCCATGCTCTTTCCGTAGAGCTCCTCAGCTAGTATTACCGACACTCCGTCATCCTTTATGGCACCTATTACCTGCTTTATCTCACCTGCGCTGACTGAGCGTTCCTCGTCAAGGTCTAACAGATAGCATGCATTCATGGAAAAATCATCCGCTACATACGCATAGGCCTCATGGAATATGATGATATTCTGTCCATTGGTAAGACTCTTTATGCTATTTATCTTTTCTTCAAGCACTGCAAGCTTTGCATCATATGCTTTTGCATTTGCATAATATTCATCAGCATGCTTTGCATCCTTTTCGGCAAGCCTGGATGCGATTGTCTGAACCATGGTGCGGTAACGCGGCACGCTCATCCATGCATGGGCATTCTCATCACCGTGGTCATGGTCGTGGTCACTGTCCGATTCTGTGTCTGCGTCGTGATCATGGTCGTGGTCACTGTCTGCATCATCCTCAGAAAGAAGTGCCACATCCTCACAGGCCTCAACCACATCAAGCTTCGGATACGCCTTTGCCACATCAGACATAAATGACTCTATACCGCCTCCGTTTATTACAAAAACATCGGCTGTGGATAAAAGCTTCATATCCTCCGGTGTGAGCTGGAAATCGTGCAGACAACCGGTCTGTGGCTCGCTTAAGTTTTCAAGTCTCACGCCTTCCACTCCGTCTACTATGTTTAAAGTGGCAATGTACATAGGATAGAAGGATGTCACGACTGTAAGTATATCGTCAGCTTCGTCAGTATTTTTTATATTGCCCGAAGCATTTGATGATCCACCGGCAGCGCCTTTCATACCTGCTGTGTGCTCATATGCCATTACCGCAAGCGTACACACTATCAATATACACAAAAACATAATGCCTACAAATTTGCATTTATTCTTCATATATTAAATATTCGCCTTTCTTTCTATAACTTTATTTCTTTTTATGATTATTAACGCTTTTTTTGCTCTTGGCCTTATCTCTGCGTTCTTTAGTCTTTTTGGCAACCGGCTTTCCGGTCTTCTTCCAGCGCTCCTTTTTGTGTGGCTGGGATGCAGCGGCTCTTTTTGCAGCTGATTTTGCCTCGCGCTTTGCTTCTTCCTCCTGTTTCATGGCAAGAAGCGTCTCCTCGTCAAACACGAGTGAATCTATGAGATTCCAGATTTCGTCCCTGCCTTCCTTTGACATGGACGAAAACGGTATAACTACCGTGCCCGGCTTCACATGAAGCACATCCTTGATAGTCTTTATGTGTGCGGCAATCTGGCTTTTTTTCAATTTATCAGATTTGGTTGCAATGATGATCGGTGCAAAGCCCTGGTTTACCATCCAGTCATACATCATGATATCATTGTCCGATGGCTCATGCCTTATATCTATTAAAAGAAACACTGCCTGAAGCTTTTTTTTTTTGAGGTGTGAAGATAGTTTTCTATCATCTGTCCCCATTTAGCTTTTATCTCGATATTGGCATTGGCATAGCCATAGCCCGGCAGATCGACCAGATACATGGCGCCATTGACGTTATAAAAATTGATGGTCTGTGTCTTGCCGGGCTGTGAAGAGATCCTGGCAAGTGACTTTCTGTTCATGAGTGCGTTGATCAGTGACGACTTGCCTACATTTGACTTGCCGGCAAATGCCACCTCATTATACTCATTGTCAGGGATTGTGCTTGTAATTCCGCAAACTGTCTCTAAATTAACACTTTTAATTACCATAATCTCTTCCTCATTCTTATTTTACAAATGCTATCTTCTCCACCTGTGAAAATCTCTCCACCGGCACGATTTCCATGCCGTCTGTTATTTCTTTTGAAATCTCCTCCAGGTCCTTTTCATTATCCTTTGGAATACATACTGTTTTTATTCCGATTACTTTGGCTGCAAGCAGCTTTTCCTTGAGTCCTCCTATCGGAAGCACCCTGCCGCGCAGTGTTATCTCGCCTGTCATGGCTACATCTGCCCTGACAGGTCTGTCTGTAATGGCTGAGAGCATGGCTGTCGCCATAGTGATACCTGCAGATGGTCCGTCCTTTGGCACTGCGCCCTCCGGGATATGTATATGGATATCATGCTTCGTGTAAAACTCTGCATCAATGCCATATCCTTCGCTTATTGAGCGCACATAGCTAAGTGCCGCCTGTGCCGACTCCTTCATCACGTCGCCAAGCTTACCGGTGAGCACGAGCTCACCCTTGCCCGGCAGCACATTCACCTCAACCTCAAGTGTGACTCCGCCCACGCTGGTCCATGCCAGGCCTCTAACAATTCCAACCTCTGCGTGATCATTTTTCTTCTCCGGACTGTACTTCGGATTGCCCAGATATGTCTTAAGATTGGTCTTTGTAACCTTTACAGCAGCTTCGCTGTCCTTAAAGATTTCCCTGGCAGCCTTGCGGCACAGCTTGCCGATAGTCCTCTCAAGGCTTCTGACTCCGGCCTCTCTGGTGTACAGCCTGATGATATCCTTTAGGGCAGAGTCTGTTATCGTAAGCTGTTCCTTTTTAATTCCGTTTTTGCTCTTTTGCTTCTCAACCAGGTGTTCCTTAGCTATGTGAAACTTCTCATTTTCAGTGTAACTTGACACCTCAATAAGCTCCATCCTGTCAAGAAGCGGCTTTGGAATGCCTGAAACCTCATTTGCCGTTGCAATAAAAAGCACCTCCGACAAATCCACAGGCATCTCAATGTAATGATCCCTGAATCTGCAGTTCTGCTCACTGTCAAGCACCTCGAGAAGAGCGGCTGATGTGTCACCCTTGTAGTCACTTGACACCTTATCTATCTCATCCAACAGCATGAGAGGATTTGAAACGCCTGCCTGTCTTAAGCCATTTACTATACGGCCCGGCATAGCACCGATATATGTCTTTCTGTGTCCACGGATTTCTGCCTCATCACGCACACCACCAAGAGAAATACGCACATATTTCTTCTCCAGTGCAGACGCAATTGAACGGGCTATGCTTGTCTTTCCTGTTCCCGGAGGACCTACAAGACAAATTATAGGACTCTCTCCCTTGCTTGTCAGATTTCTGACTGCCAGAAACTCAAGTATTCTCTCCTTAACATCCTTTAATCCGTAGTGATCATCATCGAGCACCTGTGCTGCATGGTCAAGATCCTTGTTGTCCACAGACATCTTGTTCCACGGAAGCTCAAGTACAGTCTCTATATAGCCTCTCTCAACTGTGCTCTCTGATGAGCTGCTGCTCATATTTCTAAAGCGCTTTATCTCTTTTTTCGTCTTTTCCTTTACGTAGTCAGGCGCATCTAACTCAGATAGCTTTTTCTCATATTCATCAGCCTCCGAGTCAGCATTCTCGCCCAGCTCCTCACGTATCACACCAAGCTGTTCACGAAGCACATACTCCTTCTGATGCTTGTCCACACGAACCTTTACTTTTTTCTGAAGCTCATTCTTTATGGAAATAACCTCCACCTGGGAGAGAAGTAATGATACTATAACCTGATATCTGTCATTGATATCCTCTGCCTCAAGCACCTGCTGCTTAAGCTCATATGACACCGGCAGATTGTTGGTTACATAATCAATGAGCTTTTCAAGATCCTCATACTGATCTATCTGCCTGATAAGCTCCTTGCTGATTTTGCCGACGACTGCCGCATATCTGTGAAAAGCCTCTCTGACTCCGAGAAGCATGGCTTCCCTGAGATCCTCCGGCAGGCTGTCTGCATTACTATCACAATAACAGATTTCTGCCTCAAGGTACTTCTCATTACCGGTAAAGCCAAGCAATGCTGCCCGGCTTATTCCATCTACAAGTATTCTCACAACATCATTCTGTAATCTGACAACCTGCTTTATATCAGCAACAATACCCATCTGATAGAGATCTTCCTGAGTCGGGTCCTCACTGTCCACATTCCTTTGTGTGACAAGATAAATCTTTTGATCCTGCTCCATAGCCTCCTCGACAGCACGAAGAGAGCGCTCTCTGCTGATGTCGAAATGGGCAATCATCCCCGGCAGAATAGTAAGCCCTCTCAGCGCTACTGCAGGCATATTCATAATCTGTTCTTCCACTTATATCTCCTGTATTATTGCACAGCCATGCATATCAAACCGCTGTGCAATTTATATTATCCGATGCTGTATCTTTTGTAAAATACCGCCATGTACTTACGATGCCGCTTTTTCCTCGATATATGCCTCCGGCACACACTCACCATCTAGCTTTAAGTTTTCCTCAACTGTATCCTTGTCGATTACGCACTTGCTGATGCTCTTGTCTGACGGTATACGATACATAAGGTCAAGCATAACAGCCTCCATGATGGCACGAAGTCCTCTGGCTCCTGTCTTTCTCTCAAGTGCCTTGTCAGCGATGGCATTTACTGCATCGTCTGTGAACTCAAGACCTACTCCGTCAAGCTCAAAAAGCTTGGTGTACTGCTTGATAAGCGAGTTCTTAGGCTCCTTAAGTATACGGATAAGTGCATCCCTGTCGAGTGCCTCGAGAGAAACGGTAATAGGTACACGTCCGATAAACTCAGGAATCAATCCAAACTTTACAAAATCCTGTGGAAGTGCATGCTTAAACGCCTCTCCTACATTGAGCTCTGTCTTTGACTTTACATCTGAATTGAAGCCTATAGATGATGTATCCATACGGCTGTCGATAATTTTTTCCAGACCATCAAATGCTCCACCGCAGATAAAAAGTATATTAGTAGTATCAATAGGAATAAGCTCCTGCTGCGGATGCTTTCTTCCGCCCTGTGGCGGTACAGATGCCTCTGTGCCCTCAAGAATCTTTAAAAGAGCCTGCTGTACACCCTCGCCTGACACATCTCTGGTGATTGAGACATTCTCTGATTTCTTTGTAATTTTATCTATCTCATCTATATAAATGATACCATGCTCTGCACGCTCGATATCATAATCTGCCGCCTGAATAAGCTTTAATAGGATATTCTCCACATCCTCACCTACGTATCCTGCCTCTGTAAGTGTTGTAGCATCAGCGATAGCAAATGGAACATTTATCACTCTGGCAAGTGTCTGCGCAAGAAGTGTCTTTCCTGAGCCTGTAGGTCCAAGCATGAGAATATTACTCTTCTGAAGCTCTACATCTGATGTATCACCTGCCAGAACTCTCTTATAGTGATTGTAAACAGCAACCGAAAGCACCTTCTTTGCCTGGTCCTGTCCTATTACATAATCGTCCAGAAACGCCTTAAGCTCCTCCGGAGTAACAAGATTTATATCATCCTTAGCGCTGCTTTTGTCCTCATGGCCATCTACGCCTTCTTCCTCAAGAATCTCGGCACATATATCTATACACTCATCGCAGATAAAAGCTCCATTAGGTCCGGAAATCAAACGATTTACCTGGTCCTGTGTCTTACCGCAAAATGAGCAGCGAATCTTTCCGTCGTTTTTTCCTGCCATTATTAACTCCTTTTATTGCATGATGGCATCCCATATGGGGTACCCTCTTAAATTCATCTAACTTCTGATTATCTGTTTGTTATTACACTGTCTATGAGACCATACTCTGCGGCTTCCTGTGCTGACATATAGTTGTCTCGCTCTGTATCAGCTGCAATTGTCTCGTATGGCTTGCCTGTATTGGCTGCTAAAATTTCGTTTAATCTCTTCTTTGTCTTTAAAATATTTTCTGCAGCAATCTGAATCTCAGTAGCCTGACCCTTTGCACCGCCAGATGGCTGATGAATCATAATCTCTGCATTTGGAAGAGCATATCTCTTGCCCTTTGCACCGCCTGCAAGAAGGAAAGCTCCCATGCTTGCTGCAAGACCGATACAGATTGTTGAAACATCACACTTGATGTACTGCATAGTATCGTAAATAGCAAGTCCTGCTGTAACCATTCCACCCGGTGAATTGATGTAAAGGTGGATATCCTTATTCGGATCCTCAGACTCAAGGAATAAAAGCTGGGCAACAACAAGGCTGGCTGTTGTCTCATTTACTTCCTCTCCAAGGAAAATGATACGATCTTTTAATAATCTGGAGTAAATGTCGTAGTTGCGCTCTCCTCTGCTGGTCTGTTCAATGACATATGGTACTAAACTCATATAAAATACCTCCTTTATAAAAGCTCAAAAGACCAGCTCAGAAAATAGGCTTCTGAGCCAGTCCATCAAATCTTGATTCAAAAATCTTATTCTTCTGTAGACTCTTCTGCATCAGCCTTTTTCTTTGCCTTTGCACGCTCTTTAACGTTGTCCATGATAAGATCTACGGCCTTTGTGATAGCAAGGTCTTTCTTCATAGACTCCTTCTCAGCATCTCCCATGTACTCTTTAAGCTTATCAGCCTCCATGCCGTATGCCTTAGCCATCTTCTCTACCTCAGCATCGATATCTGCATCAGTAACCTCGATGTTCTCCTCCTTGGCAATCTGCTCAAGTACAAGGCTGCTCTGGATACGTGTTGTAGCCTCAGGACGAACCTGATCCTTAAGCTGGTCAACTGTCATGCCTGAGAACTGTAAGTACTGCTCCATTGTAAGACCGCTCTGTGCGATTCTCTGAGCGAACTCCTCAACCATTGTCTCACACTGAGTCTCAATCATTGCCTCTGGAAGATCCATCTTTGACTTATCGATAATCTTCTGGATAGCCTCATCCTCTTTAGTCTTCTTAGCTTCTGTCTCTTTCTTCTCTGTGAGGTTCTTTTTGATTTCCTCTTTGTACTCAGCTAATGTATCAACACCTGCTGCATCCTGTGCAAACTCATCATCAAGCTCAGGAAGCTCCTTAGCCTTGATCTCGTTGATCTTAACCTTGAATGTAGCCGACTTTCCTGCAAGGTCTGCTGCCTGATACTTCTCAGGGAATGTTACATTGACCTCAACCTCATCGCCTGTGTTCTTTCCTACTAACTGATCCTCGAATGTATCGATGAATGTGTGTGAACCAATCTCTAATGGATGATTCTCACCCTTTCCACCCTCGAAAGCTACTCCGTCAACAAATCCCTCAAAGTCGATAACTGCTGTATCTCCCTCTGCTACAGGACGATCTGTAACTGTAACTGTTCTTGCATTTTTGTTTCTCTGGTTCTCAAGCTCAGCGTCAACCTCTTCATCAGAAACTGATGTGTCGATCTTTGTAACTGTAACGCCCATGTACTTACCAAGAGTAACCTCAGGTCTTACAGCAACCTCTGCTGTGTAGATGAAAGGCTGTCCCTTCTCAATCTGAGTAACCTCAACTGTTGGGCGTGAAACAATGTCAACACCGCTCTCGTCAACCGCACCTGCGTATGTCTGCTGCATAAGAATGTTTGCTGCATCCTCGTAGAACACACCTGCTCCATACATTTTCTCAATCATAGCTCTTGGCACTTTTCCTTTACGGAATCCAGGTACGCTAATCTGTTTCTTCTGCTTCTGATATGCAGAATCCAATGCTTTCTCTAATTCCTCAGCTGCTACCTCAATAGTAAGCTTCGCCATATTATGCTCTAAATTCTCAACCTGTACACTCATGTCAATCGTTATCCTCCTTAAAAATATATATGAATGGTATGTACATCAAATGTAATGTGGGCATGCTTTTTAAACTGCTAAGCCCAGTCATTGGATGATTATAACACAACAAATCCACTATTTCCAGTGTTTTTTACATTAAATTTGCTTTTGTGTATAATTCCATAAATTGTCAGCAATACCAAAACATATTTTTGTCATTTTACGGCATAATATTTCCATACACATACAGCTTGTGTATAACGTTTTAAAAGGAGGTATTGCATTATGGCAGCATCAAGTAGTAAAAGGCTTCTGTACCGGAGGCAAAAGAGGCTATGAGCCGTTTCAAGGAAGAGGTTGCTTCAGAGCTTGGAGTTCCTTTAAAAGAGGGCTACAACGGTGACCTTACTTCTAAGCAGGCCGGTTCAATCGGTGGCGAGATGGTCAAGCAGATGATCATGAAGCAGGAGCAGCAGATGAAATAAGCTCTGCAATAGCAGGCTTCAAATGTACGCTTCAAATGCAAGCATAAAAAGAGGCCGCGCACCATGGGGTTGGTGTGTGACCTCTTTTGTTATAATACAGGGGCTTGCCGGTCTAGTATACCAGCCCCTGTCGAATATGCTCTACTGTGGCATCGTCTGTGAAGTATCTGACAAGCTCGAGTGCAAACGCAATAGCTGTTCCCATTCCACGACTTGTAATCACATTGCCATCCACAACTACAGGCTGCTCAAGCCACTGTGCACCGAGCAGCTTTTCCTCAAAGCCCGGATGACAGGTAGCTTTTTTGCCCTCAAGTATATGATTCTCACCGAGCACGCTAGGCGCTGCACATATCGCTGCAACAAGCTTTCCCTCAGCGGCAAATCTCTTAATTGTCTTTACTACGGTCTCATCCGCGCCAAGGTTTAATGTACCCGGCATGCCTCCCGGCAGTACGATTGCATCGTAGCTGTCAAAATCAGCCTGTGCCTTTGTGGTATCTGTCTTAAATGTCACCTGATGAGAGCTTGTCACCTCGGCTTTTTCCGTGATTGATATGGTTTCAATCTCAAGCTTTGCTCTTCTAACTATATCTACTACTGTAAGTCCTTCAATCTCCTCACAGCCGTCTGCCATAAAAATTCCTACTTTAATCATATTTTTCTCCTTTTTTTTCTTTTGATAATACTATAAAAAGCTGCGGTTCGTCCTTGAATTCTTAAATACCGGTCATTATAATCATATATAAATGATATGAGGGTAAAACAAAAATATAAACCGTAACTATAAATCTACCAGTAACCTGAAAGGATATACCATGGAAATCGAAAGAAAATACTTACTTAAACAGCTTCCTTCCAATTTAGACAGCTACGCGAGCAAAAAAATCGCCCAGGGCTATCTGTGCACCTCGCCTGTTGTCAGAGTCAGACGCTCAAATGACAGCTATTATATGACCTACAAGGGAGCAGGTCTTATGGTGCGCGAGGAGTACAATCTTCCTCTCACAAAAGAAGCCTACGACCATCTTGTCCAAAAGATTGACGGTCGTCTCATCGAAAAGACACGCTATCTCATACCTCTTGACGGTGGTCTGACCGCAGAGCTTGATGTATTTGAGGGTGATCTGGCTCCTCTTACACTCGTGGAGGTTGAATTCGACTCTGTCGACGCAGCAAATGAATTCACAGCGCCTGACTGGTTTGGCGAGGATGTCACTGAATCCGGCAAATATCACAACAGCTATCTGAGCCGATTGGAAAATTCATAGTACTGCCTGGTCTTTATCGTATTCTTTAAATCATCATACCGCTTTTGCAATGGGCCCTCAGGAACTACAACATCCATAACCACCGCTATGTCATCTATAAGGCGGTCGGTTATGATATCCCTCATTGAAATAAGTATATTGTACTTCTCTTCAAAGGTATCCGCATCAAGGAACTCCAGCAAACGCGGATCCGGTGCCTGGCCTTCATCTGCATCCGGTGCCGGCTCATAACATGCCTGTGTCTGAACACTCACAGCTTCAGGTGCATTAGCTGCAATCGCATTAGTGCTCAAAGAGATACTCTTTCCCGACATATCCTCCGGCTTATCCTTAAGTGTGATCTTCTCAAATCTGTATTTCTGCTTCACATCAGGATATTTCTCATGGTCCACCTCGCTTACAAACATGTCGAGTGGTCTGGCGTATATCCCAAAATCATCATATAAAGCCTGATAAATCACAAGCTTTTCCCCTGTCTCTGAATGTGTTGCCACTGTAACTATCTGATACAGCTTATTCTTAAAGTGCCTGTAAAGCTCTCCGGGCTTTGGTGTTCTGTCCATCATTTCTGCCTCTTTTCCTATTATTTAAAAGTTGTTAATCATGTCTAAGCCTTCTCCAAGGAAATCTCTCTCAAACTCCAGATTGCCACTGTATCCCATGGCAATCAGATCCTCAACACTGCCAAACATGCTCTGTGTCTCAGCCTCTATAATCTTTGCACCGTCTGCCGCTTTGGTATGCAGTGTCTGGCAGTTTCTTGAGTGCTCCTGAGCCATCCTCTGCTGTGCCTCGCTATGTCCGTGCATAGCCTCAAGCTCTTTTTGTGTCGTATCATCCGCAAAGCGTGCGTTATTTTTCACGGCCCTCTGCACTATATCTGGATTGCTCTGCTGCGGCTGTACTCTCTGCTGCATCTGTTGTCTCTGAGGCTGCTGTGCTCTCTGCTGCATCTGTGGCTGTGGTTTCTGCTGATATGTCTGGTTCAATGCATTCATACCCGACTGAACTGTATTCTGCATGCTGTTCCATATCTGCTGTATCTGCTTCTGCTGCGGTCTCGGTTTGTTTGGCTGCGTGTTTTTGCTGCCTGCGCTCTTTGATTTTTTGTTAATGTAAAAAACAGCTCCTAAGATAATTGCCCAAATTATAACATCCATATTCTGCTCCTTTATCAATCTGCATTTTCTATGTCAATCCCTGAATATCCTGCACATATCGCGCAGTATGTATTCTGCTGTCTGTTCCGGCTCCCATTGCTTTGTAACACCCACAAGCAGCGGATTAAGCTCCGACAGTATCCTTGCCGTGCGCCGGTCTGTCGTGCCCTCATACTTATCGTTTATGGCCTCAGCCTGCTTCACACATGCCTCAAGCTGCTTTAATATATCCTTCCAGAACTCCTCGTAATATATCTCATGCACTCTCTTAGTCTTTTGTGTGAAATTTAGCTCTGCAAGCTCTTTGTTGCTGTGCCCCAGATAGAAATATGACAGAGCAAACAAATCAGGCTTTTTCCTTTCAAGCCCCTCATTTGTCAGATGTATCAGATTCTCTATCTCACTCTGTAAAATGATACCGTTGTCAAAGGATGACAGATATCTCTCCCCCCCTGCTTTACAACAGAGTCCAGAGTCGTGTGAAAATCCGTGTCCACCTTGCTGATTAAAAATTCATCGTCAAACATGCCACTTTTCGCTTTGCAAGCCTTTATCAGCTCTCCAAAGTGCTTCCGGTCTGTTCCTGTGAGCTCACAATACCCGATAACTTGTTGCTCAAGCTCCTTTAAATCTGAAAGCAGGCTGCTTAAGCCTGTCTTCACGCCATAATAGCGCTTTGCAACACCGGAGGAATTCTTTTTGGTTTTGACATACAACTTAAGCCAGCTGTTGACCACTGTCATGTCGGCACCCGCCGTATCCATCGCTGTCTTAAATTTCTTTTCCGTATCACTTAGTCCTAAAATCATCACACACCCTCAAACATCATTCTAAAACTATATAATAACAATTCTACACCATTATCATATTTTTTTAAAGAGCCTTTTTTCGCTCTGAAAAGCCCACTTTAAACGCAAAAAAAGGAAGCCATACAATAGCTGTATGACTTCCTGTATACTCTGCATGTTATTCGCATCGTCGTGCGAATGGCACGAGCGGCTTTGTTATGATAGCAAAATCAAATTAACGACCGAACTGCATATCGTTGTTACCTGATTTTGTTGTGAACATCTCAAGCATGTTGATTGGATCGTTGTAATCCATAAGCCATCCCTCACGGGCGAAATCAAACTGTCCGTCCTTACGGCTGTTAAGGAATACGTTCCACTCCTGCTGCTCAACCTTTAAGTTGATACCTACCTTTGAAAGATCTGCCTGGATAGCCTCACCAATCTTTACATTTGACTCTGAGTTGTTTACAAGGTATGAGAACTCGACAGTCTGGTTTACCTGACCTGTGCTCTCATCTAATAATCCGATAGAAGCAAGAAGCTCTTTAGCCTCCTCAAAGTTCTTATCGTAATCTGTGCCGTAGTAATTTGTTCTTGAACTCGCCACCGTTACCATCTGTAACGCCCTCTGGGATAAATGTTGTGGCAATCTTCTGTCCGCCCTGGGCGATTGTATCGATAATGTACTGACGATCGATAAGAAGACAGATTGCTTTTCTGAATACCTTAGCCTGGTCAGCATCTAATCCAAGTTCTGAGTAGAGCTTAGAGTTAATGTTGAAGCCTACGTAGTATGTTCCAAGGTTGTCAACTGTGTAGAACTCGCTTGTCTTCTTAGCTGCCTCAATCTCGGCTGTAGGAACTGTATCGATGAAATCAAGGTTACCGTTCTGGTAAGCTGTGTAAGCTGAAACATCATCAGATGTAAGCATTACGTTCATCTCATCAACTGTTACATTGTCAGCATCCCAATAGTTAGGATTCTTAACATATGTCATGCTTGAATCATGCTTCCACTCCTTGAGTGTGAATGCACCGTTTGTAACGAACTTGTCGCTTGCATCGTTTGCCCAGTCATCATTTCCCTCTACTGACTTCTGGTTTACAGGGAAGAAGAATGGGAATGCACATAAGTCAAGGAAGTATGGTGTAACTGCTTTAAGCTTGACAGTAAGAGTCTTTCCATCATCAGAAGCTACTACATCATCAGCAGCAAGACCCTTTGTATCATCATATCCTGCGAATACTGCGCAAAGGTAGCTGTAATCTGCAGCTGTCTTAGGATCTGCAGCTCTCCTCCAAGACCACTCGAAATCCTTTGCAGTAAGCTCATCACCATTTGACCACTTAAGACCGTCACGCATTGTGAATGTGTATGTGAGGCCATCCTCAGAAACCTCATAGCTCTCTGCACATGCAGGCTCAAGCTTGCCCTCAGCGTTGTAACGCATAAGACCCTCAAAGCTGTTTACTGCAAGACATCCGCCGTCAACAGTACTGTTTAATGCAGGATCGATATGATCAGGCTCTGATGCCATGAAGATGTTTAACTTTCCGGCATTCTTTGTGTTCTTTGCATTGTAGAAGTATTTCATACCCTCTACTGTTGAGTATACGTCTGTGACATAATCCTTGAGCATATACTGGTCATTGTAGTAGTAAAGTGGAATAACACACCATGTATCCATAAGCATATCCTCTGCCTGGTGCATCATCTCTGCACGCTTTGCAAGATCTGCTTCTGTACGGATAGATTCTACTAACTCATCATAGCTTGTCCAGTCTACGGCTGTTGATACAGCAGTATCAGAATTATCGTTAGTAGTTGTTTTGTTGTTGCTCTTGCTTCCACAAGCAGTCATGCCAAGTGCCATAGCTGCAACAAGAGTAAGTGCTACTAATCTCTTTTTCATCTTTCTTCCTCCTAATTAATTAATATGAAAAATAAATTTATGTTAGAACCGGCACATGTGGCTTAAGCTATATGCCGGTAAAAACCTTATATTAGCGGTTGAAGCATGCAACCATATGTCCGTTTCCTCTGTCTGTAAGCTCCGGACGTGCTGCTGCACACTGTTCTGTCGCGTATTTACAGCGCGAACGGAATGGACAGCCGCTAGGCATGCGAAGAGGTGAAGGAACATCTCCCTCAAGCACGATTCGCTTGCTGTGTCTGGCAGTCTCAGGATCCGGGATCGGAACCGCTGAAAGCAACGACTGTGTGTACGGATGGATTGGATTGTCCATCAGCTCATCCGCATCTGCAAGCTCCATCATATGACCTAAGTACATAACAGCTATTCTATCAGAGATATGCTGCACTACAAGCAGATCGTGCGCTATAAACAGGTATGATAACCCTCTCTCCTTCTGCAGATCCTCAAACATGTTGACTACCTGGGCCTGAATTGAAACATCAAGTGCCGATACCGGCTCATCACATACGATAAACTTCGGATCTACTGCAAGCGCTCTTGCTATTCCGATACGCTGTCTCTGTCCACCCGAAAACTCATGTGCATAGCGTGTGGCATGGTCTGCGTTTAATCCAACTGTCTCCATGAGATCCATAATCATCTCATGGCGCTCTTTTTTGCTACTGTAAAGCTTGTGCACATCGAGAGGCTCTCCAATGATATCCTCAACCGTCATACGAGGGTTGAGTGATGAATACGGATCCTGGAATACCATCTGCATCTGCTTACGGTAAGGATGCATATCCACATCTATCTTCTTCTCACTGTCAAACAATACATTGCCGTCGAACTCAATGCGTCCTGCTGTAGGCTGATACAGACGTAAAAGAGTACGTCCTACGGTTGTCTTTCCACAGCCTGACTCGCCAACAAGTCCAAGCGTCTCACCCGGCTTTATGGCAAATGACACATCATCGACTGCCTTTAATTCCATCTTTTTAAATCCGTCATGAACAGGGAAATACTGCTTCAAATGGTCTACCTTGAGCAGGTACTCGTTGTTATTTGTCTCATTACTCATTTGATTTTCCCTCCTCCATCATATTCTTAATATTCATCCAGCATGATGCGAGATGATCCTCTCCAACCCAGATTTCCTCCGGCTTTTCGGTGAGACATATCTTCATAGCGGCATCACAGCGAGGGCAGAATGCACAGCCCTCTGGCATGTTGAGCATATTGATTGGTGTGCCCCCGATAGGAACAAGCCTGGTTTTTGAATTGGTCTTTGTAGGGATTGAACGAAGCAGTCCCTTTGTGTACTCATGCGCCGGGCTGTAGAATATGGCATCTGCTGTTCCTCTCTCACACACACGGCCGCCGTACATAACTATGATCTCATCACACATTGAAGCAATGACACCCAGATCATGTGTAACCATGATGATTGCCATGCCGAGCTTTTCCTGCAGTGACTGCATAAGCTCAAGAATCTGTGCCTGGATAGTCACATCAAGAGCTGTTGTCGGCTCATCTGCGATAAGGATATCCGGCTCACAGGCTAATGCCATAGCTATCATGACACGCTGTCTCATACCACCTGAAAGCTCATGAGGATACTGATTTACTCTCTTCTCAGGCTCATTTACTCCTACAAGTGTGAGCATCTCTATAGCACGCTCTTTTGCTTCCTTCTTTGTACGATCTGTATGAAGAAGCACTGCTTCCTCAAGCTGGTAGCCTACCGTAAATACCGGATTAAGCGATGTCATAGGATCCTGGAAAATGATTGAGCAGCATTTTCCTCTGAAATCTGCCATTTTCTTTTTGTTCCATTTGGTGATATCCTCACCCTTATATTTTACTGAGCCGCCTGTGATGGCACCATTCTCAGCAAGAATCTGCATGATTGAATATGCTGTAACTGACTTTCCTGAGCCCGACTCTCCTACGATTCCAAGAGTCTTTCCCGGCTCAAGCTTAAAGCTGACACCGTTTACAGCTGATACGTCTCCGTTATCGGTCTTGAAGGTAGTGTGCAGATCAGATACTTCAAGAACAAACTTATTATCTTCCATCTTACTCACTCCTTACTATTTCGATAATTTAGGGTCAAATGCATCTCTTAAGCCGTCACCGATAAGATTCAATGTAAGAACAATGATACAAATCGTAAGCGCCGGAAAAATAAGACGCAATGGGTAACTCTGGAGTCCACCACGCGCTGTATTTGCCAACGAACCAAGTGAAGGCATAGGAGCCGAAACACCAAGTCCGATAAATGACAGATAACTCTCAGTAAAGATGGCTGATGGTATCTGAAGCGCTGTAGTAATGATGATTACTGACAGACAGTTCGGTAAAATGTGTTTTCTGATAGTGCGGGCTGATGATGTTCCGATACACTTTGCTGCGAGAATGTACTCATTCTGCTTGATGGTAAGAATCTGACCTCTTATAAGTCTTGCCATTCCTACCCAGTAAAGCAATCCAAACACTATGAAAAGTGCAATCATGTTGACACCGAGCTTTGAAAGCACTGTACCCTTTATTACAGGTGTTAGCACCTCATTTAATACAACTGCGAGTAAAATGATGAGCAGCATATCCGGCAATGAATAAATGATATCTACTATTCTCATCATAACCATATCTACCTTGCCACCGCAGAAGCCTGATACGGAACCGTAAATGATACCGATTATAAGCACAAGCAGTGATGCAAACACACCGACTCCCAGCGAAACACGAGCTCCGTAAACAACACGGATAAAATAGTCTCTTCCGAGCTCATCTGTGCCAAAAATGTGTGGGAACAGCTTCTCACCTGCATCAATCTGTGCCTGCTCAGCATCGCTGTACTGGAAAGGTCCTAAGTTCTGTGCACCCTTAACGATATCTGCATAGCCGTAAGGCACAATCTTTGGTGCCAGAAGAATAACCAAAATAAGTAAAACCAAAACTATAATAGAACCCATAGCCAGTGGATTTTTGCGGAGTCTCTTAAGACCATCCTTAAAGAAGGTAGTTGACTCACCCATAACCTCCTGCTGGCGTTTCTCTTCATCTGATGCCTTGGCAAAATCCTTCATATCGAACTTGCTAAGGTCAATCTGTGTGGAGAAAGGAGCTCTCTTCATATTATCTTTCATCTTTATCTCTCCTTAATCAAGCTTAATACGTGGATCAATCACTTTGTATACAATATCTGTAATGAGGTTCGCGCCTACCATGATGACAGCAAGGAAAAGTGTTGTGGCCATAATCATTGTGTAATCACGGTTTGTGATACAGCTTACGAACTTGGAACCGAGTCCTCCGATATTGAAAATACTCTCAATAACCATTGAACCTGTGAGGATACCACCAATCATAGGTCCCACATATGTGATGACCGGAATGAGCGCATTACGAAGCGCATGTACAAATATAATCTTGTACTGATGTACACCCTTGGCCTTTGCCGTACGGATGTAATCCTGTCCGAGTGCATCAAGCATTGAAGTCTTTGTAAGTCTTGTAATATATGCCATCGGTGAAAGTGACAGTGACAGCACCGGAAGTAATATCATGTTGCTTCCTGAGCTGAAGGCCTGCACCACGCCAAGCTTTATACAGAAGAAATAAAGTAATAACGTAGCGATGACAAATGACGGCATCGACGTAATCAGTGTGACGAAGAATACTATAACTCGATCCGGCCACCTGTTTCGCATCAGCGCTGCTATCGAACCGAGCACCACTCCGAATACTATCGCAGTGAGCGCCGCTAAGAGTCCAAGCTTCGCTGAAATCGGGAAGCTCTCCCCGATGATATCTGAGATCGGACGGTCTGTCTTAAGACTAACACCGAAATCTCCGTGCAGCACGCCTGCCATGTAGTTCTTGTACTGGACTATAAGTGGCTGATCCAGTCCGTAGCGTGCCTCAAGCTCTTTCATTACCGCCGGACTCTTTGCCTTCTCCGAATTGAATGGACCACCCGGAATTGCATTCATGGCAAAGAATGTAATAAGACTGATAATGAAGATTGTAAAAATCGCGAGAATAACTCTCTTTACAATGTACTTACCCATATTTTTCTCTCCCTCTTGGATTTGTATCGATAATGCATTATTTTTATTTTTTAAAGCATTATCACTGCACCACGTCAAAGTATTTTGTCTAATACGCAAAAAGTGCGAATGACCTCATTGTCATTACACACTCCCTAATCTTGCTGTCTGATACAACTGTCGTTCTGACGCGAACATTTCCTTTTTATTATACACAGAAATCATACTTTGTCAATTGGATATATTTTCCTATATAATTTTCATTTCTGCATAAAAATTAGTCATTTTTTATAATACTCATTAATAAGGGTAATTTATGCAGTGTATAAGCATTATTTATACATTTTTATTCATTTTTATTTTTGCATTAAAATATTAATTTTCAGTGCATGATTGCTTTGAATTGTTAAGTACCGGCGTTATTCTGGCATTAAACGGATATTTGGTGTATAATTACATATCATTATATATCAAGGAGCCACCTATGCTTACATACGACGATGCACTCAATCTCAACTACTATAAAAAAACAACCTTTACCGGCTGGATGAACGGCATGCGCTTTCTCATAAAGCGTGAGGAGCCAGTCATAAAGGAAGCCACCGAGGATACGAGGAAAAGGGTGAGCCAATATTTCATGCATGGATATGGCCGGGGCCGTATATTTTTGACCTGACTGACGACAGCAAAAAGACTGACAATACCTTTCCATTTACAGATGACGGAAAAAAACAGTGTGTAGACTGGATTAATGAGGTCATTAGTGCGCACTCAAACGAATATCCGAAAAATAAAACAGATGGAGAAAACCTCTAAAAAACTCTTGACTTCTCACCAAAAATATTGTAGTATACGTTTTGTGAAAAAACACAAGGGCTTGTAGCTCAGCCGGTTAGAGCGCACGCCTGATAAGCGTGAGGTCGGAAGTTCGAGTCTTCTCAAGCCCATCCTTGTAATAAGCGTATTATGAAAGCCACGGATTGCTCCGTGGCTTTTGTTTTATGTGTATCTACACATGCACAATGCGTCCGTGTCTGCCTATTCCTTTAAAAAATCCCGCATTTACTCCATCATACTTTTTGGCACTGCACTCAGAAATCATAAGCTGCTGCTTGTATTTGTAATCATCCCACTCTAGAATTGCTGTGACGTAGGGCTGTTCCTCCATTACACGCACAGTCGTTTTTTTCTTTGAAAACACAGGGTATTTTCCGCAGTACCCCTTTTGAAGCAGCTCCTGTTCAAGCGCTTTACGCTTTTCTTTTATGCGTTCATTTATCTGTTTTCCGTAATTTCTCTCCGGATAATCCTTTGATGCCTTTATCACAAGCTTATAAATATACTGATAAAGCGGTACTCTTTTTGCATCGGCTAAATGTCTGCTCAAAAGTTTTTCCGTTTTCTCACATGGATTTGCCCTGTAGCGTGCAATGAGCTTAAGATAATCAGTGTCCGAAACCTCCCTGCAAAGCTCCTCCATAATGTCTATTCCCTCTACACGGGCCGGAAAATGATACTCCATCAAATCGTCAGGTACCGGTGTCCATCTGCGAAACGGCGCAAAGTAAATAAGGCTCTGGATAAAGCATTCTGTCTCGTTGCAGTATTCCTTTCCCATGTACATATACTTATCAGCGATTGTTCCTACCATATATACAAGCATGCGCCACTGCTCCTGTCCCTTTACCCAGAAATGTCCTATTTCATGGTATTTAAAGCATGCCTCATGCACATGCAAATTATCAAACCAGAGTGTGACCACATTGTCCTGCTGGTGCAGAATGAGTCCATAACCTTTTTCACTTCCTAAAACCAACGATGCCGAAATAATTTCTTCCTCGCTATGATAATCGCCCTTTAACACTGCATTTTCCACAGTCAGATAGCATTCCACCGCGTCATTCATGATATATGGGATTATATATTTGTCGTCACTTCTGCATATATCAAATGAACCGTAATCAAAGAGCTCTGCGAGCATGTAAAATGCGCGTGGCATATCCTCTTTTAAGCCAGGAAGTGCTTTTACTAAATCCTTGTAAGCCTGCATTGTGGTATCCTTTCGTATAGGAAAAATGATAAAAAAATAAGAATTTCAGAAGTAATAAAAACCTCTGAAACCCTTGTAAATAGTACGGGCAACAGGACTTGAACCTGCACGGTCTCCCACTAGAACCTAAATCTAGCGCGTCTGCCAATTCCGCCATGCCCGCATATATATGCCGCGTACAGTAGCGCATCTGCCTACAATTGAACGTTAGCAGTTCAATTGTCAAGAATTCCGCCATGCCCGCAAACACTTTGACAGTATATCATTTTGTTTCATGTGTGTCAATATTATTTATCACATTACAAAAGTGAACTATTCACATTCAAACAGTATTTCCACAACAAACCGCTTCCCCTCAAGCCTTGCTTCAATACTTCCGCCCATTCTCTCCACAAGCTCCTTTGCAATCGAAAGCCCAAGCCCGCTCGATGATATACTCCTCGCCTCATCGGCTTTGTAAAAGCGCTCAAACACCTTGTCCACGTCTATATCATCAGGATTTTTTACATCATTTGAAACCAAAATATGGACAATCCTATTTTTTGAAGTACGCTCGTCATCTGAAGCCCTGCAATTGCACGAATCCTGTTGCTTCATCTGTATGCAGATGCTCTTCTGCCCATGCACCAGTGCATTTTTTATCACATTCTGAAACACCCGCCTGAGCGCCTGCACATTTGCAGTGATAAATATCGTGTCCTCACATATATCAAGTGACGGCTCAATGCCCTGCTTTTTCCACTCCTCATAATACGAAAACACTGTCTGCTTTAAAAGTCTGCTGACACAGCAATTAGACAGCTCTAGCTTGAAGCTGTCATTTTTAATCTTTGTGAACATAAAAAGCTCCTCGAGCATATCCTTAAGGCTTGTGATGCGCTCCTGGATGATATCTATATAATGCTCCTGCGCACTCTTGTCAGTCTCATCCCTAAGCAGCTGAAAATAGCCATCCAGCGAGGTAAGCGGAGTGCGGATATCGTGCGACAGGTTTGTGTACGTGTCAGATATCATCTGCTCCTTTTTTGCCGCCGCCTCACGCTGCCTGTGCCATTGCTCTAAAAATCTGTTTATGCGCTCCTTAAGTCTTCCGATATCAGCCATGTTGGTATCGGTTAAAAGGAGCATATTTGTATCCTTTTCGCATAAAAAATCAAGCTGTTCATTAATGTCACGAAGCTGTGCCCTTATTTTTACGAGCACAGCTATTAAGACAGCTACCGAAACTGCAAGTATTACAGTCAGTATTTTCCAAATCATGTTTTATTCCTCATTCAAAACACATTATATATCCCTGCGTTTAAATACACCGTACACTGCAATCAGTGACACCACTGCCCACACAGCGGCTACCGCAAATGCACCGCCTAAGGTCTTTGCAGACGCACTCAGATCAAGCTTAGAAATCTGATTAACAATAAGGTAATCATTTATATCAAAGTTCTTTACTCCGATTTTTTCAATAAGTATATTGATTCCACTGAAAATCAGTGTAAAGATACCTGTACACATGCACACAGCGATAATCATGCTGATTACATTGTTTTTTATAATGATTGCCATTGCCATGACAAAATATACAAATAAAAGTGTGACCACATACTGGCTGCCAAGCATCTTAAATAAGTCTGCTGCATCTCCGAATTCTGCTCCATGTAAAAACAGCGGAGTCGCGATACACTGGACGATCACATCAAGTGCCATAGCCACAAGTGTAAATACCGAAAGCGCTATCATCTTTGAAAACAGCAGCACTCCACGGCACTTCACCTGTCCGCCTACGCTCTTTATATAGCCGCTGTTTAGGTCTGCTGTTGAGAAGAGCACCGTAAATATTGCAAGTAAAAGTGCCAGGTCAAGACCCGCTATATCGCTTTCAACCATATCGGCTATGGTCGGCACCTCATCTGACATGTCGGATTCATCCATTTCAAGCCCGACTGTTGCCGTTGGTCCATTTAACGATTCCGCTGATGCTGTATCGTATTCATCTGCTATCTCACTGTCTGACTCACTTACCATAGTGACATCATCAGTTGTTTCCACGATGCTCTCTGTCGCCATGCTTCTGACAAGAGCGGTCATACCGCTCATAGCTATTGCGAGTGCCATAGCTATTACAAGTATAACATAAGCTGACTTTGTATGTATCAGTCTGTAAATATCCATTCTTACCGCATTAAACATTTGTCGCACCTCCTGTGATACTAAGGAAATATGTCTCAAGCTCCATTCCTGTGACCGCTAGCTGTGCCACCGAAACTCCTGCTGTGACCAGCGCTGTATTTAAGGCGGCGCTATCATTCAGGCGCTCATAGACATCTATATGATTTTTGTCCACTATCATGTAGTGTACAAAGCCCATCTTATCGAGCACAGGCACTGCTTTATTTGGATTGTCCACTGTCAGTGTAATCTTCTCACTGCACTTGGAAAGCAGCTCCTCTCTGGTAATTTCCTGAAGCAGGGCTCCATTATTTATAATGCCGTAATCTGTGGCAAGCTTTGAAAGCTCCTCCAATATATGGCTTGAAATAAACACAGTCATATCCTGCTGTGCACACAGATTCTGAATCGTATCACGCACCTCTGCAATTCCCTGTGGATCAAGTCCGTTGATAGGCTCATCAAGCACTAAAAGGTCAGGCTCTCCAACCAGCGCCATGCCGATTCCAAGCCTTTGCTTCATACCAAGTGAAAAATTCTTTGTCTTTTTCTTTCCCACATTTAACAGACCTACCCTATCCAGTATGCCCTCTGCATATCCCTTTTTACTGATGCCGAAGAGACGGCACTTCATCTCGATATTTTCCTTCGCCGTCATGTTTGGATATACACCCGGTGCCTCAATCAGGCAGCCCACTCTTGAGCGTACCTTTGACAAATCCTTTCCAGCGTATCCAAACATGGATATCTCTCCGCTTGTCGGCTTTGCCAGACCACCGATCATTCTCATACAGGTAGTCTTGCCGGCACCGTTTCTGCCGATAAATCCATAGATTGCACCCTTTTTGATGTGGATATCCACATTGTCAACTGCCTTCTGGTGCCCATACTGCTTGGTCAGTGCCTTTGTCTGCAATAATATTTCACTCACAATCAAATCTCCTTTTCTTTTTTCCTTAGCAACCCTTTAATCATAATATAAATGTAAAATCCTAATACATCGCTAACAAAAAGTAAAAAAAGAGTAAAGCTTGTTTACCTTTACTCTTTCATTTTGTAACCGATGCCCCACACTGTCTCTATGTACTCGTCATCGGTCAGCTTTTTTATCTTCTTTCTGATATTGCTGATGTGCACATCAAGAGTCTTTGTCTCGCCAATATACGGCTCATCCCAGGCATATTCAAATATGTCCTCCTTGGCAAACACCTGTCTGGGATGCGCCATGAGAAGCTCGAGTATGGCAAACTCCTGCTTTGTGATGCCGTCAACAGCATTATCAGCTACATAAAGCTGTCTTGAAATCCGATCGAGCACAAGCTGTCTGTGCTCTATTTTAACGGGTCCCGCTATGTATGTATTTGTAGTATCTCCCTGTCCGGTATCATTTTCTGCTTTTGTCTGGTTTTCTCCTGCCTTGCCCGACTTTGAAGGCACATCTGCCACCGCATGACGCAGCTGCACAGCCACTCTGGCAACGACCTCCTTTATCTCAAACGGCTTTGTGATGTAATCATCAGCGCCTGCCACGAGCAGATTGATTTTCTCATCCAGCTCATCCTTTGCCGTAAGTATTATCACCGGAAGTGACGCATCCATCTGCCGTATCCGTGCCAGAAGCTCCTCCCCTGAAAGCCCCGGAAGCATCAGATCCAATAGCACAAGCGCATAAGCTTCCCTGTCCAGCTTAAGCAAAAGCTCTCCCTCTGTGCCTGACCATGCCTGTCTTGTCCTATATCCGGCTTTTGAAAGCGCTGTCGCAAGCAGATCATTAATGTCCTTGTCATCCTCTATTATGAGTATCTCCCCGGATTTGTTGTCTGTCATAATATTCCCTTTCTCTATCTGCTGTACCACTTCTATAATAACACCTCTATACTGACAAAATCATACCGGACGCATTTATCTCACTATGCGTCCTATTCATTTGAATCCGCTATTCAGTTGTTTTTGCAAACTTTAGTTTAGTGCAAATCCAAAACCAAAACAAAAAATCAACTGCAACTCTTTATATTCTAGAAATATCCCTCGACTCCCTGCACCAGTCCGTCTGCCAGATTTTCAAGTGTGGCATCGCTGTGGTCAGAGCATGCGTTGCCAAGCTCTACATCCACTGACGGAACTGTACTGTATGAGGTCTGTGTCAGGTCTATCGCCATTGAGCCATTACCGTTTATCTTTGCTCCATGAACGCGCAGTCCTTCTATCAGGCTTGCCCCAAGTGCATCATGCTGCTGCCAGTGTGATGCAACCGGCTCCATACCCTTTATGCCTCCAGGCACTGATATGTAAAAGCAGCCCTTATCGTAGCTTAGTCCGTCGCCATCCCAGTGCAGAGCGATATGACAGTCTGCCGCATTATTGCAGATGACAGTACGTGCCACATTGTCAAGCTGTACATCGCTTCCGTCTCTTACCATAAGCACATCATAGCCTGCCGAAAGCAGCTTGTCCTTTAATATCTGCGCCATACGGAGTGTGACAGAGCTCTCCGGTGTACCATCATTAAAGGACATACCGCCTGAAACTGCCACTGCTTTTGTTGCGCCTGCGCCTGTTGTACCACCTGTGGTCTTTGCAGAGCCGTCCGGATGACAAAGTGTCTTCACCGAAGTTCCTCCGCTTGTACCGTGTCCGGCATTGACACCTACTACTATGTTTTTGCGGTTTGCTGTAGCCTTGTACATGACCGCACAGCCTGAATTTATCGCTGAATGATCTGCATACTGCCATGATGGATTTAGTGACACTGATTCTCCATTCTCATAGGATGCTCTTTCTACATACTGATAAGAGGAATTATTTTCACCTGAATTGTTCTGCTCCTCGTCCGGCTGTTCGGCAGTCTGTTCTTCCTGCTGCGCTTCTGTCTGCTGTGTTTCTTTTGCGGCCTCTGTTACCACCTCTGTCACTGCTTCCGTTTCCGTAGGCATCTCAACCTTCTCTGCAGCCTGTGTCTCTGTTGCAGGCTCTGTCGGTGTATCCTGTGCTTTTTTGCCGCATGATGCGAGGGTAAATATCATCATGCCTGTAAGTAATATTGCTGTAAATCGTTTCATTTATTAAAACTCCATTTTCTTTTTCCTACATTATAGACAACCCCATGATATTGTTCAAGTATTAGGCAACATTACTTTCATTTTAGGGGCCAGTTTTAAATAGTCAATAGAAATTGTATTTCCTCTAAAAATCAGTTATACTATATGTGAATGCATCGAACATATTTTAACTTGGGAGGCTTGCATGGAAATATTAAAACTGCCTGTTGGAATTGATAATTTTGAAAAAATACGCCGTAATAATTTTTATTATATTGACAAAACAAAGCTTGTCGAACAGGCTTTACATAATTGGAGTGAAGTAACGCTGTTCACCCGTCCAAGGCGCTTTGGAAAGACTCTTGGCATGAGCATGTTGCGCTCATTTTTTGAGATTGGCACTGACAAATCACTGTTTGACGGATTATATATTTCACAAAATAAATCTCTTTGTGATGAGTATATGGGCAAATATCCTGTGATATTTATTTCACTTAAGGATGTCGAGGGTTTATCATATGATGAGGCATTTCAGGTATTCTCCAGAATTATAGGAAATGAAATCAGCAAATTCTCCTTTTTGGCAGAAAGTGATAAATTGACAGTTTTGGAAAAAGAACAGTTCAAAGGATTACTTCATATAGAAAAGGGAAAGTTTATTTTTGACAAGGATACCTTTACCGCTTCATTAAAGCTTCTTTCCCAGCTTTTATATAAGCATTACGGCCAAAAGGTAGTCATCCTGATAGATGAATACGATGTGCCACTCGACAAGGCATACCATAACGGCTACTACCATGAGATGGTCTCTCTTATCAGAGGCTTGTTCGGACAGGCGCTAAAGACCAACGATTACTTACAGTTTGCTATTTTGACAGGCTGTCTTCGCATATCAAAAGAAAGCAGCTTTACAGGCCTTAACAATTTTGAAATTGTTTCAATCATGGATTCAATGTATGACGAGTGCTTTGGCTTTACAGATAAAGAGGTTCAGGAAATACTTAAGTATTTTGATCTTTCAGAGCATTATGCAGATGTAAAAGAATGGTATGACGGATATCACTTTGGAAATGCAAATGTATACTGTCCTTGGGACGTGATAAATTACGTGGATCTGCTCAGATTGGAGCCTACTGCAAAGCCGCAGGATTTCTGGTCAAATTCAAGTGAAAATGCTTTAGTCAGAAACTTCATTGACAAGGCCAATGTCCAAACCAAGTATGAGATAGAGTGCCTGATAGCAGGCGAATACATTGAAAAAGAAATATCCCTGGAGCTGACCTACGATGAAATCGACAAAAAGCATTGCAAACCTGTGGAGTGTGCTCTTCACCACCGGTTACCTGACCAAGCAGGGCGTGACTGACGATGGCAAGGTGCGTTTATCAATACCAAACCGCGAGATTAAAAATCTTTTCATCAAAAAAATCCGCGAATGGTTCAGCGATACAACTGCAAATGACGGAAAGACACTTGAACAATTCTGCAATGCATTTGTGGATAAGGATACCAAAAAAATAGAAGAGCTTTTTGGCGATTATCTCTGGAATACAATAAGTATAAGGGATACCGCAGTTGCCAAAGATAAAAAAGAAAATTTCTACCATGGTATCCTGCTTGGTCTGCTGGGCTACAAGGCAAGCTGGCTCATCAAATCAAACACCGAATCGGGCACAGGCTACAGTGATATCCTCGTTGAAGTTCCAAACAACAGAACCGGCATCGTGATAGAGCTTAAATATGCCGAAAACGGCGATATGGATGCAGCCTGCGATGAGGCACTGAACCAGATTGAGAAAAAATCATATGTGGATAAGCTGAAGCAGGATGGCATGCGCAATTTCATCAAGTATGGAATTGCTTGCTTTAAGAAGGATTGTAAGGTTGTGGTAAGTAAATAAGACACGCATTTAAACAGGCGTAGAGAGACTAGCTCCACGCCTGTTTACTATTCTTTTAATACACATTTTGTAAGTCAATATATTAATTATTTCTTTCTATTATCATAAACACCAAGTACTTGTACTATTAATGCAAGCAACATAATAATAAATAAACCTATACTATTTCCATATAAAAATATAGTAAATGCCTGTATTGCAACAACTACCCAGTTACCTACTAATAAAATAAGTTCAAGGTTATTTTTCATTTTCATTTTCTCCTTTTCTTAACTTTTTATATAAACTAGCAAATGGTAAAATGTTGAAAGCAACACTTTCTAAAAATACTCTATAATAAACTCAATTACTTTCTTAAACTTTCCTTGAATAATCATTCCAATAGTTCCCACTATAACAATAATTATTCCTATATAAAACATAACATATGAATCAATAAACCATGTTGTTATTTCCATTATCACGCATCCTATGACAAAAATCATTACTGACAAATTAGAAATTATTTTTTTCATTTATCCACGCCCTTGTTCTATTTTCTTAGGTGCCTCATATTTGATTAATATAATCATCAATTTTATTTTTCACATACAATAAGGTATTCCTATACCTGCCCGGAATATTTGCCCAACAGTCATATAGCAGAATCATATCTTTCTTTTTATTAATTTCCAATTCTTTTTTTTCCATTGGTATGAATCAATTACTTGAAGGAAATAATCAAAATAATCTCTCCACAATTTTGAATATTGTCCTACATATAATTTCATTCTCAGTACAACATTACGGATATTGCCTACGTAATCCTCATTCTTGCTAAATATAGCATAAAATACATACAGTGTAACAATATCAAGTTCCTTTATATCCGGCGAAGTACTGATTTCCTCCGGTTCCATAAAAAGACTTTTTAATATATTGTTACATATGCCGGTTCTGTATAATCATTATCATATATATTCTTAGCTAGTCTCCTCTTAACCATGCCAAGAACATAGTTTTTATTTATATCATTGTCATAGAAATTTTCTACCCTGCAATCATCATAAACTTTATTCAAATACAAAGCTCCATTCCCTCTTCTGATATTGCGAAGCTTGAAATTATCTCCATGAAATTTCCGCTCATAAATCATGTCCAATGCTTCAAACTCTGCCAATAAAATAATCACTATCAGTGCGCCTGCCGGTTTAAAGCATAAAAACAAAATCATTTCACTAATACCAAAAATATATCTTCCGATCTTTCTTGCAATTATGCCCTCTCTTAAAATCCGTATCATCTCTTCATATGAAAATCTGTTATACTCTTCATCATCAATAAAATCACAATAAACAACCTCAGGTTTTTTCCCAATTTTTACCTCGAGCTTCCCATCTACACTATTTATAAGAAAAGGGAAAAATGCATAATGGGCACTTTATTGAATACCTGATTCTCAAATATAAAAACCTACTCAATGCTATAACCTGTAGCATTATAACATCTGATACTGTAACTGAAATTACAAATATAGTAAACGATACTATCCAGGTGTAAAAATCTCCCTTAGAAAATAAAACTCTGTAATCTAAAAATGTACTGACAACAATCCCCATTATTGAACTACAAAATATACCAAACCAATAAAATTTTATACAATTAATACCATTTTTTAGCATTATCACCCTCATCCTCAACTGTTGTTAATTTCTTTATATCCTATAATCCATATATCTTCAACCATAAATACATGAATGACACGAATTCGTACATGTTTGACATTCAATCAATAATATTCGATTATATAAAAACAGTACCACTTATTCTAAATTGTTTTCAACACCTTAAGAATGAGCGGTACTTTTTTTGTAACGAATGGTAGAAACATATTTAGCAGACTTATTTCTAAGATAAAAATAACATGAGACTGTTATTTATTATTTTTATAATTCTTAATCACAATTAACACGCAGCTTATTATTGATAACATACAGCAGAACAGCAATGCAATACATGTCACAATATTCCCTCTGCTCGGATGATTGTAAAAATTCACTCCATACATTATCGTTACTATTCCTATGCACGAAGTAATTATTCCTATAACTATCTGTAGCTTTAACAATTTCATTCTATCCATCTATAAATTTCTCTCCAGATTCAATGTTTCTTTGTTTATTATTTCTTTTGTTCTAATTAAAAATACTCTATAATAAACTCAATTACTTTCTTAAACTTTCCTTGAATAATCATTCCAATAATTCCCACTATAACAATAATTATTCCTATATAAAATATAACATATGAATCAATAAACCATGTTGTTATTTCCATTATTGCACATCCTATGACAAAAATCATTACTGACAAATTAGAAACTATTTTTTTCATTTATCCTCCTTATTTTGTCCGATAATTTTCATTAGAAAATAATCTCTATTTTTCTTTCTTAATCATAATTATCTTCATATCTCTTATAGTTATTTGTGGCAAATCTGGCCAACCATGTATCAGGCGGAAGTGTCCATAAAATCACCAAAATCCACACTATGATACCGATAGCCCTGTAAACACCACAAAGCTCCGTGCATGGTGCAATATCCAGACAAGCAAATACAGAAAAAACACCACAAATAATAAATGCAATACCAAAATACACCAACCAAAAATTATTCTCCCAGCGATTCTCAAAGAAAAACCCTTTTATTTTTTCTCCGCTGTAATATAAGCAATACCACACCGGCTATAGTCATCGCTATATTAGCCGCTTGATAAACATATATTCCCAATATAAATGCAAGTAGTATCGCAGAAATAAAGACTCCGCATATTCTTGCTCCGGCTATGCCATCACTTGACACTTCATCTTTTATATTACTCATAGCACCTTTAATCTGTATTATAAAAAATACCAAATAAAACATAAGACCTGCTATCACAAGTCCAAGCCATTTGGGTAAGCCGAAAACTGCTTCTCCGATAAAGCAGCCTATTGCCAAAACACATAATTGTATGAATAAAACTTTTAAATTATTCTTCATATTCCCCCTTATTTTGTCACTCCTATTTGCAATCGTTCCTGACTCTTCAACTGTTGTTAATTTCTTTATATCCTATAATCCATATATCTTCAACCATAAATACATGAATGACACGAATGGTACTCAACAAATTTAGTAGGCTTATCTCTAAGATAAAAATAACATGACAAATACCATATTTCAATAATAACCCCGTGAACGTTGTACTTAACTACTCAATACCTATTTTTATCATATTGTATTATACCTCTTGAAATTATCTATAGCTCAATTATAGACAAACTCACAGTATTTTTCAAACAAATAATTATAACCATAAATGCCCTAATTTTTAGATAATCAATAGAAAATGTTATTCCTCTAAAAATCAGTTATACTATATGTGAATGCATCAAACATATTTTAACTTGGGCGGCTCGCATGGAAATATTAAAACTGCCTGTTGGAATTGATAATTTTGAAGATATACGAAGATCTGGGTTTTATTATATTGACAAAACTATGTTTATTGAGCAGTTTTTAAATACTTGGAGTGAAGTAACGCTGTTCACCCGTCCAAGACGCTTTGGCTTTACAGATAAAGATGTTCAGGAAATACTTACGTATTTTAATCTTTCAGAGCATTATGCAGATGTAAAAGAATGGTATGACGGATATCACTTTGGAAATGCCAATGTATACTGTCCATGGGACGTGATAAATTACGTGGATCTGCTCAGATTGGAGCCTACTGCAAAGCCGCAGGATTTCTGGTCAAATTCAAGTGAAAATGCTTTAGTCAGAAACTTCATTGACAAGGCCAATGTCCAAACCAAGTATGAGATTGAGCGTCTGATAGCAGGCGAATACATTGAGAAAGAAATATCCCAGGAGCTGACCTACGATGAAATCGACAAAAGCATCGCAAACCTGTGGAGTGTGCTCTTCACCACCGGTTACCTGACCAAGCAGGGTGTGACTGACGATGGCAAGGTGCGTTTATCAATACCAAACCGCGAGATTAAAAACCTTTTCATAAAAAAAATCCGCGAATGGTTCAGCGATACAACTGCAAATGACGGAAAGACACTTGAACAATTCTGCAATGCATTTGTGGATAAGAATACCGAAAAATTAGAAGAGCTTTTTGGCGATTATCTCTGGAATACAATAAGCATATGATTACTTCCTATTAGGAACACTGTAAATACAAGGCTTTTCGGAGCCTGCAAACCAGAAAAAATAATATTTGATCTATCACATTACGCAAAAAGCCGTCCGGCATGAGAAACGGGCGGCTTTTTTGCGTGGATAGACGGAAAGGAGGCACAAAAATAACTACAAAATTTTAGCGTTCAAATTTGTGCAACTTTAACGAAAAGGAGGATCGTAAATGGCCGATGAAAAATTGAATACTGGCCCTGCGGAGAATATTTCCCCGGAGGCCGCCGAGCCTATCACCACACCCGAACAGGCCGCAGCGTCTGAGCCCCAGCAGGAACAGACCGGGCCTGCCATACCTGAGTCCGGCGATGTGGTTGTGTCCTTTGACAAAATCAATGAACTTATGGCGGAAAAGAGGCAGAACGCCCGCGCCGAAGTCGAAAAGTCGGAACCCCCCGAAACGCCAGAGGCGGCAGCCCCCGGAGAAACACCGCAGCCCGCCAATACGGAGGAACCGAAAAAGCCGCGCCGTGGCCGTCCGCCGAAAGCGGAAAAGGCTGCGACTGAAAATCAGAAATCGGAGAAATCGGCTGGGGCCCGCAAGGGCCGCCCACCAAAGGCGGATAAGACGGCCCCTGACAAGCCCAAGCCGTCCAAACGAGACAAAGTGTCCCGAAGCGATGGAAAGGCCCCGGATGCCAAGAGCCCATTAAGCCCGCACAGGATACGGCACTGAAGGAAACTGCTGCTGTGGAACAGACGGCTCCCGAGCCGACTACACCGCCCCGCCCGGTTGAGGAAGGCAAGCTGGTTTATCTGAAACTTTCCGAGGTTCATCCGTTTCACACATTCCGTCCGCACCCCTTTAAGGTACGGGACGATGCGAAGATGCAGGAAATCGTTGCTTCTATCCGCGTAAACGGTGTAATGGTTCCCGGTCTTGCCCGCCCGGAGAAAGATGGAAACGGCTATGAAATTGTAGCGGGCCATCGCCGTACCCACGGCAGTGAGCTGGCTGGACTGGAGGAAATGCCCTTTATCGTCCGTGAAATGACCGACCACGAAGCGGTACAGGCCATGAAGGACAGCAACAAGCAGCGTGACGGGATGCTCCCCAGCGAATTGGCCGCGCTGCTGGAGCTCGAGGTTGAGGACATCAAGCATCAGGGCGGGCGGCTGAAAGGTGTTGCGGAAGGCGATGTCGGGAAACGCTCGGTTGAGATTGTAGGCGAGGCGCATGAAATGAACTATAAAAAGGTCATGCGCTACTTGCGGCTCAACTCCCTTGTGCCGGAACTTCTGGATAAGGTGGACGATAAAAAGATGGGCTTTATGCCTGCTGTGGAGCTTTCCTACATCAAACCGAAAAATCAGAGGCTTATCGCTGTTTCCATTGACGGGGAGCAGGCTTCGCCCTCGCTGGCCCAGGCCAAACGGCTCCGGGAGCTGGATAAGGAAGGCAAGCTCAACGGCGATGTCATTGACGGCATCTTATCAGAACAGAAAAAGGAGGATCGAGGCGTGATTATTTCTACTGCGGAACTGGAAAAGTATTTTGGCAAGGAGGTAACTCCCGCCAAAATGAAAGAACAGATTATGTCTCTGCTGGATGACTGGAAAGAAAAACAGCCGCCGGAGCTGGCAAAAGCCCCGAAAAAGCAGGAACTTGACAAGTAACAACTTCGAGACACTTTGTCCCGAGGGCCCCGCCCTCGCGCAGAAGCTCTGTTGGTATATATCCCCCGTCGCCGCCTGTTTTTTAGTACAGCCGGGAGTGGGCCGTCAAGGGTGCAGCGCACCGCCGTTTTCGGCGGCTCGCCCTTGACGGTCTGCCCCGGCTGTGCTATTTCCCCGGCAAGCGGCGGGGGTATATCCTCCAGAGCCGCCCCCTTTCCCAAGACTGGGAAAGGGCGTGGGGTTTGGGTTGAACTTTCTTATTAAAATATCGGAGGTATGAACAATGAAACGACCCCTTGCTTATATCACCGCTGCATGGCTCGGTGGCGATAGTGAAAACGCAGAACTGGCGGCGCAGTATTGCCGCACCGTGTATGAGGCAGGCTTTTCTCCTATTTGTCCGCCTTTGTACTTGCCCCTGTTTCTCAATGATGCTGTTCCCGAGGAGCATAAAAGCGGCATCGACATGGGCCGTGACCTGCTCCGCCGTTCTCATGTGCTGGTTGTCTGCGGGCACAGTATGACCGAAGCCATGAAAAATGATATTGCCGTGGCCCAGCGGCTGGGAATTACGGCAACAACCCTTGAGGGCATCCTGACCGTCAAGGGACAGGGCCGCCGCTGATGGCGACCCTGTTTGAAGCTTACGTTACCAACGCCGGAAAGTACAGCGAGGGCCAGCTTGTGGGTGAAACACTGAAATTTCCCACAACCGCCCAGGAGGTGGAGGCTCTCTTGAAACGGATCGGCGTGGATGGCGTCCGCTATCAGGAAATTTTTATTACCTCTTTCGATGGGGATGTGCTGGGGCTCTATGACCATTTGAGCGAGTATGAAAATCTGGACGAGCTTAATCATCTGGCCTGCCTGCTTTCCGAGCTTACCTCATCGGAGCTGGAAACACTGGAGGCCGTCCTCGACAGCGGCGATCACTGTTCTTCGGTGCGGGACATCATCAATCTGACACAAAATCTGGACTGTTACGGCTTTTACCCCGGCGTATCCGATGAGGAAACGCTGGGGCGTATTTATGTGGACGATCTGGAAATGTTGGATGTGCCGGATCAGGTAAAACCGTATTTCAATTATGAGGCGTATGGCCGGGATGCCTGCATCCACGAAAACGGCCATTTTGCCCCGGGCGGCTATGTTGTCAAAGAAAGCGATCATTTCGTGGAAGTGTATCACGGCTTGCAGGATATTCCCAAGGAACATAAGGTATTCTCTTTCCCGAAGCTCTCTATCCGGGAGCAAATGGCCGCTTATCAGGAAATCATAGACGGTTCTTCTTTGGAGGGCTACCGTCAAATGCAGAAAAAAGACCGTGGGGATCGGTGATGGCACTTCGAGACAAATTGTCCCAAGGAAGGAGGCGGTGTAACTGATTGATGAAGATATTTCCCGGCGCACGATAGCCATATCTGTAAAAACGACCAAGCTGACGGCGCGGGGACTGGCGTATGTGCTGGGCATGGTGGGTCGGAAGATCCGCAAGGCATACCGTGGGCGGCAAGTACCGCATGGCAAACAAAGTGTGCGAAAGCTCATGGCCCACGGCACAGCCACAAACAGCATTGAGCTATCCGGGGATGCCAAGTCCTTTGACCGCGTGGCCCGGAAATGGAATGTAGACTATGCGTTCTATAAAACCGGGCCGGACAAATACCTGCTGTTTTTCAAGGCTGGACAGGCAGACGCAATGACCGCCTGCTTTTCTGAGTATTCCCGGAAGGTGTTAAGCAAAGCAAAATCGAACCGTGTTCCCATCCGGGAACAACTGCAACAGGCGGCAGATCAGCTTTCCAAAGAAAAGCCGAAGCAGAAAGAACGTGCAAAGGAGGTGGCCCATGAGGACAGATAAGATTAGAAAATATCTCATTCCGAACATTCCCTATCTGTTCATCCTGTGGGCGTTCCTCAAGCTGGGAACGGCCTACCGGCTGGCAGCGGGTAACGATTTTGCACATAAGCTCATCGGACTGGGCCAGATGATTGGCCCGGCCTTTGCTGACTTTGCACCCGGTCTTGCCCCGCTGGATTGGCTTATCGGTATTGTAGGAGCCGTTGGTTTCCGGCTGCTGATCTATTTCA
>VOFF01000591.1_pt1 | contig 103549 bp, 177 predicted proteins | sample 5384061 | NCBI WGS metagenome assembly VOFF01 (sample SAMN12384725, study PRJNA508395) | human gut metagenome | isolation source: healthy gut E | host: Homo sapiens | reverse complement strand
CTACGTAAAATACAATAAATTCAATGGATTATGACTTGAAGTCCTTGTAATTATGAGGAAAACTCGAACCCACAGTCAAATATCAAAAAATGCCTCAAAAAAAAGGCAAAAAAGAGAGAACTTTGAGAGAACGGAGAGAATTTTGAGAGAACTCGAGAACTTACTTCATCTTAATATCTATCATTTTTAAATATTTAATAAGAGAATTATTACACCATTTTGCTGTTGACAAAAATGCAAAGAGGTGTAAACAATGATTACAGAACAATACTGCAATGAGATATTGAACAAATATCCGGAATACATAAGCAAAGAGCAGATGTATCAAATCTGCCATATTAGTAAAAAACTTGTCTTTTCTCTTGGAAAGTGGACTTGTACCTAATATAGATAGTGGTAAGAAAACATTTCGTTTCAAAATTAAAACTTCTGACGTCATTCAATATTTGAAAGATAGAGACGATTACCCTGAGTTATACAAGGCTCAGACGGTTTTTACAAAATGAGCTCATGCAAAAAAAGCCCCTTCTTTTGACAAAGTGTTTACCAAAAAAAGATTTAATTCATATGCGTCAGTATTTTTGAAACGCTATTAGAAAATGAACCAGATATAATGACAGTTGGGCAAGTTGCTCAGTTTACAGGATATTGCAAAAATTCTGTTAGCCGCTGGTGCGGTAAAAAAAGAGCTAAAAAAAGTTTTCTCATTAAACAGAGATTTAGAATACCCAAAAGAATACCTTTTAGATTTTCTTGTAAGTAAGTATTTTATTGGAATAGCTGTTAAATCTGCTAAGCACAAAATATTTAATCAAGAAATTCATAAAATGTGTGAAAATATAAATTCTTCTAACGGGGAAAAATGTGAATTTTACTAATGCAGAAACCATCAAAAGATATAAGACATGGAAAGAAGATATTGATGTAAAAATTAAAACTTGGTATGAAAAGCCCTCATTTGATTATAGTAATAGCCAAAAAAGTCTATAGAAATAAAATCAGGAGAAAAGAAAGTCGTAACTGATAACTCAGGTGTTTTCGAAGATTACGAGCCATTTTATTACTATAAAGACGGCATTAAAGTAACGCACGAAGCAAAAGCAACGAGTTGTTAGTTCAAGCGGATATGAATTGTACAAAAGAAACAGTTACAATGACATCAGCTGATTTAGTTAAGGCCGGAGGAATTAAATATACTACAGACGCAGTAGGTAATTATGTATATTCAACACCAAAAAGCACAGGATATGTGTGTTTACGGATTTGTTGACCCGATTTTTTTAACACTAAAATTTAATGTAGATATAAGTGGTGAAATTCATATAAAAAAGACATCTGAAGATGGTGTTGTATCTGGCATTAAGTTCAATATTTCTGGGAACGGTGTAAATAAAACCGTTACCACAGGCGCAGATGGTACGATAGATGTTGGGCTAATGCCAGGAGTTTACAACATTACAGAGCAATCCATTGATAGATATGAGCCGCAAAGCGTCCAGAGAGTGACTATTATAGTGGAAAAACCTCAACTGTAACATTTAATAACGTTCTGAAGAGTGGAGGTTTAGAAGTCGTCAAAAAGCTCCGATGACAATATGGCGGAGGGCGTGAAGTTCCACCTTTACGGCACATCACTTAGCGGCTTGCCCGTTGACGAATATGCCGTGACTGATAAAAACGGCATAGCAAAATTTGAGAATGTCCTTATCAGCGGCGATACCCCGTATGTGGTTGAGGAAGTGGATACGGCAATCCGCTATGTCGTTACCGAAAGTCAGACCGCCCCGATTGAATGGGAAAAGGTCACAAGCCGCAGCTTTACGAACATTCTTAAAAAATTCAATGTAACCGTGACGAAATCCGATGTGGAAACAGGAACGGAACAGGGCGACGCTTTCCTTGCGGGTGCGGTTTACGGCATTTACAAGGAAGAAGAACTAACTGAAAAAACAAATCGGCTCAATATCTTAAATGGGTTGCTTAACGTGGATAAACGGGAAAAATGAGCTTGTGGATGGTATGCCTGATAATGATTATGAAATATTAAAATTTAAAAACAAGGGGCATGAGCGATAATAATTTTAAGCATAGGCGATATGTTATAAAATACAGAAGCAAATAAGAAGATTCACCTACTTGTATTGATTATGAATGAATAGATAAAAATATTTTACTTTGCACATTTGTTCAATTCTTTTTAAAAGATATATAATCCAGCTATGAAAATAATGTTGGAGGTATTAAACGGTTATGAAACTGGTTTTTTGAAATATTCCTTGAAGAATATAGTGCTGACTTTTTTGATTATTTTGTATGGCCAAGAGCTGCATGGAAATCTGAAAAAAGATACGATGAATTAAGAAAGAATATAGAAGCATTATATAATCAAAATTCCAATGTTAGAGACATAGTTGATTTAGATAAGCCATGTGAATTATCTGCTGAAGATTGCGATGTTTTGGTAAATATTCTTAAATACAAAAAATGAAATGTCAGGTATAGAGATGCAAGAGGCTTATTTCAAAGGGGTGTATGGACTGTGTTGGATACCTCAAGAAATTGAATATATTTTAGCATTTTGCGGCATTTGTATGAAACTTATGCCGCTTTTACATATAATAATATAAAAATTTACATAAACCATTATTTATAGTAAGTTCATAAAATAAATATTTGATAAAATCTTGACAATTGATGGAATAATTGATAAAATCTTACCAAATATATGGAAAGGAGGATAGTAGCTTAATACATTATAGAGTAGCATAAATATTAAGAAGGAGGTCTTAGTATGAGAAAGATTATAAGTTTAGCAACTATAGTTGTTATGCTTCTTACAGTTTCTTTCATGCCGACTTATGCCACAGTAAATGATATTGAAGAAATCGAAAAAGAAAATTATATCGAGAATCATATTAATGATTTACTAAACGGTGATGTCGAGCCTGTAAAGGAAGATTTTAATGGAAATGTAAGTATTGCACTTAGCGAAGTAGAGAAAGCAGACCCCTTAGTATCGACAGCATCAATAACGGCTTCTTCTACATCCACAGAAGAAGAAACAAAGCTTGTAGAGCAAAATAGTGAATTAGATGTTATTTTGTTAGATGAAGAAAAAATGAATATTTAGCTACAATAATTGTTGACAACAAATATGAAACTAATGCTACTGGCCCAGTTACCTCACACGATGATACTAAAAATAAGACTGATTGTGATGTGAAATTGTCTTATTCAGCTCATTATGAGATAATTACTGTTGGTGGCGCAGAACGTGTTAAAGTAATTAAATACATAGGGAAATATGTACAAAATAATGATCCTCAAATGACATGTAGTAAATTAAGATTTACATCTAAAGCACAGGGGTTAGTATTTAATAGTGCAGGAACATATATTGGTACAGGAATAACCACCCCAGACAAAACGGTTAATTCTCCAACTAAAGGTGCAGCAAATACGTACATTACAAATCAGCAAGGATATGTTGAAGTTCCTCCAGGAAATAATGCAGGTAGGTTACATTATACTCTTAAAAGAACAGTTTCGTCATATACAACTACAGGCTATATGGCCTTTGACTGGGGAGATTATTATACTTAAGGGTAGTCATATGACTACCCTTCATTTGCTTTTAAAATGGCATCTAATAAATGAGATATAGCAAATAGGAGGGATTTAGAGTGAACAAATCTGCAAAAAATTTTTATTAAAATAATTATATTTTTTATTATATATATTTTTTGTAATAGATTTTTGCTACCTCCATATAACTATGTAATAGAAAGTTACATTTTAAATGTACCAATAGTTGTATATTTTGAAATATTAGCATACCTTTTTATGTGGCATTCTATTAGGTAGCATAATTGGAGAATTTATTCCAAATGAGACAGTATTTAACCGAATATAATAATTTTTATTTTAATTATGTTAGGCTTAGTCGCATTTTTAAAACCAATATACTTTTGGTCAAAAGGAATTATACCTGCTTGGATTTTAGGAAAGGAGATGTATTTTAATATACTATTCGGTGTTCTCTTAGGAAGTATTATATGTTTAAAGATGAACAGGCATAATAAATTCAAGAACGATGATAGAAAAATATGAAAACAAAAAATCATAGAGTCATACAAATGTATTTACACAGCCGAGGGATTTTCACTGCTGAAAATGCCTCGGCTTTTTAATCTTAAGAGATAATAAACGACGCGTCTTTAACAAAATACTTATTAAGCGAGCCAATAAATAACAAAACTCACAAGCAATATATCTACCTGTGAGTCTTGTTTTGGCGGAGAAGGTGGGATTCGAACCCACGTGCCCTTGCGGACAACCGCCATTTCGAGTGCGGCTCGTTATGACCACTTCGATACTTCTCCATGACCATAATAATATATCACAGGATCCGTGGGTTCGCAAGATGTGTTTTGCTTTTCAGATTAAAATAAAGATGTTGCGTCAGCTTCAAGCAAGAGGGCGGCGACGGAGCAAACCTAAACAGTTGTGAAAATCCGAAAGCTGTGCTAAAATATACCTATTAATATATGGCGGATTTAATTTCCTCGGCCGGTACGTGATCAGGCACGAGGAGAAGGCGAAGGCGATAGGCGAGACATGAGACTATATAGAGACTTTGCCGCCGAAAGAATATAAAAAAAGAGGACAAAGATGACAGAGACCACATTGATATACATACTTACAGCAGTTACCGGCGTTCTGGCCGCATGTATCATTTTTCTGATGATAAGCAACAAAAATCTCATCAAGAAGATAGAGGATATGGATAAGAGCGACCAGGGAACCGTTCAGACGCTGCAGAATTCCTTCAAGACTTTTGGAGACATGATTTCTCAGAATCAGAGAGACAGCGCGGCGGCTATGGATAGACGGCTCTTGACCTCAACCACAGATTTTCCAATATGGCGGTAGAGAACGAGCAGAAGCTTGAAAACATCCGAAAGACCATGGAGCAGAGACTTTCGGACCTTACTGCCGATAATAACAAGCAGCTTACACAGATGCGCCAGACGGTAGACGAAAAACTTCAGAAGACTCTGGAGGACAGAATAAGCCAGTCTTTCAAGCTTGTGAGCGAAAGACTGGAGGCCGTGTACAAAGGGCTGGGAGAGATGCAGAATCTGGCGGCAGGAGTCGGAGACCTTAAAAAAGTGCTTTCCAATGTCAAGACCAGAGGCATACTGGGTGAAGTTCAGCTTGGAGCCATACTGGAGCAGATACTGACTCCCCGATCAATATGCAGAAAACGTCAACGTCAAGGGCAGCGGAGGCGAGAGAGTGGAATTTGCGGTCAAGCTTCCGGGCTCAGGCGAGGGAGAAGTATGGCTTCCTATAGACGCTAAGTTCCCGGGAGATGCTTACGGCAGATTGATGGACGCATATGACAGCGGCGATACGGCAATGATAGAAGAAGCCGGAAAAAATCTGGAAAAGGTCATAAAGAGCGAAGCGAAAGACATAAAAACAAATATATAGAACCGCCTAAGACGACTGATTTCGGTATAATGTTCCTGCCTTTGAAGGTCTGTACGCCGAAGTGGTCCGCAGAGGCCTCCTGGAAGAACTTCAGAGGGAGTACAAAGTGAATATAGCAGGGCCCACCACCATGGCGGCTCTTTTGAACAGCCTTCAGATGGGATTTAGGACGCTGGCCATACAGAAACATTCAAGTCAGGTATGGAACATACTGGGAGCAGTCAAGACAGAGTTCAACAAGTTCGAGACGTGCTGTCAGCTACGCAGAAGAAGATAACGCAGGCCGGCGACGAGCTGGATAAACTTATAGGCACCAGAACCAACAAGATAATGACTCAGCTTAAGAAAGTCACGGAGCTGCCGGAGGCCGCTTCGGAGCAGATACTGGATATGGCAGAGACAGACGGCGGGCAGTATAAAACAGCTGAAAATGACGAGTAGAGCCGTCAGAATATATATGAACTTGAATCTGAGATCGGGGAAAAACTTATGAAGATATTTGCGATAGGAGATTTGCATCTGTCCTTTGACAAAAAGAGTAGAAAAACCTATGGATATATTCGGCGAACAGTGGGCTGATCATGCTCAGCGTCTCAAAGATAACTGGGTCGAATCGGTAAGCGAAGATGACACTGTCATCATATGCGGGGACATTTCGTGGGGCCTTAGGGCTTGAGGAAGCCGCCGCTGATTTTGAGTGGATAAAGGGCGCTGCCGGGAAGAAAACTTCTGTTCAAAGGAAATCATGATCTGTGGTGGTCCTCTGCCGGAAAACTGAACAAGCTCTACGGAGACCAGAAGATGATCTTCCTCCAAAATGATGCGGCGCTTATTGAAGGCGCCGGCGGAAAAAAGATAGCCGTATGCGGCAGCAGGGGATGGATATGCCCCGGAAGCGAAGGATTTTACCGCCGAAGACGACAGGCTGTACAGAAGGGAGCTTCTCAGACTGGAAATGTCCCTTAAAAGAAGGAAAAAGAACTCAAGGCCGACGAGATTATCGGCGCGCTTCATTTTCCGCCTACCAACGATAAACAGCAGGCTTCGGGATTCACACATCTGCTGAGCCAATACGGGGTAAAGACATGCGTCTACGGACATCTTCACGGAAGCGATGCTTTTAAAAACGGCCCGAAGGGCATATTTAACGGGGTCAGATATGAACTTGTTTCTCTGGATTATCTTGACGCCCATCCAAAGGAGGTAATTATATGAGTAAAGTTATATTGATAGTGACAGACAGCATGGGAGTTGGGGAACTGCCTGACGCGGCCGATTACGGCGATAGGGGGGCCGACACTTTCGGACATATTTTAGAGAGAAAAAAGAGATGAACATCCCTAATCTGAGGAGACTGGGGATAGGCAATATACAGGGAGTTGCCTGGGAGAGGACGGCCTGTCCTAATCCTATGGGAGCTTTCGGAAAAATGGCGGAAATCTCCAAGGGAAAAGATACTATAACGGGGCACTGGGAAATCGCAGGGATATATACAGATACTCCATTTAAGACTTATCCGGATGGATTTCCGGAAAAATTCATAAAGAATTTGAAAAAGAGATCGGCACAGAAGTTCTCGGCAACTATCCGGCTTCCGGAACCGAGATAATACAGCAGCTTGGACCTGAGCACGAGGCTACAGGCAAACCTATAGTATATACTTCGGCAGACAGTGTTTTTTCAGATCGCAGCCAATACAGAAGTCATACCTTTGGAGAAGCTTTACGATATATGCGAAAAAGCTCGCAAATTGCTGATAGGCGATGTGGCTTGCGGAAGAGTGATAGCAAGACCTTATGTGATAAAGGACGGAGAGCGGGTGAGAACTTCAGACCGCAGAGATTACGCAGTATCTCCGCCGGAGGACACCGTTCTTGACAAAGTTAAAGCCGCGGGGAAGACTGTATACGCAGTAGGAAAGATCAGCGATATATTTAACGGAAAAGGCGTGACAGAGGCAGTTCATACCAGCGGCAACATGGACGGCGTAGATAAGACTATACAGGCCATTGGGATGGATTTTGACGGATTGATATTTACCAATCTCGTGGACTTTGACTCACAGTACGGTCACCGCAGGGACCCTCTCGGATACGGCAGATGCATAGAAGAGTTCGACGCTCGCATACCGCAGATCATATCAGCCATGGGAGAGGACGATATAATGATCATATGCGCCGATCATGGCAACGATCCGGTACACAGCGGTTTTGACCATACGAGAGAATATGTGCCTGTGCTGGTCTTCGGCAAAAAAGTAAAGGCAGGCGCAGATCTTGGAATAAGAAAGACTTTTTGCCGATATAGGAGCCACTGTGGCTGATATACTTTCGGCAGAGCCGACTAAGATAGGAGAAAGCTTCAAAGAGGTGATTCTATGATGAATATGGTTGACATCATCCAGAAAAAAAAAGATGGAACGGAGCTATCCGCTGAAGAAATAAAGTGGTTCATAGACGGATATGTAGGCGGAGAGATTCCCGATTATCAGATTTCCGCCCTGCTGATGGCGATATGTTTTAAGGGAATGAACGAAAAGGAAACCTTCTGTCTGACAGACGCCATGAGGTATTCGGGAGACACGATAGACTTGTCACCTATAAAAGGCATAAAAGTTGACAAACATTCTACGGGAGGAGTAGGAGATAAGACGACGCTGGTGGTAGCTCCTCTGGCTGCGGCATGCGGAGTTCCCATAGCTAAGATGAGCGGAAGGGGACTTGGTTTTACTGGGGGTACGGTAGATAAGATGGAATCCATACCGGGATTCAGAACATCTCTTTCTCCTGAAGAATTTTTGTCTCAGGTCAACGATATAGGTATTTCGGTGATAGGACAGACTGCTCATATCACGCCGGCAGATAAGAAGCTCTATGCCCTCAGAGACGTGACTGCTACCGTGGACAGCTTCGGACTGATAGCCTCAAGCATCATGAGCAAAAAAACTGGCAGCAGGCAGCGACGCCATCGTATTGGACGTCAAAGTGGGAGACAGGGGCTTTCATGGAAAATCATGAGGACGCGTCTGTTCTCGCCAATCTAATGGTTAAGATAGGCAACAATGCAGGCCGGCGCACGGCGGCGGCCATTACCGAGATGGGGCAGCCTCTTGGAAAGGCGGTGGGCAACAGCATAGAAGTCATAGAGGCTATAGAGACTCTCAAGGGGAAAGGACCTTCAGATATAACTCATTTGGCTGAGAAATTGAGCGGCATAATGGTATATCTCGGAGGCAAAGGCAAAAACTCCAGAGGAAGGTATGGAGATGACGGCCGCAGCTCTCAGAGACGGCAGAGGTCTGGCTAAATTCAGAGAATTCGTCAGGGCTCAGGGAGGAGATCCTAAGGTTACCGAAGATTACAGCGTCTTTCCTCAACATTCACTGACGAAACAGCTGAGAGCCGGCGAAGGGGGATATGTGCAGAAGATAGAAGCCAAGAGGATAGGGCTGGCTTCACAGCATACAGGAGCAGGCAGAGCGACTAAGGAGGACGATATAGATCTTTCCGCCGGAATATACGTATGCCGGAAGATCGGAGACAAGGTAGAGCCGGGAGACGTTCTGGCTGAATTTTTACGGAAATGATGAGAATAAGCTGACAAATGCCATGAAAGAAGCGTCCAAAGCTTTTTCCATAGGTGAGTCTGCGGCAGAGCCGCCGGCTTTGATAAAAGAAATAATAGGAATATGAGGGGGTACATAGATGAGCACAGTTACTGAATACGCTAAGATACAAAGAGATTTATGCGTGCAGAACGACCGTATAAAATCCGAACTATTTGAGGAATACGGAGTAAAAAAGGGTTTGAGAGACCTAGATGGTCACGGGGTTTTGACCGGGCTTACTAACATATCTCATGTAATGGGATTTAAGACGGTAGACGGCAAACAGGTGCCGTGTGACGGAGAACTCCTGTACAGAGGATATGATGTTACAGAACTTGTAAAGGGATGTATAGGAAACAGATACATCTTCGAAGAGGGGGCATATCTTCTGTTGTTCGGCCAGCTGCCGACTAAGGAGCAGCTTTCCGAATTTGAAAATGTCCTGTATCAGTGCATGACTCTTCCTAAGAATTTCACCAGAGAGGTGATAATGAAAGCTTCCAGCTCTGATATAATGAATTCCATGACGAGAAGCATACTTACTCTTGCTTCTTATGATTCTCAGAGGGACAATCTTGATCTTGACAATGTGCTGAGGCAGTGTCTTCAGCTCATAGGACTCTTTCCGATGCTGGCCGTTTACGGATACCACGCATATAATCACTATGATAACGACGGCAGCATGTATATACACCGCCCTAAGCCTAACCTTTCTCTGGCAGAAAATTTGCTGCAAATGCTCAGGCCGGACATGAAATTTACAGATCTGGAGGCGCAGGTGCTGGATATAGCGCTACTTCTGCATATGGAACACGGCGGCGGAAACAACTCCACTTTCACGACGAGGGTAGTAACTTCTGCCGGCTCCGACACATATTCGGCCATCGCAGCCGCCATGTCATCTCTCAAGGGAAAGAAACATGGCGGGGCCAATCTCATGGTCATGAACATGATGGACGATATAAGAGAACACGTATCGGACTATTCCGACAAGGAGGAGGTAGCCGCTTATCTTGATAAGATTCTAAACAAAGAAGCTTTTGACAGAAAAGGGCTGATATACGGAATGGGACACGCAGTGTATTCGCTTTCAGACCCGAGAGAAAAGGTGTTTAAGTCCTTCGTGGAAAAACTGGCAAAGGCCAAAGGCCGCGACGAAGACATGACACTATACAACAATATAGAAGAAATGGCTCCGAAGGTCATAGCCGGAGAGAGAAAAGATCTTTAAAGGCGTCAGTCCCAATGTGGACTTTTACAGCGGTTTTGTATATGACATGCTGGACATTCCAAAGAGAGCTGTACACGCCTCTGTTTGCTGTGGCCAGAATATCCGGATGGAGCGCCCACAGGATGGAGGAACTCATAACTGACAGCAAGATCATCAGACCTGCATATAAGAGCCTGGTAGTTAAGCGTGATTATATTTCCAGAGACGAGAGATGATCTGCAGGAAGATGAAAATTTAAGAATAATTTAAAATGCCATCGGATCTGAAATCTCCGATGGCATTTTTAAAAAGGGAATATCGAGCGCAGTGGAAATAAGAGAAGTGAACAAAGATAAGAAGCAGTATCTTGCGCTGCTCATGTCGGCCGACGAGCAGGAGGATATGATAGACAGATATATAGAAAGAGGCAGGATGTTTGTCTTGTGGGACGATGGCGCCAAAGGCGAATGTGTAATTACCGATGAGGGAAACGGCGTTCTGGAAATAAAGAATATCGCTGTTTTGACAGAATACAGAAGAAAGGGATATGGAAGGGTTTTGATAGACTTTATCATCAGCCGTTACGAGGAAAAATATACAACGCTGCAGGTAGGAACCGGCGACAGCCCCATGACGGTGCCCTTTTATGAAAAGTGCGGGTTCGTAAGGTCTCATGAAATAAAAGACTTTTTATCGACAATTATGACCACCCCCATATATGAGGCCGGCGTGCGCCTTAAAGATATGATCTATTTGAGGAGATCTTTGTCAGGTCGAGAGGATAATGAACAGAGAGGAGAATAAGATGATAGAATATGAGATAGACTATAGAGAATTGGACGCGGCCGTCTTTATTCGTTTTGTCAATGAGATATGGCCGGGGGATTATGATGAGATGAAGACCAGGTCGGCTCTGTCTAAGACTATGAATATCACTGCCTGGGACGATGGAAAACTCGTGGGTTGTCTGAGGGTACTTTCTGACGGATATTATTTCGGAACCATAACGGAGATGCTGGTTCTTCCGGTGTATCAAGGACAGGGTATCGGCAGCAGGCTTCTTAAACTGGCAGGTGAAAATACGCCTACAATGCTTTACTTCGGAGCTCAGCCGGGGCTGGAGACGTTTTACGAAAAGAACGGGTGCAGCAGGAGTCTGACATCCTACGCTTTAAATGAAAAATGACAATATAAGAAGAAGTTGTTTAAGCTGGTCATTATTCCCGGTATCGAGGCCTTTTGGCTCTTTTCCGGGAATTTTTTTATTGGCAAGTCCCGGGCGACTTGGATTACAGAGCGTTTGCGGGAGTTTGACTTACACCCACAGATACTTCAAACTTAAATTTCCCGTAAACAGCAGAGGCTGAAGCCTCCGTCAGCAGTCCGAGGCCGGTCTCAGCGACCGGCCTTTTTATCTATAACAAAAAGGAATAAGCAACGTAAAAAAACAAGAATTGTACTTTCCGTTTTTTGCTTATATAATCTAACAAAGAACAATGTTAAAAAAGGAGATAATCTGAAAATGGATAGAATAAAATTCGGAGTCTGTGAATTCAGTTTTTCCTTCTTGTGGTCCTTGGGCCGTCAAGACGGGAAGTGAAGCCGGTTACAGCGGTATACAGCTTGCTGATGGCGGCGGATCCATGTACTCCTATCCGCTGAACGATAAGTGGATACAGGACGGTTACCTTGAATCCGCAGCCAAATACGGCGTACATTTACAGTCTATCCACCTCTACACTCTGGTGAGGCAGGGCTTTATACGGAGCAGTCTCACAAGCAGAGACGGAGAAGAGGGGATGGAGAGCATAAAAAAAGGTATAATAGCGGCCTCGCAGATGAACATACCCGTCGTCATGATAGAAGGGATGAGAATGTACGGCGCAGCCCAGCGCCGCCACGTATTGGATATGTACAAGTATGCGGTGGAAGTTGCCGACGCCTACGGAGTCCAGATAGCCATGGAAACCGATATAACCATGGAAGAACATTTTAAATTTCTCGACGCTTTCGACGGTAAGCTGAAGCTGTGCTTTGACACCCATAATCCGTGCATGTACGGTACCGGATATCCGCCCGACATGATAAGAGCTCTGGGAAAAAGACAGGATAGACCATTTCCATATGAAGGAATCCATGCCTGACAGCGAAGGATTTATCACGAAGGAGACTGCTCCTATAGTATTGCTTGACCGGGGCGGCACTTACTTTAAAGAATCAGTTCAGGCCATAAAGGATATAGGATATGAAGGCTGGATAATCTCCGAGACTTTTTATACGAGGCCTAATCTCAATCGAGACGGCGAAAATTACGTTTCTCTTGCTAAAAGAGACGTGGAAACATTGAAAGAAGCGTTCAAAGATTACTGAACCCATTCTTAGCCAGGTCCCTTTGCGTGGACGAATATCTGAGGAGGCAGAATATGATCTATATAGAGTCGGACAGCAAAGACCCTTATTTTAATCTGGCTCTCGAAGAATATGTCTTTGAGAAGATGGACAGGGGACAGGAATATTTCATGCTCTGGCAGAACGACAACACGATAGTGGTTGGAAAATACCAGAATACGGCGCAGGAGATAAATCAAAAAATTTGTCGATGACAACGGTATACGCGTAGTAAGACGGCTTTCCGGAGGAGGCGCCGTCTATCATGACAGAGGAAACCTGAACTTCACTTTCATAGTAGATCAGAAAAAAAAGGGATTTGATTTTAATTTCAGAAGGTTTGCCATGCCTGTGGTAGAGGCCCTTGATTTCATGGGAATAAGAGCGGAGTTTACCGGCAGAAATGATCTTGTCATAGATGGAAAAAAATTCTCGGGGAATTCTCAATACCTGAAACAAAACAGGATCATGCATCACGGCTGCATCATGATAGACAGCAATCTGATAGACGTAGCCGACGCCCTGAAACCTAAAGAAGCAAAGTTCGAATCCAAGAGCGCCAAGTCAGTCAGGTCGAGAGTGACTACCATAAGCGCCCAAAGCTCGTTTCCCGTTACTGTGGAAGGATTTAAAAAAGCTCTGATCAGGCAGGTCATGGGAAAAGAAGAGAAAGAGAATTACAGCCTGACCGAAGAAGATCTGAGAGAGATCCGAAGACTGGCCAAAGAGAAATATTCTACATGGCAGTGGAACTACGGAAAATCAGGCAACTACAATTATTACAATCATCATAGATATCCGTTCGGATCAGTGGAAGTAAATGCGCAGGTTAAGGATGGCGTCATACAGGAGATTTCCATAAGCGGAGACTTTTTTTCGGCGCCGGAGAAATCACCGACGTGGAGAAAGCCCTTGAGGGAATACGGATAGATGAAAATCTTGCTTTTCATATCGCTAAAAGGATGGATATAGGAAGCTATATAAGAGGCATGACGCCTGAGGATATGCAGAAATTGCTGCGCTGAAAAGGCGGCGGAAGACAGAGAGAAGGCGTGTAAATGAATAAGACAAAAGCAGAGATCGTGTTTCAGGTAGGGATGGTAGTGCAAGATGTCGAAAAGACCATAGAAAATCTGAAGACTTATTTTGAACTGGACGAAGAGAGCATAGTCATAAAATCAACGAAAGAAAAAGGCTCAGCAGGGCATCGTCACAGAAAACAAGTATAACGGTGTGCCGGTCGAATTCTACATAAAGACTGCCAGACTGAACTTCGGCGGTATAGATTTCGAATATATAGAACCCCTCTGCAAAGAGGGGAGGAGACCCTTATTCGGATTGGCTGAACATACACGGGCAGGGGATACATCATATAAATATGAAGCTTGAAGACCGCAGCGTCATAGACAGTATCATGGCAGAGAAGGGTATTCCTCCCCATGTCTTCAGCAGGACAGGCGATCTAAAACTTGAGACATACGATTTCAGAGACCTTTTCGGGTTTATAGCAGAACTTGGAGATATGGTAGTCGGCCCTATGGCCAAAACGTATTACGAAGAAAAAAAAAAAATGAAAAATAGAAGAAGACGAAAGGAGACTCTAACATGGGAAGATTAGAGGAAAAAGTGGCTGTCATCACAGGTGGAGCCAAAGGTATCGGTTACGTTACATCAAAGACGTTCAGCAAGGAGGGCGCTGCTATCGTCATAGTCGATATGGATAAAGAAGCAGCAGAAAAAGCCGCTCAGGAAATCTGCAAAGAGGGCGGAAGAGCAGTGGCTGTAGTCGCCGATCTGACCGAACAGAAGGACAGAGAAAACATATTTGAAAAAGCAGTAGAAGAGTTCGGTAAAGTCGACATACTCATCAACAACGCGGGATGGGGATGCAAGCTGCCGTTTCTTGAGACAGACTTCGCCTCCTTTGACAGATCGGTAAATCTGAACATGAAGGCTACATATTATATGATACAGCTGGCCTGCAAGCAAATGATCAAGCAGGGCAGCGGCGGAAGAATCGTCAGCACGTCCTCCACGGCGGCTTTTCAGGGAGAACGCAACGGTTCGATCTATGCTGCCACCAAGGCAGGTATCATAGCTTTTTCAAGAGCGATAGCTCTCGAAATGGGAGAATACGGAATAAATATAAACTGCGTTGCGCCGGGATTCACCAGGACTAATAATAACAGCCATATCCCGGGAAGCATAGATGATAATTTCCTCAGCATAACGCCGACCAAGAGGATCAACGTAGCTCAGGATATAGCTAACGGATATCTCTTCCTGGTGTCAGATGAGGCAAGGCAGATAACAGCCCAGGTTCTTCCTATCGACGGCGGCTATTCGGGAACTCGCGCTATGCAGGCTCACCAGGACGCTTCCATGCAGGTGAAGTGATCACATACGAAAAACGTCAGTATAATCCGGCTTAAATAACTTTACTCCTTGCATTGTCCGGGTATGGTTCCCGGACAATGTATTTTCACGATGAACGCCGCGTCATTTTAAAATTGGAGATTGGGCCAACAGAAAATCCGGGAGGATATCATGAAAAAGAAAAATTGGGAATATGCGAATGGTCGCTGCCCGTCTCCGGGGCTACTGCCATAGAGATAGCGGCAGAAGCCGGCTTTGAGGGATGCAGATCGGAGAAGCAGGAGGGAGACTGGCCGCTTTTCCGCTTAATAATCAAAAAAAGTACAGGAAAGCTATAATCAGGTCGCTCTGAAATACGGAATCCAGCTACATTCTTTGAACTTAGGTGCGCTTTTGTCAGAAGGAACTCTCAATTATCTGCCGGACTCGTCTTGCGGCCGTCATGCCATAGAGAGTTTGACAAAGGGATTTGAAGCCTGCGAAAAGATGAATATAAGGACCGTAGTGATAACCGCAGATCCAAGGAACGAGGAACAGCTGAAGAATTCAGCGGCGCATCTCAGGCTGGCTTCAAGGATGGCAGAAGAAGCCGGAATAGAGATAGCTGTGGAATCGGCTATTCCCATAGAGGAGATATATAAACTTTTAGATCTTTCCGGGGCTTTTGAAGACGAAAGCAGGATAAAGATATGCATGGACATACTTAACCCTCTCAGGTTCGGAAGCGGAGATCCCTGCGGCCAGATGGCATCTTTCGGGAAAAGACATGATAAGCCACTTTCACCTGAAGGACAGTAAAAAAGAACTGTTCGTGCCCGGGCAGAGAGGCTGCGTGCTTCTGGGAACAGGAGACGGAAAGTACGAACAGTCTGTAAAGATCATAAATGACATGGGCTTTGAAGGATGGCTGATGACGGAAAACTATTATTATCTTCCTCCTATGAACGATGGCGAGGCGGATTTCATCGCTTTGGCCTCTTGCGACCTTGAGACCATGAAAAAAAAAGTTTTAAAGAGGATGGCTGCAGCGCTGGCGGCAACATCTGACGCCTATATAAAACTAAGTTATGTTTTTATATTCCTTTTTTCGATTTGCTTAATGGATATAGAATTGTTACTATTTAAACATAAAAGTGACAATTATTTGTCACTTAATACGCCATTATCAAGTTCGTTTCTCTATTTTATAAGGGAGAGGTAAAGTCATGAAAAAAAAAAATCTTAGCGTTAAGTATGATCTTCATCATGGTCCTGGCGATGACAGCCTGCGGAAAGAGTGGCGGCAGCGGCGACCAGGAAACATGGAACTTAAAATTCAGCTTTGAAGGAAGCGAAGGTATTCGTATGAGCCAGCTCTGGAAAGAGTGGGCGGATATGATAACCGAGAAAACTGATGGAAGAGTCACCTTCACATTCTATTATGACAGCACATTACTCGATGCTAACGGCGAATATGCTCAGCTTACGGCCGGGGTAGCGGATATAGCGGATATCCACAGATATGCTTCAGACGGCTTCACTATGCTGGAGAAGTGGAAGGGATTCACAATGGGAACTCCGATAGGAGGACAAGTAGCCATAACAAAAAGCACTTTTGAAGAATTTCCTGAACTTCAAGAGGAAACATCAGGTATACACCCTTTGGCTTACGCTTTTGACGGCGGTACATATCAGCTTCTCACAGTAAATAAAGAAGTTGATTCAGTAGATGACATGAAGGGTCTAGTGATCTGGTGTGAGGCAGACTTCAACGACTTCGTAAAGGGAATGGGGAGCAACTCCTGTAAATACCCCTTGGTCGGAAGTATATTCTTCACTTCAGAAAAATATGTACGACGGATTGCTGATAGCTGCAGAGACGCTGGAGTCAGTAAACTTTGCGGAAGTATGTCAGTACTGCACCATGGTGAACCTCAATTATCTGACTCAGCCGGGACACTTTATGAATCTGGACGTTTGGAACAGCTTGCCTGATGATATCAAGGCGGTGTTCAACGATGAGGAAGTAGTAAACTTTATCGAGAGCAATATGGAAAAGAGCGCTCACGAATCTGAAGAAGAAGGTATTCAGTGGGCTATAGATAATCACGGTACTAAGGTGATAGAACTGTCCGATGAGGAGCAGCAGAAATTCGTAGACGCGCTCAACGAATCGAAGAAGAGTATTGCGGCGGCATTCGATGCAGAGGGACTGCCTGGTACAGAAATTCTCAATCGGATGATAGAACTAAGCAAAGAATATCAATAAAAACTAATTTAAGGCAGGCACAATGATGAGTAATTATGATAAAAAAGAAGATCGCGATCGTTGAAAAGAGCAGCGAGATATTGGCGATCCTGGCAGGAGTCTTCCTGTGCGTCTCTACCATATTTATGTTTGCGAATATGCTGACGAGAACGGTAGCAGATTTTAATATAAGATTTGTCTATGAGCTTTGCGGCCTGTGTGCGGCAGGGACGGCGTCTTTCGCTATCCCTTATGCCACTTTCAAATCGGCTCATTCACAGATGGATATAATAACAAGCCATATGAAACCGAGAAAAAGAGCAGTTTTCGAGGGAATCTCAGGAATATTTACAATGATAATAATGCTGTTCACTGTATATGTGCTGATTTCTTATGCATATCAGAGAACTCTGGTCATGGAAACCACCACTACCGCAGGACTTCCTACATGGATATTCAGATGGATATTTGCGATAGGCATGCTTATCACTCTGATAGCGGCAGTGGTAGAAATGATAGACATGTTTAGGATCGCTTCGGGAAAAGAAGTGGTGCGAAGCCTGGAAGAGCAGAACGCTCTTGAGGGCACAGAAGGAGCAGGAGAAGGTTTTGTCGCTGCTTTCGTTACTCAGAGAGCAGAAGAAGCAGCCGAAAAAAGCTCTCGAAGAAGATCTGAAAAAAGCTGAAGCAGATAAAGACGTTGACGGAGGTGAGGAACAATGATGACTACTGCTTGTTGGATAGGCCTTGGAGCCATCGTTCTCTTCTTTATCCTACAGCGCTGATGGGAGTAAAGATATGCTATGCCATGCTGGCCAGCGGTATAGCGGGGCTCATCTTTATAAACGGAATAAACGGAGCCATATCGGTTACCAGCACTGCACTGTTTTCCATGGTGTCGAGCTTTGATTATGCTGTACTGCCCATGTTCATACTGATGGCCACCATTATAACAGAGACGGGCATGGGAACTTCTCTGTACTCATCCTGCAGAACATGGCTTGGACATCTTCCTGGAGGACTGTGTATAACGTCTATAATCGCCTGCGCTGTATTTGCTGCCGTGACTGCTTTCCCTTGGGCGTCCATCATGGCGGTGGGAGCTATAGCCCTGCCTGAAATGGCTCGTTATAAATATGATAAAAAAGATGGCGTTAGGTTCTATTGCCGCAGGTTCAGAGCTGGGGACCTGATTCCTCCTTCGTCCATGTTCATCGTATACGGTATGATGACAGGTACATCCATAGGAACACTCCTCATATCCGGAATTATGCCTGGAATACTGATGGCGGGACTGTATGTCATAGTGATCTTGATCTGGTGCAAAGTAAAACCCAATGCGGGACCTCGTAGCCCGAAGACCACAGCAAAAGAAAAGATCATGGCGCTGAAGGATGTATGGGCCCTGTTAGTAGTAATAATGTTCGTAATGGGAGGTATTCTGTTTGGAATATGTACTCCTACAGAAGCCGGAGCTCTCGGCGCAATGTTGGCATTTATAATCGCATGCCTGCAGAAGAAGATGAGCTTTAAGATATTCAAACAGATACTCATATCAGGTGGAAGCATGATAGGTATGATATATATCATAATAGCCTCTGCTATGATAATGAAACAGATGATAGCCCTGTCCGGCCTGCCGTTCACTATCTCTCACGCTGTAATGAATATGCACCTGCCTAATATACTGCTGATCATCGTAATCTTGATCGTCTATATAATCTTAGGCATGTTCGTAGACTGCATGTCCATGGTTTTACTGACCGTGGGAATCTTCCCTGCCTATCGTTCAGGACTGCGGATTCTCGGCCATCTGGTTCGGAGTAATCTTAGTAAGGATGGGAGACATCGGCGGATTGACTCCTCCTATGGGAATGACTGCATTCTTCCCTGAAAGGCCTGGCAAAAAGAACCTCTGGTAGATGTATTCAAAGGCGTCATACCGTTCCTGATTGCCGACTTTGTGGGACTGGGACTGCTGGTGGCATTCCCGGCCATATGCGAATGGCTGCCTTCAGTGTTAGGATACGCTATAACTTAAGCAAAAAAATATCTTTTTATCCGGGTGCGTTAAGACATGCGCCCGGATTTTTTTAAAAAGTCGCCGAAAAAACGGCGCTGAGGAGGATGGTATTATGAAGAAAAAAGGAATTATAAATCCGGATTTGGCTTATGCGCTGGCAGACCTCGGACATATGGACAGCTTCGTGATCTGCGACATGGGCTTTCCCATTCCCAAAGATGCAAAGAGGATAGATCTGTCAGTGGTAGCAGGCATGCCGGAGTTCCTGCCGGTTCTGAAGGCTTGCCTGAATGAAGTAGCAGTTCAGGAAATGGTATTGATGGAGGGCGTCGTATCGTCTAACGAATATCTCCACGACCAGATACTGCACATGGTACACAATCAGGAGGTGGGCTATCTTTCTTTTGCGGATTTCAGAGAAAAGGTAAAGGACGCTAAATTTTTCATAAGGACGGGAGAAAAGAGACCCTGCTCCAACATATTTATGGTAACTTCTTCCGGCGCGGAGGAAAGAGTAGCAAAGTATGATATAAGTTTTATATAATTAAAAGTGATATCTCCATATTACTTTTAAAACTTGGATTTTTGAATAGATCTTGTTAAAATTTATGTCAAGAAGACTGACAAATTATTGTCAGCTAAAAAACTTAGACGAGGTAGACAAATGAAAGGGAAAAAAGATTTTAGCAGTATTGCTGACGTTCGTGATGATTTTGCGATGACAGCCTGCGGAGGCGGAGCAAGCGGAGAAGATAAGGTTTATAATCTGAAAATAAGCCTGGAGCCTTCTGAAAGTAATTTTATGGCGGAAAACTGGAGAGAGTGGGCTGACGCAGTCACAGAAGCTTCCGATGGCAGATTGCAGTTTACTTTCTATTACGATAATACCCTGGTAGACGCCAATGCTCAGTATCAGCAGCTTGTATCGGGAGTAGCCGATATCGCCGACGTACACCGCTATGCTTCAGACGGATTCGTCATTACAGAGAACTGGAAGCTCTTTGACGGCAGGTATACCTGTAGATCAGCAGACTTCTCTGTCATATAAGTTCCTGGAGGAATTTCCTGAAGTAGCTGACGAGTTCAAAGATGTGAAGATACTCGCTCATACATATTCCGGAGGCGGAGCCTACGATATCCTGACTGTTGATAAAGAAGTCAAGACTCCTGCCGATCTTAAGGGAATGACTATATGGTGCGAGGCAGACTGGAATGAGTTCATAAAGGCCTGCGGAGCCACGCCTGTAAATACACCGTTCTCAGAAGTGTATTCTTCACTTCAGAAGAACATGTACGACGGACTGATGATCGCCGCCGAGACTCTTCAGTCATGCAACTTTGCTGAAGTCTGCGACTATGTGACTATGATAAACTTCTGTTATATGAGCGGCCCGGGACATCTGATGAACATGGACGTATACAACAGTCTGCCTGATGATCTTAAAGCCATCATCAACGATGAAGAGCTCATCAAAAAAAACTTGAGGACGCCAACAGAGAAGATGGATTCGGACTTGAAGAATCTTCTATAAAATGGGCCCAGGACACTTACGGCGTAACTGTAGTGACTCCTACTGAGGAGGCAGAAGCTGAGTTCCTGGAACTGCTTACAGAAGCTAAGGGCACTCTGGCCGAGAAACTCGATTCACAGGGACTGCCGGGAACACAGATGGTAGAAGCCGTTGCCGAGTGGGCGGCTCAGTAGACTATGATATGAGATCATAAAGGAGCCTGCGGACGAATTAGGAGGATCCGAAGATGACGAAGATACAAGAGGTAAAGGCACTGCCTGAGGCTGAGAAAAAGGCTGATGTGCATTTTGTGTTTCAGATAGCTATAGCTACTTTTGACATGGAAGGTTTATTGAATAACTGGAAAAACCTGTTCAATATAGATGATTCCGCCGTCATAAAACGCTGTACTAAAGATCTGTTCGATAAGGGCGAATTTGACGGAGGCAACTATTACGGCAGCCCGTGTCAGTTTTTCATAAAATACTGCCGGTTTGACCTCGGGAATATGGACATTGAAATAATAGAGCCTCTGGATAAAAATCCTGGCAATCCGTATTCAGACTTTCTCATAAGAAACGGGGGAAAGAGCGGTATACAGCATATAGCCGTCAGAATGGCAGACAGAGAAGGCTTCAAGAAGACCATGAGCGATATGGGTATAGCGCCTATGCAGAAGGCCGTCTTGGGAAAACCTGACGAGAACGGCTTTGTCAAGGATTGCTATTTCTACGATCTGCTGGATCAACTGGGAGTAATCCTGGAGATAGGAAGCGTAGTGGTAGGGCCTATGGCCTGCGACCCGAGAGCGGGCAATCCGAAAAATTACAGAGAACGTTAGATGATACCGGAAGAAGAACCTTTGAATATCTGTTTCTTGGCGTGATGAGTTGAAGAAAGGACAATATTATGAAGAAGAAACTTTTGACCGTGATGCTCATAGCTTTGCTGGTGTTTGCCTTTACGTCCTGCGGGAAATCATCGGAAGCCGGTGAGGAGAATTACAACCTTAAGTTCAGTTTAGCCGTCTCCGAGTCTAACTTCCAGGCAGAAAGCTGGCGCACTTGGGCAGACGCCGTAACAGAAGCAACAGACGGAAGAGTTACGTTTTCTTTCTACTACGACGATACGCTGATAGACGCTAACGCAGAATATCAGCAGCTGCTTTCAGGCGTTGCGGATATAGCAGACGTCCAGAGATACGCCAATGACGGCTTCAACATTTGGGAAGTATGGAAGAGCTTGACGTCAGGTATTCCGGAAGACGCCGTAGTGGATTTTTCTTACAGACTCTATGAAGAATTCGACGCCATATCCGACGAGTTTAAAGACGTAAAAGTCTTGGCTCAGGGATTTAACGGCGGCACCATGTATCAGCTGCTGACTGTAAATAAAGAGGTGAAACAGCCTTCTGACATGGCGGGACTGACCATATGGTGCGAAGCAGACTGGAACGGCTTTGTGGAAAAATGCGGAGCTACTCCTGTAAATACTCCGTTTTCTGAAGTGTATTCTTCGCTTCAGAAGAACATGTACGACGGAATGTTGATACCTACGGAGACTCTCCAGTCCTGCAATTTTGCCGAAGTATGCAAATACTGTGTAAAGCTGAACCTAAGCTATGCCAGCGCTCCGGGACACCTGATGAATATGGATACATGGAACAGCCTTCCTGACGATATCAAAGAGATCATCGACAGTGAAGAGATAAGAAGCGTGGTGGAAAAAAGCCAATGTAGAAGGCTTTAAATCCGCCGAGGAAGGCGCCATGGAGTGGGCAGAAGAGACTTACGGTACAAAAGGAGGTCGTCCTGACTGACCAGCAGCATGACGCGTTTATGGAACTTGTAAAAAGAAGCCAATCTGGAGAAAGCGAAAAGAACTTGACAGCAAGGGATTGCCGGGAACAGAGATAGTAGAGGCTCTGGCAAAATGGACCGCAGAATGGAAATGACAGGTGTAAACTGCTTTAGCAGGCTTTGAGAAAGCCCGCAGAGCCTGCTTTGAATCGTTCGGAGCGAAAAGCTCCCCTTTAAATTGATCAAGAAACAGACTATATGAACCGGGCGTTATCGGTGAGCTCCTCTGTAAGACACAGCAAGCGTACCGTATTCGCCCGGTTTTTACCGATAAGACGAATATAGACAGGAGGAAAAAAAGATGAAAAATGTACAGACAGTGACAGGAACCGTGGCTACCGATAAACTGGGATCGGTTCTTATGCACGAGCACATATACAGCTCCAGCATGGGCGAGTTGCCCTCAGCTATCCTCAGCTTTATAAAGAAGGCACCGAAGAGAAGATAGAGAAAGACCTTAAAGAAATGAAAGCCAACGGGATAGAAACAGTAGTAGACGCGACGCCTGTAGGCCTTGGCAGAGATGTGAGAGGGCTGAAACGAGCCAGCCAGAAGACTGGGGTAAATATAATAGCCACCACCGGCTGGTGGGGAATGGAGCCGCCTTTACGCCGGATCTATTCCGGAGGAAAAAATGGGCGACAGGCATTTGCAGACGATATAAATAAAGGCTGTGACGGTACAGATATCAAAGCCGGAATATTGAAGGCGGCTATGGACAAGGAAGGCCCTACGCCATGGAACATAAAGACTCATCATGCCGTAGGTATGGCGCAGATAGAGACGGGAAAAAGATCATGCTTCATACCTACTGCCCTACGGAGACTCCCAGACATCAGCTGAGACTTTGAAAGAAGTGGGAGTAGACATGAAGGACGTTTCGGTAGGACATATTCCGGAGACTACCGATATAGATTTCGTAAAGTGGATATACGATCAGGGAGTGTGGCTTGGCATAGACAGGATGCCTATAATAACGCTGCCGGGAGAGTATGCGGTAGCGACAGAAACCAGGATAAAATTCATAAAGACTATGCTGGATGAAGGCATGGGTGACAGAATGTTGTTTTCCCATGATATATTCAGCATGTCAACGTTGTTCGACTATCAGCCTGAGGATATACTCGAATACATCGGAGGCATATGCCCCGAGAGATTCTTATTCATAAAGAAAAGAGTATTCGGAAAACTGGCGGAGATGGGAGTCGACCCTGAATACTTGTGGAACTTAACCATAGAAAACCCTAAAAGATTTTTTTTTAGGATAAAGATGATGGAAAGACAACAGATAAAACAGATCTTCGGTATAGTATGCGTGGTAGAGGATTTGAAGGAAGCCACAGAGAACTGGAGAACCATGGTGGAATTTGACCCGGGCTCTGTCAGGACAGGAAAGAGCGCCGAAAACGTCAAGCATATATACCGGGGCAAAGAGATAATGTGCCGGTACAAATATATGGATTTCGACATGGGAGGAGTCAGAGTCAGACTGATAGAGCCGGAAAATAAATCGGGCGGCGACCCTTATTCCGACGCATTATCAAAGAGAGGCCCGGGGTTCCATCATCTGATGGTATATCCAGAAAACCGGGAAGAACTGATAGAAAGATATGATGAGGAAGGTATAAAACCTTCTCTGATAGAAGAGAGCAGGGGAAGACGTGTATCTGATATATGATTTTGAACAGGATACAGGCCTTTGCGTCGCTCTGCATGACGAAATCACAGGGCCCTGCGCCAGAGTATGAGGAGGACGTCAGGAGTCTGATATAGGAGGAAAAAATGAAAGCGCTATTGTATAAGAGCGGCGGCCGGGACAACGCGGAAATCTGTCAAGTTCCGGATCCCGTCTGCAAAGATACTCAAGTATTGATAAGAGTAATGGCCTGCGGAATATGCAAACCTGCGGATTCGAGCCACGACAACGCAACTTCCATGTTGGGAGAATATCCTGTAATACCGGGACACGAGTTTGCCGGCATAGTTGAAGCCGTAGGAAAAAAAAGTGACGAGATTCAAACCGGGAGACAGGGTGGCGGTAGATAACGGCGCCCCATGTATGACCTGTTATTACTGCCAGAGAGGGCAGTTCGCTTTCTGTGAAAATTACAAAGCCCTCGGTCAGAGCATAGACGGAGGCTTTGCGGAGCTGGTGGTCTCGCCCGAAAGCCACGTATACGCCGTCCCGGGCAATGTGTCCATGAGAGCGGCGGCGCTGAGCGAACTGGTGGGCTGCGCGTATCACTGCATAGACAGATGTGAGATACCGCAGGCGGCAGACGTACTTATTCTGGGAAGCGGGGCCAGCGGCATGCTTTTGGCCATGCTGGCTAAAAACACTCAGGCCGGAACGGTTACCATAATAGACTCTGTAAAGAGCAAGCTAAAGAAGATAGAGACGAAGGGTGTCAACACGGTGCTGGTGGACAGGAGCGATTACGCTATACACGAAGCTGAATTAAAGAGACAGTTCCCAAAAGGCTTTGATGTGATAATAGACGCGTGCGGCAACGCGCAGCTCATAGAAAGCAGCTTTGAACTTTTAAAGGCTCAGGGCAAATTCTTGAATTATTCCTTTGCCTCTACAGACAAAAAAGATATTACACTCAACATCTCTCTCATACCCCGAAAAGAACGCAGCTATATGGGAACTACTTTTCAGCATCATAATTTTGACCAGGTGCTGCGTTCCATGGAGACCGGCAGAGTGGACCCGAATTTATCATATCTGACGTATATCCTCTCGACCGCTACTTTGAAGCGTTGGACAAGAATATGAGCGACAGCGAGGCTATCAAGATACTCATAGAGCCAAACGGTCCATCCGAGGGAAGATGAGACGGAAGGACGAAGGGAGATAAAATGAAGGAATTTAAATTTGCATCCTGCGAATACTGTTTTCCCGTATGGGGGTCTCTGGCGGTAGAGATGGCCGCCGAGGCAGGCTTTGACGGAATAGAAATCACAGACGGCGGAGGATATTTGCAGCCCCATCCCGACAACAACGGATTTGTGGAATATGAGAGGCTGGGTCTTGATCTCAGCAGACAGGACAATTTTCCACTGACGGATCCTTTTATTCAGGACGACTATATGGAGGCCGCAGCCAAACATGGGATAAAGCTCATGGGTATATATTTATATCTGCTGGAGAATCAGGGATTTATTAAAAATTCCGACGACTCAAAGCAGGGGCAGCATTGCCGTGAAACGATAAAAAAAAAAGGCCGTAGAATCGGCAGCCGTTATGGGGATACCGCAGGTGACTCTGCCTGTGAGAGGGCTATTCGGAGTTTTTCAGCATGAATATGCCTTTCAGAAGATAAAATACGCGCAGACTATCGCAGAGGAAAATGGAGTACGGCTGCTGATAGTCAGCGACGGAGCGGCCCGGTGGCAGAAGGAGATAGTGGACAGGACAGAGGGAAAGGCTAAGCTCTCTTTTTAATACTCTGGATCCTGTGGTCTGCGCCTCGGGAGCAGCTCCTGAGATGATACAGGAACTGGGAAAGGAATACATAAGACAGATTAGGGCAAGAGATCTGAAAAAGCCGGCCCCGATGGATTCGTAACCCGCTTAGGAGGCGAAAATACAACATTGGCCACAGGAGACGCCGACTTCCTGCAGAGCGCCGAGGCGATAAAGAAAAGCGGTATCAGTGGCTGGGTGGTATCTGAGACTCCGTATTACAGCGGGCAGATAAACAAGGTCGGCGGTGATTTCTGCGAAGCGGCATCAAGAGATGTAAAGTTACTGAAGACAGTTTTTGGCGGAGGACTATGATGACGAGATTTCAATTTGCGGCCTGCGAGTGGGCCTTTCCGTGCTGGGGAGATTTGGCAGTAAAGATGGCTCATGAAGCAGGGTTTACGGGAGTACAGCTGGGCGACGGAGGCGGCTCCATGCAGGGCTTCCCGCTGAGAAACAAGAGAGTACAGGACTATTATCTGAATATTGCCGTCAAATACGGCATGAGCTATCCTCAAATACATCTCTATACTTTTAGGACATCAGGGATATTACAGAAACAGGCCAAAGAGCAGAGAAGGACGCATATGCAGAGAGAGCATCAAGCAAGGCATCATAGCCGCGTCGGAGATGGGGGTGCCTTTGCGTGACCATAGACGCCATGCGGCTCAACGATCCGGCGAAGAAAGCCTATGCCATGGCCGCTACCGATTATGCGGTAGCCTTGGGAGAAGAACACGGAATAAACATAGCGGTTGAGACTGATATGACCCTTGAGGATCATTTTACTTATATCGACAGATACGGCGGAAAGCTCAAATTATGCTTCGACACCCACAACCCGTGTATGTACGGTACGGGATATCCGCCTGATATGATAAGAGCGCTGGGAAAAGACAGGATGGATCATTTTCACATCAAGGATAACGGCGGAAACATGGATGGATATGTCAATGTAGAGTCTCCGCTGGTTCCTTTCGGAACGGGAATCACATTTTTGAAGAATCGGCCCGGGCGGTCAAGGAGATTGGATTCAGAGGATGGATAGTGTCTGAAAATATGTATTACCATCCGTCCATGATGAAAGGCGCAGTCGACTATATAGACGCAGCACGCCGGGATGTAGAAGCCTTGAAGAAGGCTTATGGAACGGAGGAATAAGATGACTAAACTCAATATGGATCTGGTCTGCCAGGTAGCCGTAGTAGTTCCTGACCTGAAAAAGGGTCTGGAGTCCTTCAGAAGGCTTTTTCGGAATAGACGAGGACTCTCTTTCCTATTCTGATTCCACAGACGCCTATAGAGAAGGCAGGCTGAAAGAGGTCAAGTATAACGGCGTAGAAGGAGAATTCCACTATGAACAGTACAACTTTTTCATGGGCGGAATGGATATAGAAATGTTTGCTCCTCTTAAAGGCTATGAAGATGAGGTAAACCCGTTTACAGACTTCTTGAGAGAAAACGGCCCCGGCATACATCATCTCAACATACGGATGGTCAACAGACAGGAGGGAATAGACTACTTAAAAAACGAATTGGGAAAGATTCCGCTCTACGACCTGTATCATCTCGGAAGACACTGTGCCTACTATGATTTGAGAAAGGAACTGGGGATAATAGTAGAATACGGGATGAGGGTGGTAGGCCCCAGAGCCGCTATGACAGAAGAAGAAGAGATAGAGAAATTGACTGCCTACGGCAGCAAACTTGATGAAATAAATGGGAGACGATGATGAAAGCAGTTTTATATAAAAAAAAAAAAGGAGGAAGGGATAACGCCATTTTTACAGATGTACCTGACCCTGTATGCGGTCCGGAGGACGTGCTGATAAGAGTATACGCGTCGGCCATCTGCAAGCCGGCCGATTTTGCTCACGACGGCGGATACTCCGTCTTCGGCAGATATCCGCTGATACCGGGACACGAATATTCCGGCATAGTGGAGGCGACAGGAGAAAAGGTGACACGCGTCAGGAAGGGAGACAGAGTGACGGCGGACGCTAATAAACCTTGCGGAAATTGTTATTTCTGCCGCAGAGGAGAAGTTCAGTTCTGTGACAGAAATGAAGCATACGGACAGACCATGAACGGTGGCTTCGCCCAGCTTGTGGCAGTAGATGAAAGCCTCGTTCACATAGTGCCGGACAGCGTATCCATGAAACAGGCTGCCATGAGCGAGTTGGTGGCGTGTGCATTTAACTGCATGGAGAGATGTAATTTCAGATACGGAGCAGATGTACTCATATTGGGCTGCGGAGCCAGCGGAACCATAATTGCGCAGATGACTGCCAGCGCGCAGGTGTCTTCTGTGACGGTCATGGACAGCGTCAGCAGCAAGCTGAAGAATATAGAGAAAATCGGAGCAGAAACCGTTCTTTTGGACAGAGAGAATCGACAAGGCTACTGGTCGGCCTTAAGAGAGCGCTTTCCTCACGGGCTGGACTACATAATAGATACAACGGCCGATTCAGAGCTGATAACTGAAAGCTTGGGGCTGCTGAAAAAGGGCGGAACTTTTGTCAACTATGCGTTTCAGAATAATGTCCGGGAGTCGAAGAAGGTGGAGATAGACACTAAGATGTTTGCCACAAGGCAGCTCAGCTACATCGGTTCGACATTTTCACATTACAGGATAGATCAGGCCCTCAGAGCCATGGAGACAGGTCAGGTGGATCCGTGCATGGCAGTCACAGCGGTTCTCCCTCTCGAGAAATTTTTTGAAGGGATGGATATGATGCGAAACGATGAAGAAACCGTCAAGGTGATATTTGAGCCTAACGGCCCGTCGGATTCAGTATAAATCCTTGTAATAAAGCTCTATGAATTTTTGTGTATTGGCAAAATTCGAGAAAAACAAGTAACATTAAAGATAGAAAAAAGAAAGATATCGGCCTTGCAGGCCGGATATGTTTAACGAAAAAATCACGAAAACGGAGGATATAGATCAAGATGGCAGATTTATCTTTATTGCTTGAATTTTATGAGAACCTCGTAAAGAGCCGAAGATTCGACGAGATGCTTTGGGACGCCTATGTAAACGGCAAACCTCTCGGAATGACTCATCTGGGTATCGGGGAAGAGGCTGTAGGAACTGCAACGATGAAAGCGTTCAGAGACACGGATATAGTTTGTCCTCATCACAGGAGCCACGCTCATATATTGATGAGGGGCTGCGATATGAGATCGATGCTTTCAGAGACGCTGCTTAAATCTACCGGTACATGCAAAGGTAAGGCCGGAGAAGCTCATTTTGTAGACGCGTCAAAGAATCTTTATGTGCTGGGAGGCACTCTGGGACCATGTTACACGGTACCGGTGGGATTCGCCTACAACTTCAAACACGAGGGCAAGGGAAACATAGCCGTAGCTTATTCGGGGAGACGGCTCCACCTGCGAGGGACCTTTTTATGAAGGCGTAAATATGGCGGCTGCTTTTAAGCTTCCGGTGCTTTTCATAATACAGAACAACTTCTTCGCAATTTCAGAAGACTTCAGAAAGATGACGGGTCTGAACAGACTGGCAACACGAGCCGCAGGCTTCGGCATACCGGGAGTCACGGTGGAAAACGGAAACGACGTGGAAGAAGTCTATGAAGCGACGATGAAGGCCGCCGAATATGTGAGAGAAGGCAACGGTCCTATGATACTGGAGATAATGACATGGAGAAAGATGGGCCATGCGCCTAACGAGGCAGGCACTAAGTATAAGGATCCCGCAGAGCAGAAAGCGTGGCTCGAAAAAGATCCCATCAATATGCTTACGGCAAAGCTTAAGGAACAGTACGGCGTGACCGATGAAGAACTTAAGGCCATAGATGACAGAGTCGAAGAGCAGCTGACTGACGCGTGGGAATATGCCGAAAGCGCCCCCTTACAGCCAGCCTGAAGTAGCGCTGAAGCACATATACGCCGGATGCTAAGGAGGTAAGGAGATATATGGAAACTAAAAAAATGACATATATGCAGGCTCTGCGTCTGGCGATGGACGAGGAAATGGCCCGCGATGAAAAAGTTATACTTTTGGGGCAGGACGTAGGTATTCTCGGAGGAGCCTACGGAGTCACAGGAGACCTCTATCACAAGTACGGCCCGGATAGGATCATCGACTCTCCTCTGGCAGAGAACGCTATAGTGGGATTCGGAATAGGCGCCGCCATGACCGGCTGGCGACCTATCATGGAGATAATGAAGATGGACTTCAGCATGTGCTCGTTAGACCCTATAGTAAACCATCTTGCCAAATACAGATATATGTCCGGAGGACAGATAGAAAAAAATGCCGGGGGTGGTAAGGACTGCCATCGGAGGAGGAACGAGATCCGGCCCTCATCACAGCCAGTCCGTATACGGCCTGTTTGCGGCTTTCCCGGACTTAAGGTGGTATGCGCTTCCACGCCGGAGGACGCCAAGGGTCTGCTCAAAGCGGCTATCCGTGACGACGATCCTGTATTCTTCTGCGAAGAGGCTGCCGCGTACAGAATAAAAGGCGAAGTACCGGTAGATCCGGACTTCATAGTTCCGATAGGAAAGAGCAGAGTTGTGTGCCAGGGAGACGCGCTTACGATAGCAGGATTTGGAACAGCAGTCCTCAAAGCCACCAAGGCGGCCCAGATGCTCAGGGAAGAAGGCATCGACGTGGAACTGATAGACTTGAGAAGCCTCAGGCCTCTGGATCTGGATCCGGTGATAGCCTCGGTAAGGCGTACAGGAAAACTGCTGCTGGTAGATGAATTTACCGAGACTTTCGGCATCACGGGAGAAATCGCCTTTCAGGTAACCAGAGATTGTTTCGACGTTTTAAAGTCTCCGGTGGAAAGATGTACTCTGCCGGACACCATAATACCTGCGGCGCCTACGATGGAAGACTTCGTAATGCTTTCGCCGGCAAAGATAGCAGACAGAGCTAAAAAAGATGATAGATAAGAAATAAAAACAGGAGGAAATTAAGATGGCAAAAGTTGTGAATATGCCTAAGATGGGCGAAGCTATGGAAGAGGGACAAATCGTTTCCTGGATGTATGAAGAAGGCGACAAGGTGGAAAAAGGGAGAACCGCTGTTTGAACTCATGACAGACAAGTCCACCATGGAATTTCCATGCCCTCAGTCGGGCACTCTTCTCAAGATTCTGGTAGAATGTGAAGAAGACTATGACTGCGGAACACCTATCTGTATCATAGGAGAAGAGGGCGAGGATATCTCGGGACTTCTTTAAGAGAGACAGGAGGAACAGAGCAAGCATGAAACAGATTTCACAGACCATTCCTTATAAAGGAATGATTAAATCCATAGGCAAGAGGATGGAAGTAAGCGGCGCATATCCCATGTCCTATCAGGGGAATATATGTGGATGTCACAGACCTGTTGGATTTCAGAAAAAAGACAAACCAGGAGAGAAATGTAAAGCTGACAGTAAACGACTACATCGTAAAGGCCGCCAGCATATCGCTTCAGAGAGTACCAATCATGAACTCATCCTTCAACGAGGATATGACCCAGATACAGATGTACAAGTCATGTAACATAAGTGTGATGACGGCGTCTAAGAAGGGACTGGTAGCTCCTGTTCTCAAAGAGACTCAGGACAAGACTATTTTCCAGCTGTCGGAGGAAATGAAAGTTCTGATAGACAAAGCTAACGAGGGAAAGCTAAGTCCCGACGATTATGCGGACGGCACATTTGGAATCACCAATATAGGAAAACTTAATTCTTTCGATTCCGTGCCTCTTCCGATGCCTCCGGAGCCGGCCATAATGACGGCATGCACGGCGAAGAAGATGCCTGTGGTTCTGGATGACGGAAAGGATACTATAGCGGTCAGGATGATGATGAAGCTGGTCATCGGCGGCGATCACCGCATACTGCAGGGAGTACCGCTGGCGCAATTTATAAACAGCATGAAGGAGTTGCTGGAAGATCCGGCTTCTCTGTTAGATTAAGGAATTTTGAAAGCCCCGGATTTGAACTCTTCGGGGCTTTAGATTTTATATCGCCATCTTTTGGCGGAGAAAAGGAGAAACGAATGAAACTGTATGTGCTGGATCTGGGAAAAAATCGTGATGAAAGGTGATAATCCCGTAACCGATGAAAAAAGAAGGAGGCGAGGCGGCGATTCCCGTCTGCGCTTTTCTGATAGATTCACCGGAGGGAAAGATATTGTTTGACTCTGGATGCCACCCTCAGGCTATGGAAGGAGCGTGGCCTGAGGCCATGTGCGCTAACCCTTATGTGTTCGGCCGGGAAGCTACGTTGCTAAGCCGCCTGAAGCAGCTAAACATAGAGCCTTCAGAAATAAGATACGTAGTGGCCTCTCACCTTCATCTCGATCATGCGGGAGGCCTTCACCTGTTTCCGCAGGCAGTGACTTATGTTCAGGAACAGGAGCTTTTGAAGACCATGAAAGACCATGAGAATGGCGAGCCTGACATCTTTCACATGGAATGTGACGTAAAGAACTGGATGGATTTCGGAGTGAGATGGAAGACGGTGAATTCTGACCAGCCTGTCAGCATATGCGACGGCGTATCCGTGATAGATCTCAAAAGCGGACATTCCTTCGGCATGCTGGCGCTCAAGGTAGATTTAAAGTGCGGCACATTCCTCTTGGTATCGGACGCCGCTTATTCGGCGCTGCATTACGGCCCTCCGGCCAGACGCTCGGGAGCCATATATGATGACGAAGGATATTTCGAGGCCATAGAGGTAATCAGGAAATATGAAGAAGAATATGACGCGACGGTAATATTCGGCCATGATATGGAGCAATTCATGAGTTTGATAAAATCCACCGAAGGATTTTACGAATAGCGGATTCGTTCAGGTTATCAATTCCGATAACTTATATATATTTTTTTATTTGATTTTTAAAACTGCTATACTTTATTTAGATATAGTGCTTTGACATGTGCAAAAACGAAATAAACCTTGCGGGAGGTAAATATGAAAACAGTCATCATAGGCGGAGGCCCGGGAGGCTATACCGCCGCCATAAGAGCGGCCCAGCTGGGAGCGGAAGTAACGCTGATAGAAAAAGATTCCATGGGAGGAACGTGTCTCAACGTAGGATGTATACCTACCAAGGCGCTGATACACTCGGCGGATCTTTACAGGAAAATCAGGACGGAGGCAGGTAAAAACGGCATAATTATCGGTCAGGATGTGACCTGCGACTTTGAATCCATGCAAAAGAAAAAAGTCCCAGGTAGTTAAGCAGCTGGTGACAGGCGTCGGCTCTCTGATGAAAGCCAACGGCATCAGAGTGATAAAGGGAATTGCCGCATTCACCTCGGACAAAGCCATAGAAATACGCTCGGAAGGAGAAGTTTCGGAGCTGACTTTTGACAAGGCAGTCATAGCGTCGGGTTCTATCCCTTCTGCATTGCCTATCGAAGGTGCTGAGCTGGCGGGAGTAGTGGACAGCACGGGGGCTTTGTCCTTGACGAGATTCCCGGCTCTCTGTGTATAATCGGAGGCGGAGTCATAGGAATCGAGATGGCCCACATCTACAGCAGTCTGGGAAGCAAAGTGACCATAGTCGAAATGCTTCCGGACATTCTGATGAACATGGATTCAGACATAACGGCTGTGATGAGAAAGATAATGAAAAAGAATAAAGTATCCATCCTCACAGGAACGAAGGTAGGCGGCATAGAAGAGGCCGGCGAAGCTCTGTCGGTAAAGGTTACCGATGACCGGGGAGAGGAAAGCGTGATTGAAGCCGAGAAGGTCCTCATGTGCGTAGGTCGCCGCCAGGCCACTGAGGGTTTAGGGCTTGAAGCGGCAGGAGTAAAGACTGAAAAAGGCAGAATCATAACAGACGAAAACTTCAGAACCACCTCTGAAGATATATATGCCATCGGCGACTGCACGGGAGGCATAATGCTCGCCCATGTGGCTTCGGCAGAGGGAATAGCGGCTGTAGAACACATCATGGGAAAGACTCCTAATATAGATTTCGATACAGTACCTTCCTGCGTCTACACCTCTCCGGAGCTGGCGGGGGTAGGACTCACCGAGAAAGGGGCCTCCGAAAGAGGAATAGACTACATAACGGGAAAATTCCCGATGATGGCAAGCGGGAAGGCCCTGATAGAGGGCGAGACTTCCGGATTGGTGAAGATAATAGCCGAAGCAGGTACGGGCAAAGTTTTAGGACTTCACATCTGCGGCCCTCAAGCCACAGAGCTAATAGCAGAAGGCGCGCTGGCTATAAGGATGGGAGCTACCGCAGAAGATATAATATCTACTATTCACGCCCATCCGTCTGTGGCAGAGACGATACAGGAAGCGTCGAATGATTTATTCGGAAATACGCTGAATATGCCGCCGGCCAGATAGAAGCGGCCCGGCAGAAAGGAAAAAAGGAATGTCAGACTACATAATCTTAGAAAAGACAAGGCTACGGCGATTATCACCATATCCAGAGAGAAGGCTCTCAACGCCCTCAACAGTCAGGTGATAGACGAGCTTTCTCAGGCTATAGACGTCGTGAAAGCCGACAAAGACATAAGAGCTCTCATAATAACGGGAGCCGGCAGAGCTTTTGTCGCCGGAGCGGACATAGGAGTCCAGAGCGTTTTCGACGTGAGAGAAGGCCGCCAGTGGGGAAGAAGAGGCTCGGCTGTATTCAGGGAGATTGAGCTCCTCCAGATACCTACCATAGCGGCAGTCGGCGGATTCGCCTTGGGAGGAGGGTGCGAGCTGGCCCTCTCATGCGATATGATAGTGGCCGACGAAAAGGCCAAGTTCGGACAGCCGGAAGTATCGCTGGGTATCACGCCGGGATTTTCAGGCACTCAGAGGCTGCCGAGAAGAATAGGAACGGCTAAAGCCAAGGAGATGATATTCACGGGAAGAATGATAGACGCCTATGAGGCGGACAGAATAGGCCTCATCAATAAGATAGCAGAGCCGGGCAAGCTCATGGACGAGGCGAAAGCTTTAGCAGAGTCCTGTATAAAAATGCCCCTGCGGCGCTCAGATACGCCAAGGCCTGTATAGACAGAGGCATGCAGACCGATATAGACACCGGAATAGCCATAGAAAACGAGCTTTTTTGCCATGTGCTTTGCCACGGAAGACCAAAAAGAAGGCATGAAAGCATTTTTAGAAAAAGAGAAAAACCAGTCTTTAATGATAACTAACACAAGGAGGACACGATGGAATTCACATACTCAAGAGAACAACAGATGGTAAAAAGAAAATGCTGAGGGAATTCGCAGAAAAAAGAGATAGCGCCCATAGCAAGCGAAATCGACGAAAAAAAAGCCATATACCCCTACGAGACCATAGGCAAGCTGGCAAAGCTTGGTCTTATGGGCATGCCGTTTCCTGCGGAATACGGAGGAGCGGGAACAGACTACATGACATACATCATGGCCATAGAAGAAATCTCTCCAAGACAGACGCCTCCCACGGAGTAATAATCCAGACCCACAACGCCCTGTGCTGCTGGCCCATATATACATACGGCACAGAAGAACAGAAGAGAAAATACCTGCCTGACCTCCTGTCGGGAAAGAAGCTTGAGCCTTCGGGCTGACAGAACCAAACGCAGGCACAGACGCCGCAGGGACCCGGACCAAGGCAGTGCTTGATGGAGACGAATGGGTGTTAAACGGCTCAAAGATATTCATCTCAGGCGGCGGTATAGCCGAAGTATATATCATAATGGCCATGACCGATAGGACAAAGGAACGAAAGGCATAAGCGCCTTCATAGTAGAAAAAGAAGAGACAAAGGCTTTTCCGCGCCAAAACACGAAAACAAGATGGGCATCAGAGGCTCCATAGCGGCAGAGCTGGTATTTGAAGACTGCAGAATACCAAAAAGACAGACTCCTTTCACAAGAGGGAAAAAGGCTTCAAAGGTAGCCATGTCGTCGTTGGACGTGGGAAGACTTGGAATCGCGGCTCAGGCCCTTGGGATAGCTCAGGGAGCCTTCGATGAGACGGTAAAAATACATGAAACAGAGAAAACAATTCGGAAAGACACTTGATAAGTTCCAGGCCCTTTCCTTTGAGATGGCCTCCATGAAGGTGAAGATAGACGGAGCCAGATACCTCTTGTACGACGCCTGCAACAGGAGAGACCTGGGTCTGCCGGCAACAGTGGCGGCGGCAGAAGCCAAACTGGCATGCTCAGAAGCCGCAAGCTACGTGACCAACAAAGCAGTCCAGTTCCACGGCGGCTACGGTTACATCAAGGACTACCCTGTGGAGAGGATGTACAGAGACGCCAAGATAACAGAGATATATGAGGGCACATCGGAAGTAATGAAGATGGTAATGAGCGGAGAGATATTCAAGTAGGAGGAAGAGAAGAGATGAAGATAGTAGTATGCGTAAAACAAGTGCCCGACACTACGGAGATAAAGATAAATCCTCAGACAGGAACCCTGATAAGAGAAGGAGTACCTTCCATATTAAACCCTGACGACGCCAGCGCCCTTGAGGCAGCCCTCGAGATAAAGGACAGAGAAAAGGACGCCCACATAACCGTGATAACCATGGGACCTCCTCAGGCGAAAGATATGCTGGCAGAATGTTTAGCCATGGGGAGCAGACGAGGCCGTCCTCCTTTCCGACAGAGCCCTCGGAGGCTCAGATACATGGGCCACGTCAAACGCCATAGCGGCGGGAATCAAGAAGATAGGAGACTATGACCTGATACTTGCGGGAAGACAGGCCATAGACGGAGACACCGCCCAGGTGGGGCCGCAGATAGCAGAGAAGCTCTCCCTTCCGCAGGTGACATACGTAAAGAGCATAGAATTTTCCGAAGGCTGCGCCTACGTACACAGAGCCCTCGAAGACGGATACGAGAAGCTGAAAGTGAAGCTGCCGTGCGTGCTTACGGCCATAAAAGAGCTGAACAGCCCCAGATACATGTCAGTGCCGGGGATATTAAAGGCATGCCAAAAGGAGATAAAGGTGTGGAACGCAGAGGACATAGGAGTGGACCTCAAGACAGTAGGACTGAAAGCCTCCCACACCAACGTGTTCAAGTCCTTCACGCCAAAGCCTAAGGGAGAAGGACAGAGTGTGGAGGGCGACAGCCCGAAGGAGAAGGCGAAAAACCTAATCTCAATGCTGAAAGAAAAACACATCATCTGAGGAGGGAAGACACATGGGAAACTTTGAAGAATACAAGAACGTATGGATATTTGCAGAACAGAGGAACGGGAAACTTATGAACGTCAGCCTTGAGCTGGTGGGAGAAGGAAAGAGGCTGTCAGAAGAGATAGGCGAGGGGTGCAAGACATGCGCCGTGCTGATAGGGAAGCGACGTGGAATACCTGAGCGAAGAACTCTACGAATGCGGAGCAGATAAGGTATATCTTTTAGACCACAAGCTGCTTACCCACTACACCACAGACGGATACGCCAAGGTCATGACAGAAGCCATAGAAGAATACAAGCCTGAGATAGTATTATTCGGCGCAACCCACATAGGAAGAGACTTGGCGCCGAGGATAGCGGCTCGCCTTAACACGGGACTTACGGCAGACTGCACCAGGCTTGACATAAAGACAGCAAGCTATATGGACTATCTTGAGGCCAACACTACGGCAAGCCTTACGGGCCTTGACAGAGAAGACGACAGCAAGGGGCTAAAGCAGACCAGACCTGCGTTCGGAGGAAATCTTATGGCCACCATAGTGACGCCAAACACGAGGCCGCAGATGGCGACGGTCAGACCGGGAGTCATGGCCAAGGCTGAGAGGAAAAAAAGGGAGCCAAGGGCGAGCTTGAAAGAGTGGCAGTGAACCTTGAAGATAAAGACATCAGAGTGGAAGTTCTGAGGTAATCAAGGCGGCCAAGGAGGCTGTGAGCCTGACGGACGCGAAGATAATATGCTCGGGAGGAAGAGGCCTTGGGGGACCTGAAGGGTTTGAACTGATAGAGGCACTCGCCGATAAGGTGGGAGGCGTGGTCGGAGCCTCGAGAGCGGCAGTAGACGCAGGCTGGATAGACCAGAGCCATCAGGTGGGACAGACAGGAACCACGGTAAAGCCTGAGATATATTTTGCGTGCGGCATATCGGGGCCATACAGCATCAGGCGGGAATGTCGGGCTCGAAGATAGTGATAGCCATCAACAAGGACCCTGAATGTCCTATGATGAAGATTGCCGATTACGCCATAGAGGGAGACCTTAAGAAGGTTATCCCTGAGATTATTCAGGCTTGGGATTTGGTAGGATGAGAGACTCCCGCGAGTTCGAGGCAAAGTATCTTCTGAACAGCGCGGTACTGGTAGAGTACGGAGAGAAGAAGCTGCTGGTGGACGGAATCATTTCAGACAGACAGAATTTTGATATGATGGACGGCAGGCTGGAGCATGATCTGATGAACGGAGAAGGTGAGTTTAAAGGCCTAAGATACGTACTTTTCACCCATTGCCACGGAGATCATTTCAGCAACAGCAAGACCAGAAGATTCCTCGAAAAGAATCGGGGGATAGATCTCTTTATCCCTCCAACGGAGGTATATCCGAAGATTTTATAAGAGCAAAAGGTTCCCGAGGACATATCATCCGAGGGGAAGAGGGGAAATACTGACCTTTCAATTTGATGATATGACGATCGAATATATGAAAGTAGACCATCTGACCTTCGATTATCCTCAGCACTATTGCATCAATATAGTCGGCCCTGATGAAAATATAATTTTTACGGCGGATATGGACTTCAACAAGATGGAGCTGCTGAAAAAAGTTTACGATGAAGGCACATTCATCCATATTCGTAAATCATCTTGCGATGCTTCACAGAAAGTGGAGGAACTCACTTATAGACTTGGGTTGTGACGATATATACTTCTATCATCTTCCCAGCCAATATGTTGACGGATTTGGATACAGGGACAGAGCCCTGCGCAACTGGGAAAAGTATAAAGATCTCTTTCCGGGAGCAAGGCTGCTGACATATGAACCTAAGTAAATATTAAAGAAAAAAGGGTGGAAATTTATCCACCCTTAAGTTGTAGTTTTGACAGATCATCTATCCGCTGACAGACGGATTCTATTATGGCGTCGATGCGATTATCGTCTATATACTCATTGGCGCCGTCCGAAGACAGTGTATTTGCAATCAGCCGGTCGACATCCTTAAGGCTATCGAAATCAATCCAGCTAAAATCAGTTACCAGCTTGAGCTGTTCTTCATGATGGCTCTTAAAAGGCTTACATTTTATATCTTTGCCGCGCCTTATCTGGGACGGCATCTTGTCATAGCCGAGAGATGAACCGCTGTCATATATCGGGGCGAACCCAATCCACTCTAAAGTTTTAGCATCGCGAAGCAAGCCGAAATTGTTCAGGTGACGATCCTCGTTTGCGATGATGTAGTCCAGAACCATCATACGGTCGAGAAAAAGGAACAACTCCCGCTATGCCGAGGGCTTCGCAGCAATTTACAAAGTGAAGATATGCCGAGGCGTTGTTGCTTTTTTTCTGAGTCTGAACTATGCGCCACGCGGGAATTAGCTCGGTAGTTTCAGTAACGAAATCTTCACAAACGCTATAGGGGACGCCCTGATTCCATGCCAGAGTATAAGGCACATGGCTGATACCCAGGCGTTCCATTATGCCTGCGGAAATGACTTCGTTAAACGGCTGTTGATGGAACGGATTGGAACCGCCCTTTATAAGGCACCGTGCGCCATTGATGATCTTCCATCTTTTTTTAGGGTGCCGTCCGAAGTGTTGTCAGGCGAACTGAAGTCCATGACATTCAGATTTTTGCAAGTTCCAAACAAGATGTCGCCGATATCGTCGGAAAAATCGTTTTGAAAGAAGTTTATCTTATCCCAAGTCAAATTTGAACCATCAGGCAATATCCAATATTGATCGGACAGACTTAATCCATGACAAAGCACGAGAAGCAGCTTCGGGCTGGAAATATTCATAGATTCCAGCGCCTCGCCGATACCTAAACGGCTTGCCGGAATTGAGCGGGTCGTCCACCACTGATTCAAGGCCGCGCGGTCAGCGCTTACCTTGCCGGACGAGTACCCCCCGACAGGAAGATGCTCAGGCGAATACAGCTTGTTGATTTTTGTATGGAGCCGGTGGCATTGTCAATATCAATACCGGCAACGGCTATTTGCTTATGCATTAAAGTGTATTTCAATTCTGCCACCTCCTCATTAAAAATATTATACCCTTATTTAACTGCCTGTGTCAATCAAGTTGGGACAATAGAAAACCTGCGGAATTCCGTACCGGAAAGAAACAGGTTTAAGGCATAAAGGCCGGTCGCAATGACCGGCCTTTATTATGGTGATATATCGATATGAAAAAAGGAGTGGCTATTTCTTAATGCCGGCGATGTCCTTAGCAAGCTGCTTCTTGCCCTGAATGTCGCCCTGCCTTTGTATCATTATCCTCTGAGCCTGAGGCGAACCGGCCCCGTGCATGGACTCGGTCCTGTAACCTACGGCAGACGATCCCAGACATATGTTCTCGAGGAACCTCAGTACTCTCATTCTGTCCTCGGTGGAGCATATATCGGTAGTGGCAAAATACTTGTCGCATATTTCACCTATGGTCTCTCCGTTTCTTCCCACCACCTCGTATGACTCAAAGTCCTTCTCGCTCGGCATGGTTACCATGAGTCCTCCTGCGATGTCCTCTGCCAGCCTCACTATCTCGTACGGGAATCTGGTTACGTTCTGCTTGCACACGTTGGCCAAAAGCAGGTCTATCATGTATGAACCGCACTTGGTAGGGCAGCCCTCAGAAGAGCAGGCTATTCCGCAGCCGTAGAGGGTTTCGTTGAGGTGTGTCATCTCTATCAGCTTGTCCTTAACTGCCGAAGCCTTCTCGACTCCGTTGTACTCCGCCGCAAAAGGGCAGCAGCTCCTATCACTACGTCGCCTCCGCCTACTTTGCACCCGCCGTATGACTGACGGTGGAATCCTGCGAATCTCTCTACCATCATGCCCGCAAAGTCGTATTCTCCGTCCATGAATATGTATTCGTTTGGAATGAACACATCGTCGAAGACTACGAGAGCTTCCTGGCCTCCGAACTTTCTTGTTGCCCAGATCTACGTCTGCGCCATCTTCCATCTTTCTGGTGTCGCAGGACTGTCTTCCGTATATCATGAACAGGCCTTCCGCGTCGCTTGGACATGCGAAGGATACTGCAAAGTCCTTGTCTGCTTCGCCCATGGCCTGAGTAGGCATCACTATGTGCCAGTGGGAGTTGATGGAGCCGGTCTGGTGTACCTTTTGCACCTCTGACGATGATGCCGTCTTCTCTTCTCTCCTTGACTCTGACAAACATATCCGGGTCTTTCTGAGCATGAGGCGCCTTTGAGCGGTCTCCCCTTAGGGTCTGTCATGGCTCCATCGACTACAAGGTCGTTGTCCTGTACGTATATTAGAAATTTCTTGAAATTATCGTGGTAGTGGGTGCCGTATTTCTCGTCTATCTCGTAAGTGGTGGAATACACTGCGTTGAAGGCGTCCATGCCTACGCATCTCTGAAAACAGCTGGCCGTCTTCTGTCCCAGAAGTCTTTGCATCTTGACCTTGTTTTTCAGATCTTCGGTGCTCTGATGGATGTGGGTGAAGCGGTTTATTTTCTTTCCCGTAAGATGGGAAGTAGCCGTCATGAGCTCTTCATACTCCGGATTCTGAGTCAGGCTGTAGGTCATGGCCACGCAGCTGATGGACGGCTTTATTATAGGGTGGTCCACCCAGTTGTCTATCTTTTCTCCGAACATATATACCTTAGTATTCAGTTTCCTAAGGCTCTCTATATATTCTGCTGATGTCATCATATTGTTGTTCCTCCTTGTGCTTGTGCCGCTAAAAAACAATTAGGCCCGAACAGAACTATAACATAATTGATTTTCAAGCTGAAATATATTAAAGTTATCATTAAGTATAAATTATTATAATTTGTTTTTTGAAAAAAAAGAAAGCTATCTTTTAAGTACAGGAAAAGGTAAGCACATGGATGTCAAACAGCTGAACTACTTTGTGCAGATCGCTAAATACGGCAGTTACTCGCTTGCGTCGCAAAAAGCTCTATATTTCTCAGCCTGCCTTGAGCAAGGTTATCAAAAATATGGAAGAAGAGATGGGATTTACCTTCTTCTATACTTATCAGAGAAAACAGAAGCTTACAGATGCAGGACAGGCCTTTTATGAAAAGGCTGTCAGACTTTTTAGACAATTATAACGATCTCATTCAGACCACCTATACGGGGGAAGGGATAGATAAAAAGGACATCTGAGGATAGGTCTTTCGGTGGCGGGAGGCGGAGCCTTGTTTTCGCATATAGTACCGGGATTTAATGCCTCTTATCCTCAGATAACCTTTTCAATCTTTGAAAAAGAGACCAACCTTCTCAAAGAGGAACTGCTTAAGAAGAATCTTGACCTGGCGTATATCGACCTTCGCCACCTTAACGGAGCCGAAGATGAAGAAAAAACTTTGAAAGTTACAGCATCCTTAACTCGGAGAACGTTCTGGTAGCCAGCGTCGATAATCCCATAACGCAAAAGCATAACGTGGGATATGAGGATATGTACGATCAGAGACTGATTCTGTACAATGCCGGAAAAGAAATAGGCAGCCAGACTGAAATGGAGATAAAAAGGCTTGGTTTTGCCCCCAACATAGTCCTGGTGAGTACTCAGTGGAACTTTATATTGGATATGGTGGCTAATAATATGGGAGTGGTCTTCTGCCCGTATTATATATATAACAAGTTTAACAGTCCCGGACTTACCTGTGTTAAGCTAAATGAAAAAAATTGGATACAGAGAGATCGGTATCATTACCAAGAAAAACGAATATAAGACAAGAGCCTGCACATGTTTTCTCGATTATGCGACTGATGTAGACAAGTATGAACATGTGATGAACAAGCTTATTTTCAGCGGTAGTGTCTCCGATTGATCTTTCCCTGATCGAGGAGAAGAGAGATGAAAGGTAAAATTGTTTTTTTGAAGGAGAGAAGAAATTTGGGTTTGCAGAGGAGCCTATTCCCAAAGTTGAGGACGGCGCAGTATTGGTAAAAAGTACTGTGTACTAATATATGCGGTTCTGACGTCAAAAAACTGGAAAGGATCGTCTGCAGCGACAGCCGGCAGCAAGCCGTCTTGTCAGGGTCACGAGTTCGTAGGAGAAATTTTTAAGCTTGGAAAAGGCGTGGAGACTGACAGCATGGGTCAGCCGGTGAAGATAGGTGACAGGATCGTAGCGCCGTACTTCATCACGTGCGGAGAGTGTAAGGCCTGCCGCGCCGGAAGATACGACCTCTGTGAAAAACGCTTATATACATCTTGGAACAGATCCGTCAGAATGGCCTCATTTCGGAGGAACTTTTGCCTCTCATTATTATATATATCCGGAGCAGATGTTCTATAAAGGTTCCAGGCAGCGTTCCCAATGAGCTGGCCGTAGGCGTCAACTGCGCCTTTTCTCAGGTATATTACGGTCTGGAGAGAGCGGGCCTTGAGGCGGGAGAGACGCTTGTCATCCAGGGCGCCGGAGGGCTGGGGCTTTACGCTTCTGCCATCGCTAAGGAAAAGGGAGCCAAAGTCATAGTGATCGACGGAGTAAAGGAGAGGCTGGATCTTGCAAGGAGATTCGGAGCCGATCATACTATAGATATTTCAGAAGTCAGGGAACTCTCCGAAAGAGAAGAACTGGTGAGGGAGCTTACGGGAGGAGGCGCAGATGTCGCCCTGGAGGTCACAGGCTTTGCAGGAGCGTTTGACGAAGGGATACGCCACCTCGGAGTTATGGGAAGGTATATTGTGATAGGCATAAACTCGACTGCTGTAAGCGCCGAAATCTCTCCGGGCTATATAACGAGAAAAGCTCTGACGGTCTTTGGAGTAGTCAGGTACCTGCCTGAATATCTGCATAAATCACTGGAGTTTTTAGAGAAATATCAGGATAAATATCCGTTCAAAGAATTTTCCGAGAGGAAATTTTCTCTGGATGAGATAGGCGAGGCTCTGCAGATGTCGGCAGACAGAAAGATAACGAGAGCTATAATTGTTCCTTAGAAAAGAGCGTACCGAATACTTTATACTTTGAATCGCCAGTGGAGCGGAGCAGTTTGCTCCGCTCTATGTTGTTTTGATTACGTAGTTGCATTTTATTCGCCTTTACTACCAATTCTGCAACATGATGCGAATAAAATGCTCATTTTATGTGCCTGACTGAAAGCCATGCTGTAGAATCTAATTTTACTGCGGATTTTACAACACTTTCTTTTAAAATTGTTGAAGAAAATTGAAAATTTTTAAAATAATACAGCATAGCAGTGTTTTTGCTTTATAAATAGCAGGAAAACTCCAGACTAATGCTGTATTTTTATGATGAGACAGTGCAAAAAAATACAACATCCCCTCGGATGAGCGCTGCTTTCTGCCGTTAATCCATCGGACATCCAAGCGCTTTGACAGCAGCCGAGGGGGGATTTATCCTTTTTATAAAGTGAAGCATACAAGATAATATTCTCGCTTTTTTAAATCTGGCGCGGCGCCGCTTCAGAGCCGTTTCTTTTACAGCATATTCTTCGTCCTGCCACATATATTTTAGAGACCATATATGTAGAAAGGACGGCGCTTTTTTATGAAGTTAAAGAGAAAAAGTCAGGGAAGCCCGGATTAACAAGAGAGAAGCCAAAAGTAAAGATCCGCAGGCCGGGGCAGGCGACATCAGAGCCAAACTTTCCGGCGCGAGAAAAAAAAAAGATATTTATCAGTGTTTTAGGATGTGCAGTGATATTGTGCGCCTTTGTGGGAATAGGACGAAACCTGCCAAAACAAGACCCTATAGAACTGGAGACAGTAAGTGACGAAGCACCTGCCGAAGAAGATAAAGCGCCTTTTGAAGTAGCGGCGAAAGGGGCTGTACTGATCGACGCTGATACAGGGAAGGTTTTGTTCCAGCAAAATGCTCACGAAGAACTGCCTCTTGCATCTGTAACCAAGGTGATGACCATGCTGCTGGTGATGGATTCGGTAGACGCAGGGAAGATAAGCTTGGATGATGAGGTCACCATATCGGAGCGAGCGGCCTCCATGGGAGGAAGTCAGATGTACATGGAAGTCGGGGAAACCCACACGGTGCAGGAACTCCTGAAAGGAGTGGCCATGGCCAGCGCCAACGACGGATGTGGCTCTGGCCGAATATGTTGCGGGCAGTGAGGAAATATTCGTAGAAAGAATGAACGAAAAGGCCAAAGAGCTGGGCATGAGAGACAGTCATTTCGTAAATACCAACGGACTCCCTGTAGCAGAACATTATTCCAGCGCATATGATATATCAATAATGTCTAAAGAACTGTATAAATATGAAGAGACCAGAAAATGGTTTACCACATGGCAGGACACCCATAACAGTAGGTTTGCCGGGTAAGGAAAAGGGTTTGGCCTCACCAACACCAATAAGCTCATAAAACAGTATCAGGGATGTGACGGGATCAAGACCGGATTTACCAGCGACGCAGGCTATTGCCTTTCGGCATCGGCTACCAGAGGAGACACACATCTCATAGCAGTAGCTTTAGGCTGCGAGACTTCAGACATTAGAAATCAGGAAGTGAGCAAGATTCTCGATTACGGCTTTGCCAACTATGAGACTCACATAGTGGCAGAAAAAAAAGGAGAGGCCCTGGAAAAGATCACGGTGGAGAGAGAAATCCTCAGAAAGTCGAAGCTGTTGCGGACGAACGGATAACGGCCCTGGTAGAAAAAAAGGCGGTGCAGGTAATATCACGACCAAGGTAAAATTAGAAGATAAAGTCTCCCTTCCTCTCGTAAAAGGGGATGAAATGGGAGTATTGGAAGTGTATCAGAACGAGGAGAAGATAGCAGAATATTCACTGGTAGCGGCCGGCGATGTAAATAAAGCTTCTTTCCGGCAGATGGTATCAAGATTCTTTAAAAAAAATATTTTAGCGGCAGCCGCCTGTCTGACATACTGAAGATAAACGACGAACGCCGGATATCCCCGCCTCTGCGGAGGATTTCAGACTTTCGGCGGCGAGTAATAATGGTGGTTTTCCGCCAAAGTCTGAGGAGCCAAAATCTGCTATCTGTATTTGATAGCCGATCGCCTGAGAGCTTTTCGCTGCAGAATAGCAGGTGAGTTTGCCGGGAGCCACGCTCCGATTTAAGTCGTAAGAACCGATAGGAGGCTGTTTGAAAGTGGAAAAAAAAGAATATATCATGGCCTTTTTTCTTCGTTTTTATAAGGCGGCTTATGCGCAGGATATGCTCAGTGAAGCAGGCATAAAAGCGCAGCTGAAGAGATTGCCTCAGGAACTTGTAAGATCATGCGGCACAGGCGTCTACCTCAGGACGTCTGACATAGGAGAAGCTGAGTCTGTACTTGAAATGAGACAGATAAACGTCAGAGGCGTCTACGAAATAAAACGAGAAGGAAAAAGGAACAAAAAGCTATATAAAAAAGTAATATAGAAAGAACATGCGAAAGCCGCCCCGAAGGAGTGATTCCAACGGAGGCGGCTTGTTTTAAATTTTTTTCAATTTGAGCAGGATTCGACATACTTCTCGGACGCTCTGTTGTATCATTAACGAACGAGGCATGAGATGGTCATTTATGGAGAATACCTGTTTATAGAAAACTTCATAGCGGGGCTGCTCCTGATACTTCTGACAGGAAAAACTTACAGGCCGTATGCCCGCGAAGATGCGGATATTACTTGCCGCAGTTTTATGCGGACTGAGCGGCTTCATAATATTTCTTCCTTTAAACGGCGGCTGGTCAGCGGTTCTCAGGCTTTAGCCGGAACGCTGTGTGCGCCGCGGCCTTTGGGCTGAGGGGGATCGTTAAGACTACCGGACTTTTTTAGCGCTGACTTTCCTTTCAGGAGGTGCGGTGATGGCGCTGCTTCTGTGGAGGCAGCAGCCTGCCGTATCTCACCAGGGATAATATACATGGACGCAGTCACGTATTTCAGACTGCTGTGCTTTGGAATACTTGCCTTCGGACTGACATACTGGTTCGTAAAACTGGTGAGAAGACGCAAGGCAGAAATGAACATGAAGGGGAGAGTGTGTTTGATAATAGATGGCAAAAAGCTATTTCTTCGAAGCTTTGTCGATTCGGGAAACTGTTTGAGAGAACCTGTGACCGGCAAGCCGGTGGTGCTCTTAGACAACAGGGGAGCGTCAAGGCTGCCCTTCGGCGCAAAAGATATGCCCAGCCGGTACAGGATAATACCGTATCACGGCGTAGGCGTCGAAGCAGGCAGTCTCGAAGCCCTCAGAACAGATGAGATAATATTTGAGGATCACAAGACCGAAGGGGCTTACATAGCGTTCTATAAGGGCAGATTCGAAGGCTTCGAAGTCCTTATGAACAGAGACTTTTTAGAGGGAGGATTGCTGAAAGATGTATAAAGAATTCAGGTTTGCCTACAATACAGTTTAGCCTGATGATCAAACGGCTTAAGGAGGTAATCCGAAATAAGAAGAAGGCTCTGTTTTATATAGGCGGCAGCGATGTGCTTCCTCCGCCGCTGGCCAGGGACGAGGAGACGAAGCTCCTAAAAAGAATATGCGGGCGGAAGTCAGGAGGCCAGGAGCATATTGATAGAACGAAACCTGAGACTCGTCGTATATATCTCAAAAAAATTTGAAAACGCCGGGGTGAATGTGGAAGACCTGATTTCCATAGGAACCATAGGTCTCATAAAGGCTGTAAACACGTTCAAATTAGAGAAAAATATAAAACTGGCTACTTATGCGTCCAGGTGCATAGAAAATGAGATACTGATGTATCTGAGAAGGACGACAAAGCTGAAAAGTGAAGTGAGTCTGGACGAACCGCTCAATGTAGACTGGGACGGCAATGAACTGCTGCTGTCAGATATTCTGGGGACAGAGAACGACGTAGTATATCACAGGCTGGAAGATGAAGTGAACAGGACGCTTCTGTACGGAGCCATGAAAAAAGCTGGAGCCAGAGAAAAAGAACTCATGGAGATGAGGTTCGGACTCAAGAGCGGAAAAAGAGATGACGCAGAAAGAAGTCGCCGATAAACTGGGAATCTCCCAGTCATACATATCACGCCTGGAGAAGCGGATAATTTCAAGGCTTCAAAAGGAAATAAAAAGCTGGGATGAAGGCCTAAAGCACCTGATTCCCCACATTGGCACACATAACTTTGGTGGCCGCAGTACATAACTAAACTAAAATATTTGTGGATAGGATTGGTATGTATTTATGGCTAACAAAGTTGAAATCTGCGGTGTAGATACTGCAAGACTGCCTCTTTACAAAGAGGCAGAAATGACCGAAATGCTCGAAAAGATCAAGGCCGGCGATGATTCGGTCAGAGACAAATTTATCAAAGGAAATCTCAGACTGGTCCTCAGCGTCATACAGAGATTCGCCAGCAGGGGAGAAAACCTGACGACCTTTTTCAGGTCGGATGTATAGGACTGATCAAAGCTCTGGACAATTTTGATATGAGCCACGGAGTCAAATTCTCCACATACGCGGTGCCGATGATAATAGGAGAAGTCCGCAGATATTTGAGAGACAATAATTCCATACGAGTTTCCAGATCTCTCAGAGACCTGGCATACAAATCCCTGCAGGCAAAAGAAGTTCTCTCCCGCGATATGCAGAGAGAACCGACGGTGACAGAGATAGCCCTTTCCATGGGGGTAAACAGAGAGGATGTGGTTACGGCCCTCGAATCTATTCAGGAACCTGTCTCCCTCTTTGAACCTGTCTTTCACGATGACGGCGACGCTATATACGTGATGGATCAAGTCTCCGATACTAAGAATACCGATACCAAATGGATAGAAAATATATCGCTTTCTGAAGCGATGGATAAAAAACTCAGTCCGAGAGAGAGACATATTCTGAATATAAGATTTTTTTGAAGGAAAAACCCAGATGGAGGTTGCCAGAGAGATCGGCATATCTCAGGCTCAGGTAAGCAGGCTGGAAAAAAATGCTCTTTCCGCTATGAAAAAAGGAACTTAGCTAAATATATGATAGAGATGGGACCGGCCGGAGGGCCGGTCTTTCGATTTTGAAAAAGCCGGCGCTTCTCCGAAAAAAGGCCGCCTCCAACGCAAGCGTCGGGGAAAGAGCAGGGTATGGATATTGTATACTTCAAAATTTGAGGAGCATTTTTACAAATAACTGCTTGTGGTATGGACCTGAAGATATGTATAATACTAAGTAAGTCATAGCAAAATGCCGAATTTTGAAAGGAGAGACAAAATGAAAGGTCATGCTAAACGTTGGCTGAGTATGCTGGTAGTATTATGTATGATATTTACTCTTGCAGTGCCTATGTATGCCGCGGCGCAGACGGAGGATATAACCATACTCTATACTAATGATATTCATACTTATATCAACAACGGACAAGTAGGGAGACGGAGATCAGGCCCACGATTCATGGAGCTATTCCAGGCTGGCTTCCTATAAAGAAAGTCTGGGGAGAAAATACCCTTCTGGTGGATTGCGGAGACCACATTCAGGGAACTGCTTACGGATCAATGGATGACGGAAAAGAATATCATAGAATTGATGAAATCTGCCGGATACGATCTGGCTACGCTGGGAAACCACGAATTTGATTACGGTATGATGAGAGCTTTAGATGTAGCTCAAAACGGCGGATTCCCTTATGTTTCATGTAATTTCTATGAGGAAAAAGACGGGATCAGGGGCGATAATGTTCTCGACAGCTATAAGATCTTTGAAAGAGACGGAGTAAAGATCGCATTTGTGGGAATAACGACTCCGGAATCATTTACCAAATCCACACCGTCTTACTTCCAGGATGAGAACGGCAACTATATATATGGTATTTCAGGAGGCTCTGACGGAAAAGCCCTCTATGATGACGTACAGAAATCCATAGATGAAGCGAAGGCTGCGGGAGCAGATTATGTCATAGCGCTGGGACACCTGGGTATAGATACGGGATCAGCCCCATGGAGATCTACAGACGTAATAGCTAATACTTCCGGACTTGACGCTTTCATCGACGGTCATTCTCACAGCACCGTCGAAAGTGATATGATAAAAGACAAAGATGGGAATCAGGGTTCTCCTGACTCAGACCGGTTCTTATTTCGGAGCCGTAGGCAAGATGACTATATCGGCAGACGGAGTCATAAGCACTCAGCTCATAGAATATGCAGATGGAGTGGATAGAGAAGCAGCGACGGCTTCCATAGAAGATAAGTGGATTGCGGATATCGAGACTAAACTGGGGAGTAGTCGTAGGACATGCAGATGTGACTCTCGATAATTATGATGACGACGGAAATCGTCTCGTTCGTATGCAGGAGACTAATACGGGAGACTTTGCCGCCGATGCGCTCTATTACCTGTTTGATAATATGGATCTGGACGTAGACGTAGCTGTGATGAACGGCGGAGGAATAAAAATACAGCTATCACGGGAGATATATCATATCTTGCCTGCAAGGATATACACCTTCGGCAATGTCGCATGTCTTCAGACGGTGACGGGACAACAACTTCTGGACGCTCTTGAATGGGGCGCCAAGGATTATCCGGGAGAGTCCGGCGGATTCCTTCACGTATCAGGGATGACATATGAGATAAATCCTTATATCGAATCTACCGTACAGAAAGATGAAAAAAGGAGTATGGACAGGAGGACCTACAGGAGAATACAGAGTCAGAAACGTCATGATCTACGATAAGGACACTGACAGCTATAAACCTCTTGATGTCAACGCTAAATATAATCTGGCCGGATATAACTATACCCTGAGAGATCTGGGAGACGGGTTCGCCATGTTCGACGGAGCTGTGAATGTTCTGGACTATGTGATGGAGGACTACATGGTTTTAGCTAATTATATCGAATCCTTCCCTGTAGATGCAGACAGCGGACTTCCTACTATAACGGCCGAGAATTCTCCTTACGCTGATGTAAACGGAGAAGGCCGCATCACAGCTAAGTGCAGTCACGACGTAGAAGAGGCAGAAGTCTCGGGAGCCGTATCGGCGACTTGTACAGAAGACGGCTACACAGGCGATAGAACTTGCCCCTACATGTAAAGAAGTTATAAAGGGCGAGACCGTGAAAGCTTTGGGACATGAGTATAAAGACGGTAAATGTGTAAGATGCGGTGTGGCAGAGGCTGCCGTATCTGAAAATCAGGCTCAGACTCCTAAGACAGGTGATGAGAACCAGATGGGTCTTTACATGATAGCTATGATTTTGGCCTCGGCATGTCTTGCGGAACTGCCGTGACGGTGAAGAATAAAAAAGATAATATATGAGGACAAGAGATATATATCATCAGAAGCGGATGCAGTTTGCTGCATCCGCTTTTTACTTGAAATATCACCTCCTTTGTGCTTAAATATAATGAGCAGATATATTGAGCTGCGTTGGATTTTTTAGGAGGACAAGATGATATACACAAAAGAAGTAGAAAATATGTGTCCCGTTCATAAAGGCGCTTATCACGGTCCCAGCCCGATTCCTCAGGAGGGAAAATGGGTACAGGTAAAAGAAGTTTCGGACATATCCGGACTTACTCACGGGTAGGTTGGTGCGCGCCTCAGCAGGGAGCATGCAAGCTTACTTTAAACATCAAAGACGGGATCATAGAAGAAGCCCTGGTGGAGACGCTGGGATGCTCAGGCATGACTCATTCGGCCGCCATGGCCGGAGAAATACTGGTAGGAAAGACTCTCCTTGAAGCATTGAACACCGATCTGGTATGCGACGCCATAAATACAGCTATGAGAGAACTCTTTCTGCAGATAGTATATGGACGAAGCCAATCGGCTTTTTTCGGAGGGCGGACTTGCTGTAGGCGCCGGTCTTGAAGACCTGGGAAAAAGGAACCAGGAGCCAGGTGGGAACCATATATTCTACCAAGGCCAAAGGGCCAAGATATCTGGAGCTGGCTGAAGGCTACATAATGGAGATAGGCCTTGATGAGGAGGACAACATCATAGGATATAAATACGTCAACATGGGTAAGCTCATGGACGCCATCAAAGCCGGGGACGATGTTCAAAAGGCCATGGAAAAGGCCGGCGGCACTTACGGAAGGTTTGATGAAGCAGTCAAGAACATAGATCCGAGAAAGGAATAGGAGGGACAGGGATGATCACATTTGAAAATTACGACAGAAAAATCCATAAGATCCAGGCTGCCCTTGAGAAATATTCCATTAAGGACCTCTCAGAAGCGGCGGCTATATGCAGAGAGGCCGGATTTGATCCTTATGAAATAGTGAAGGGTATTCAGCCAATATGCTTTGAAGACGCTTGCTGGGCATATACGGCCGGCGCGGCCATAGCCTTAAAGAAAGGCTGTGCCAAAGCTGCCGACGCGGCGGAAGCCATAGGCGAGGGACTACAGGCATTTTGCCTTGCAGGTTCTGTAGCGAGGACAGAAAAGTAGGTCTGGGACACGGAAATCTGGCGGCTATGCTCCTCAGAGAAGAGACGGAGTGCTTTCGCATTTCTGGCGGGCCATGAATCTTTCGCAGCAGCTGAAGGAGCCATAGGAATAGCCAAATCGGCCAATAAAGTCCGCAGAAAACCTCTCAGAGTAATCCTCAACGGACTGGGAAAAGACGCGGCTCAGATAATTTCCAGAATAAACGGATTTACTTTATGTGCAGACGCAGTTCGATTATTCTTCCGGCGAGGTAAAAGTGGTAAGAGAGATTCCTTATTCCAAAGGTGAACGCTCAGAAGTACGCTGCTATGGGGCAGACGACGTCAGAGAAGGCGTGGCTGTGATGCATCTTGAAAAGGTGGATGTTTCCATCACCGGAAATTCTACCAATCCTACGAGATTTCAGCATCCGGTAGCCGGAACCTATAAGAAGGAGTGCGTAGAACAGGGAAAAAGATACTTCTCCGTCGCCTCCGGAGGCGGCACGGGAAGGACGCTTCATCCCGACAATATGGCTGCGGGACCTGCTTCTTACGGCATGACCGATACTATGGGAAGAATGCATTCTGACGCTCAGTTTGCAGGGTCGTCATCAGTGCCGGCTCATGTGGCGATGATGGGCTTCGTGGGAATGGGCAATAACCCTATGGTAGGAGCTACGGTGGCGGTGGCAGTCGCAGTAGAGGAGTCGAGCAAATAGTTTGATTTTGCGGGGAAGCAGGCGTCGCCTTCGGCAGCGCTCTTGTTTGCGGTTATAATCTATACGTCTTAAAACACCGGTTTTTCCGGTGTTTTTTTCTTGCAGGAGAAGCAGTCAAAACGCCTGCTGCGGCAGATACAGCCGGCAGAACACATAAAAAAACACATAACATAATCGTACGAAGACTTGATTTTAATGGCCGAAAATGCTAAAATTGGAACGTATTAATTTATTTTTCTAGTACGGAAAACGGAGGAAAAAATGAAGAAGATTGTTTCACTTTTACTCGTCCTGACGCTGATATTGTCGGCATTTTCATTAGCCGGCTGTTCAGATAAGTCAGATGGCGAAGGTGAGGGACTTACAGTTTGTGTAGTAGTATCTTCTGCGTTCGGGGACAAGTCGTTCAACGACTCGGCTAAAGAAGGTGCAGACAAACTGAAAGAGGACTACGGAGTTACCGTAAAGACGATAGAATGTCAGCAGGAAAAACTTCAAGCAGCGCATGATGGAGGCTGCTGAAGAATCCGACGTCGTGGTTCCTGTAGGCTGGGAATTCTACGAAATCTCTGATGTCGCCAAAGAATACCCTGATACTAAGTTTATCTGGGTGGACAACCCGGCTGAGGGGATCGAAGACCTCCCTAATGTTCTCTGCATCTTGTACGCACAGAATGAAGGTTCCTTCCTGGCAGGTTATATAGCTGCCAGCATGTCGGAGACAGGCGTTGTGGGCGCAGTAGGAGGAGAAGATAACGATACTATAAATGACTTTCTGATCGGATATAAAGAAGGAGCGCAGTATGCGAACCCTGATATCAAAGTCGTTACCAATTATGCCAATACTTATGAGGATCCTGCAAAAGGGAAAAAGAATGTGCGCTGGCCCTCAACAGCCAGGGTGCAGACGTAATCTTTGCCGTTGCGGGAAACACGGGCAACAGGTGTTTGCGGCAGCTAAAAAAAAAGGCTTTTACGTCATAGGAGTGGATCAGGATCAGAAACTTTCGGCTCCTGAATACGATGAGCAGATAATCTGTTCCATGAAGAAAGAAGTAGGAACTTCAGTATATGATACGGTGAAAGCTCTGATAGAAGATGATACTTGGGACGGCGGAAGAATATGGACTGCCGATATGGCTACGGGTTATGTATCTATGGCCTACGGAGATGAGAATTCTACTCAACAGGTCAGCGACGATCTCAAAAGGCCACAGACGATATTCAAAATAAGATAGTCGCAGGTGAGATCACAGTTTCAACAGCAAGAAAATAACACCGCAAACAAATAGAAAATAAATAAATCCGCACATGAGGCGTAGCGTTAAATGCGCTACGCCGTTTTTTATAAGAGGTAAAAGATTTGCAGGATACTATAGTTAAATTCGAAAACATATCTATGCAGTTTCCGGGCGTGCTGGCAAACGACAGCGTCTCTTTGGAGATAAAGAGGGGAGAGGTCTTCGCCCTCGTGGGAGAAAACGGCGCGGGAAAGAGCACGCTGATGAACATACTGTATGGTCTTCACAGGCCTACGGACGGAAATATATACGTAAAAGGCGAGAAGATAGAGAAATTTAAGCCTATGGAGGCTATAGAAAAGGGGTGTGGGAATGGTCCATCAGCATTTTATGCTGGTACCATCTTTACCGTGGCCCAGAATATCGTACTGAGCAGAGAACCTAAGAAGATGAAGTTCATATATGACCTTAAAAGGCTGACAGAGGGTCAGAGAACTTTCGGAAGATTACGGGCTCGCTGTAGACCCTAAAGCCGTAGTGGGCGAGATCAGCGTAGGCCTTCAGCAGAGAGTGGAGATACTCAAGACGCTTTACAGAGGAGCGGAGATACTCATACTGGATGAACCTACGGCAGTTCTGACTCCGCAGGAGACAGAAGAATTGTTTGCCGTAATAAGAAGGATAGTCAGAGAAAAAAATATGACTGTCATAATCATAACCCACAAGCTATACGAAGTCATGTCCATTTCCGACAGAGTGGGAGTAATGCGGCGCGGCAAGCTGGTGGGAGTAGAAGAAATCGAGAATGTAAACGAGAAAATGCTGGCCTCCATGATGGTAGGCAGAGAAGTCTTGTTTGACAATATAGAGAAGACGGGAAGCCCGGGAGACGTGTTCATAGAAGCCGATGATCTGTATGTGGCAGATAACAGGGGGACTGATGGCCGTAAACGGCATCAGCCTGAAAGTCAGAGCTGGCGAGATATTGGGCATTGCAGCTATCGAGGGAAACGGACAGAGCGAGCTGGCAGAAGCTTTGACGGGAATGAGACCTGTGGAGAAGGGAAACTTTTTTTTCATAGGAGGAGTCTCTGCGGCCGGAAAAGGTCCCAGAGAAGTGCGGAAACTGGGCCTTGCGCATATTCCGGAGGACAGGATAGCTACCGGAGCAGCCATGCCGTCCTCTATCGCAGAGAACATGATAATAGGCAAGGAACGTAGAAAAGAATTCTCCGCGGCAGGGATACATCTCAGGCGCGCAAGCGTCAATAGATACGCTCAGGAGCTATTCAAGAAATTCGACATTAGAGGAGCCGGAATAGATACGGAAGTGGGATCGCTTTCCGGCGGAAATATGCAGAAGGTGGTAGTGGCCAGAGAGTTTTCCCTGGATACACCGGTGCTGATAATTTCCCAGCCTACCAGAGGAGTGGACATAGGCGCGATAGAATTCATACATAGACAGATAATTGAAAAGAGAAACGACGGGTGCGCTATACTTCTCATAAGCGCAGATCTGGATGAAGTCTTCAGGCTTTCGGACAGGATCGTCACTCTGTACGAAGGCAGGGTCACAGGGGAATTCAAACCTGATCAGATAGACAAGATGGACATCAGCTATTATATGACCGGTGACAGAAGAAAGACACGGGAGAGCCGGAGACTGGAGGTGACAGAAATGAGTAAAGTGATCGCTTCACTTCAAAAGAACAAGATGTATCTGACCTCATTGTTTCTCAGCATAACGGCTGCCCTCATCATAGGCGGCATACTCATGGCGGTGACGGGATTCAGTCCCTCGAAGGATACGGAGCCATGCTTAAAGGCGTTTTCGGATCACCTCGTGTATTCGGAAATACTCTGGCGAAGATGCTCACTCTCTGCCTGACAGGGCTTGCGATGACAGTGTCAGCTAAAGCGGGGCTCTTTAACGTAGGAGGAGAAGGTCAGCTGTTTCTGGGAGGACTGGCGGCTACTATGACAGGCATAGGACTCCAGGGAGTCTCACCGTTAATAGCGGTGCCTTTGGCTTTTTCTTTCGGCGGCCGCAGCAGGCGGTATATACGCGTGGATACCTGCAGTACTGAAAGTGAAGTTAAAGGTCAGCGAAGTCATAACAACTATAATGCTCAATTCAGTCGCCATATATGTCTGCACTTATCTGATAAACAGCAGCGGGCCACTGGCCACAGACGACCATGGCGTACTGGGAGGCACTGACGCAATACCGGAGGCCTTCAGATTTGCTCAGATAATTCCCAGATCAAATCTTAGCACTGCCATAATATACAGCGCCGCCATAGCGTTCATATGCTGGTATCTGTGTCAGAAGACCAGCATAGGCCTCGAGATGAAGGTGACGGGAGAAAAATGAGAGATTCTCATATTTTTCAGGCCTGCCCAAGGAAAAAGATCATGATATGGTCCATGATAGCTTCTGGAGCCATATGCGGCCTGGTGGGAATGTTCGAAGTATACGGATATCAGTTCAGATTTCAGGATACCATAAGCAACGAGTTTTTATTATGACGGCATGCTGGTGGCTATGATCATGAATTACAGCCCTGTAGGCATCATAATAATGAGCTTTTTCTTTGCGGTTATAGATATAGGAGCCGGAGCCATGGAATTTTCCACCGGCGTTTCGGGAGATATCTGATATCATATTCGCAGTTATCATATTTTTGATGGCTGCCGAAAGCGGCATTACGAAGATATTGACAAACAGAACCTCTCAGCGAAAAGTCAGAGAGAAACTGAGAAAGGAGGCCCGCTGATGGACAGCTTCTTAGAAGCCTTCAATATAGGACTTTTTCAGAATACCCTGAGGACTGCCACGCCGGTCATATTGGCGGCTATGGGCGGGTTGATGACTGAACAGGCCGGAATAATGAATATCGGTATGGACGGTATGATACTTATCGGCGCATTTGTGGCGGTAGCTTTCAGCTTTACCATGAGCAGCGCAGCTATGGGGAGTACTCTTTGCGGTGCTGTGCGGCATACTCATAGGACTCTTTTTTCGCCCTGTTTGTAGTAAAGCTCAGAAGCGATGAATTCATAATAGGAATGGCCCTCAATACCTTTGCAGGCGGCCTGACTGTCTACCTGCTCCGTTCGATCTTCGGAGGTAAAAGGCACTTTCTCAAACGTGGGAATAGTCGCCCTTCCGACGGTACACATAGATTTTCTCGATGGGATACCGCTCATTGGGCCGCTGCTCAATGATAATTCCATATTCGTATACATAACGTGGATTTTAGTGCTGCTGGCGTGGCTCTTCCTCTACAGGACTCCCTACGGATTCTGGATGAGAGCGGCCGGCGAGCATCCGGAGTCTCTTGAGACTGCAGGCGTTAGTCCGCAGAAAATGAAGTTTCTGGCCAGCATATTGTGCGGAATCTTCTGCGGTTTTGCGGGAGCGCACCTTTCGCTGGGCTACCTGACCATGTTCACTGAGGGAATGAGCAACAGCCGCGGATTCATAGCTTTTGCCTGTGTGATATTCGGCATGGCAAATCCGCCTAAAGTCTTTTTGCGGCGCTTTTGTTCGGATTCTTAGACGCCCTGGGTCTCAGGCTCCAGAGCATAGGAATACCGTCGGATTTGACGTCCACGCTTCCTTATATAGCCACTATTTTGATGCTGGTCTATGTGGTGGTAAGCAGCAAGAACAAGAAGAAGAAAAAAAGCACAGAAGCAGCTTAGGATAAGCGAAAGTACTTAAGTTTGCAGTATGCCGGAAGACCTGCATTGCCTTTCTGCTCCGCAAGAGCAACGCCGGCGGCAAGGCCGTAAGGCCGATTGAACAAAGTATTGCAGCAAACGCCGGGAGCCTTTCGCTCCTCGAGGTTTTGGCAGAAGAACAACAATCGTCGCCAAAACTTTGAAAGGGCACCGCCGCCCATAGGGGCCGGGTTTTCGGCGTCTGTTAAATAATATATAAAAAAGGGGAAACGACAATGAAAAAAATTTATATCAACATTAGTTATTCTTACGATGTGTACAGGAGCCTGTCTTGCGCTGGCCGGATGCGGAAATTCAAAACCTTACAGCAAATATGATCTTTCAGAGTACATCACACTGCCCGACTATAATTCCTTTGAAACTTCACAGCCGGAGGTGGCTATCACCGATGACGATATAGAAAAGGAAATACAGTCCAGGCTTGAAGAAAGCAGCCACTACTGAGAAAGTGACCGAGGGAACTGTGGCAGAAGGAGATGCGGTAACGATAAAGTTTGAAGGAACTCTGGCGGACGGCACATCAGTAGACGGCATGAGTTCCGACAGTTATAATCTCACTTTGGGATCGGGAAGCATGATAGACGGATTTGAAGAAGGACTCTATGGAGCTGCTATCGGAGAGGAAGTTACTCTTAGATCTGACGTTCCCTGACCCTTATACGGCCAATGAGGAACTCTCCGAAAAGATGTGACTTTTAAAGTCACGGTGCTCAGCAAGAATGTATCTACGATGCCGGAATTCGATGAGGACTTTGTCAAGGAAAACAGTGATTACGAGACTGTAGAAGAATATAGGGCGGCAGTTGCCGAGGAGCTTGAACAGAGCGAGTACGATGAGCAGCTGTATGAGATTAAGTCAGAGCTATATTCGCAGATAGTCAGCGAAACTGAAGTAGCCAAATATCCGGAAAAAAGAAGTCAAAGAGCAGGTAAAAGAACTGAATAAGAGCTACGAACAGCTTGCCGAAAACAGCGGCAAAGAATGGGAAGAATATATGAAAGACACTCTCGGAGTTGATCAGGAGGAATATGACGAGCAGATAGATCTCTATGCCAAGGAACTGGTAAAACAGGAGATGATAATTTACGCCATAGCTGAAAAAGAAGATCTGTCCGTCACCGACGAGGAGTACGATCAGTATCTGGAGAATATGCTGGCCTCGTCTAACTTCGAAGATGAGAAGGCTTTTAAAAGAGTATACCGGCATGTCCCTGAAAAAAAGTATGCGGAGACTTATAAGCTTGACAGAGACCTGCTTCTGACTAAAGAACTGGATAAGATCTACGACAGATTAACCGGAGTTGAAGAAAGCTCTGACGACGGATCTTCTGAAAGCGAAGAATAATATGCCCGGAATATTTATCATCCTGTGAGAATATACTTTTCTAAACGGGAGGTACAAAGGATGATAAGTACAGACAAGCTAAAGAATAAAGAAGTTATAAATATCGGCGACGGCAGAAGCCTGGGATTCGTATATGACATTGAAGTCGACTTGGACAAGGGTCGTCATAGACGGAATTGTTATACCGGGAAGCCGCGGTTTCATGGGACTGTTTTCCAAGGGAGAGGGAGATACAGTCATAAAATGGGAGCGGGTGAGAACTGTGGGAGACGATGTCATACTCGTAGATATGGATGGTTTTTGAACCTCAGGGGTAAAAAGCCGAGATGATGCAGGTATAATCATAACAATCATTGCAGAAGGAGGATATCTATGAAGTGTCCGTATTGCAACAGACCAGATACTAAAGTAATAGATTCAAGGCCTACGGAAGAAGGACATGCCATAAGAAGAAGGAGAGAGGCTGCGATAACTGCGGCCGCAGATTTACCACCTATGAAAAGGTGGAGGAAACTATCCTGATGGTGGTAAAGAAAGACGGCAGGAGAGAAGCTTTTGACAGATCTAAGATTCTCAACGGCATAATAAAAGCATGTGAGAAGCGTCCTGTTTCTATGGCTCAGATGGAAGGCATAGTTGACGAGATAGAGAGAGTCATAAAAGCAATTCCATGGAAAAAGAGGTCGAAAGCTATGATATAGGCGAACTGATAATGACTCAGCTAAAAGATATAGATGAGGTGGCATATGTGAGGTTTGCTTCCGTATACAGACAGTTCACCGATGTCAGCACTTTTGTAAAGGAGATAGAAAAGCTCATAGGTCCTGCTCCGCCTCCGCCGGAAAAAGAAAGACGGAGCAAAAGACTAAGAAGAAATGATCACAATCAGATCGGAGAAACATAATGGATCGAATTTTTCAAATCGCAGTGGACGGCCGGGCGGCGCAGGTAAATCTACAGTCGCCAAGGCTGTCGCCAAAGAATTGAATATAGAATATATAGACACGGGGGGCTATGTACAGAGCCCTGGGACTGAAGATGCTTCGCCTGGGGATGGAGATGAAAGACGGGCCAAAGCTTAGAAAACTTCTCGATGAGACATCTATAGATTTCAGAGACGGAGATATAATACTTGACGGAGAGATAGTCAGCCGGCTGATCAGAACGCAGGAAGTGTCTATGGCTGCCTCGGGCTGTTCCGCTTTTCCGATAGTAAGAGAAAAGATGGTAGACGTTCAGCAGAAAATGGGAGAAAGCAAGAGCGTCATAATGGATGGACGGGATATATGCGAGGTAGTCTTTCCCAATGCCAGGTACAAATACTTTATAACCGCCGAACCTGAGGAGAGAGCCAAGAGGCGTTATAAAGAACTGATAGACAAGGGCCAGAAAATAAGTTACGAAGAAGTCCTGACCCAGATACGACAGAGAGACTTAAACGACTCCACGAGAGCTGCAAGCCCGATGAAAAAAAGCTCCCGACGCCGAGCTTTTAGACACCACTCACATGACTGTAGAAGAGGCAGTAAAACATATCTGCGACCAGGTTTTAAAAAACGGCGAAAATCTTCCGCCAAAGTCTTGAGAAGCTATATGCTCTGATTTAAAATTCTGAAAAGGCATAATACGGGCCTCCGATGGGAAAACTACCCTTCGGAGGTTTTTTTTTATGGAACATATCAACAAAAACGAGTGAAAGGATTTGCAGTGTTCTTCGCAGTTATGGCGGTATTGCTGGCGGCAAGGCTGGCATATATACAGATATTCTGCCATGATGAGTTTACAGCGGCGGCAGTATCTCAATATGAAATAACCGTAGAAGGCCTCGATACAAGAGGAGTGATCTTGGACAGGAATTCTATGCCTCTCACAGGAGGAGTAAAAAAGAATATTATTATATAATCTCAAGAAAACTCAAGGACGGCCGTCTAAAGAGCCTGACTGAGGACATAGGCGGGCAGCAGATAGCCAAGAAGACCTCCGCATATCTGGTCTACAGGACAGAATCCTTTTGACAGGGATATAAATGACATACTTAAAAAAGATTACAGCGCATATGTCTTTCAGACTTCGTCCAGATATTCGGATGATCAGCTGGCCTGCCATCTGATAGGGTATATCAATGAGGATGAGAAGGTAGGAGTTTCGGGCATAGAACTCATGTGTCAGGATAGACTTGCTGCGGCAGGCAGCAGGCTTACTATATGGGCCGATGCCGCAGGCAGCCTTCTGAGAGGGATCGCTCCGTCTGTGGAAGATGTAGAAGGATCCGTATATGGGAAAGAGGACGATCTCAGGAGCCAGTCTTCTAATATGGATGAAAGATGCGTGGTGACGACTATAGACAGGAGACTGCAGTATGTATGCGAGAAAGCTTTAGAATCTCATACGAAATCCGGCGCGGCTCTCATAACAGATTGCCAGACAGGAGAGATACTGGCTTGGGCCTCCTCACCTACTTTTGATCCCAACGATATCGAGAGCTACCTCGAGGACGGAGATTGCCTTATAAATAAGGTGAGTCAGGCGGCTTACGCCCCGGGATCGGTCTTTAAGATAGTGACTGCCGCTGCGGCTCTGGAAAATAACGTATGCGGCAGCGATCAGGTGTTTGAGTGCAAGGGAGAAGTTACCGTGGAAGGAGTAACGCTGGGGTGTTCCAACGCCCCGGAGGGAGGACACGGGAGCCTTAATATGTCTCAGGCTATGGCATGCTCCTGCAACTGCTATTTTGCTCAGCTTGGAGAAATGATCGAAAGCGGGACAATAGCCGCGCAGGCCGAGAAGATGGGATTCGGACAGACTGTCTTAGACGATTTTCCTTCGGAGACTGGAGGAAATATACCTAGTGAAGATCAGGTCGGACCCTGGGATGTGTCTAACTTGTCCATAGGACAGGGAGATATTCTCGCCACCCCTCTGCAGATAAATCAGATGACTTCTATCATAGCCGGAGGAGGAAAGCTCGTTCGTCCAACTATATTTTTAGATGAGGAAGATACGAAGAAAGAGAAAAAAGGCTGATGCCGAACAGGTCGTAACACCGGAGACAGCCGCTTCCATAGAGATGATGCTGGCAGATGTCATGACAGAAGGAACCGGTTCAATAGGCTGGGACATACCCGTATGGGGAAAGACAGGCACGGCAGAAGCAGAAAAAGATGGGCTGCCTGTCAAGAACTGCTGGTTTACCGGTTACTGCCGCATTGAGGATAAGACTTACGTCATAACAGTTCTTGCGGAGGACGGCGCATCCGGGTCGGCCACTGCGATGCCTGTCTTTAAAGAGATAACAGAATTCCTGCAGGAGACAGCCCGCTTGAAGTAGAGCCGGGGACTGTCCTCTGCCGGAGGTTCATAATACTCTCAAACTCCTTCTTCCACGTAGTCGCGGAGATATTCGCGCAGCTTATCGAGAGCCTTTTTCTCTATGCGTGAAACATAGGAACGGCTTATATTCAGAGCCTTTGCAATTTCTCGCTGCGGCCTGGGCTCGCTGCCGTCAAGACCGTACCGGGATATTATGACGGTCTGTTCCCGCTCTGTAAGCGCTTCCTTGAGCGCGTTTCTCAGATTTCCCACTTGTATTTTCAGATCGATAGAGTCAACTATTTCGTCAGTATCTGTGCCTAATATATCGTTAAAAGCTTATCTCATTTCCGTCCTTATCTACGCCTATAGGCAGGCTGAGGGAAATTTCCTGCTTTATGCGTTTGGAAGCTCTTATGCTCATAAGGATCTCGTTTTCGATACATTTTGCGGCATATGTGGCAAGCCTCGTCGATTTTTTTCCTGAATATGTATTGACAGCTTTTATCAGACCTATAGTTCCTATGGAGATCATATCGTCCTGGCTGTTCCCCGGACCTACGTATTTTTTAGCTATGTGAGCCACCAGCCTGAGATTTCGCTCTATTAGTACGGCGCGTGCCTTGGGATCATTTTGCTCAAGTAATTTTACGTAATGCTGTTCTTCTTTCTCTGTTAGTGGATTTGGAAAAGAAGTGCTCATTTATGTAAACCCCCTCTATAGATTTAAACTATATGCGGGCGAAAGATGTCCGGTGCTTGGCAACGTCAAAAAGTGCAAGTACCTATTTGAAAGAGATTGTCTCATTCTGCCTGATGGTTATATACGCTTCAGGATGAAGCCTTTTAAATGAAAGTCTCGGTGCTTTTTAAAATCAGGACGGTTGCGGAAAAGCAAAAAATTTTTTTACGGCGTTTTCCAAAAGATGGCCCGAAAGGAACCTGCCCGAAAGGGCAGGTTCCACGACCGAGACCGGAGTTTCAAAAGTAAAAAGATCTCGCGCGCTTGTACAGCGCGCCTTTATGCTTAGGCTATTTTTCAAACGACAAACAGTCTGTGCACTGATCCATCGTAGGGTTGGCTTCGTGAGTACCCACAGTGATAGAATCCAAAGCACAGAAATTCTCTGTTTTTTTCGTGATGCTTGCACTGATCTACAGTGCATCTTATAGTCTGATTTTTTCTTACATCCCATTATATTTTCCTCCTTGCTTGATTAAGTTCACAGATCTATTATGACCGAAAACTTCACAAATTATTACGAGCATGACACTTGTACTTTATTAGATAAAATGGTATAATTTTAGCCGATAATAAGCTCAAAGCCGGAGAAAAAACTTTAGGGCGGCATATCCGGGGTTTTCATTTTGCATTTTTTGGAAAATTTTTAAAAAGGAGTTAAGATGAAGATCAAATCATTGCCCCAGTACGAACGCCCTATGGAAAAATGCCTTTCTTTAGGCGTTGAGAGCCTTACCAACGGAGAGCTGATAGCCATTCTGATAAATTCCGGCACTAAAGAAAAATCTGCAGTAGATTTGGCTGAAGAAGTCCTGGCAAAAAGACCAGGCAGGCATAGGCTACCTCAGAGAGAGCTCTCTTGAAGAACTGATGACCGTTAAAGGGTATAGGAAGTTCAAAAGCCGCCAGGATAGTGGCGGCAGTAGAATTAGGAAAGCGCATAGCTTTAAAACCTGTTCAAAAAAGGAATGAAAATTCAACACGACGAAGATGTTGCAGAGCTGTTCATGGAAGAGATGAGACGGCTCAAGAAGGAAATGTTCAAAGCAGTACTTCTCGACTCCAAAGGGGGGAGTCATATCAGTAGAGACCGTTTCCATAGGGGAACTTAACAGTACTATCGTGCATCCCAGAGAGGTGTTCAGCCAGGCAGTAAGAAAGAGCGCGGCAGCAATAGTGTTCGTGCATAACCATCCCAGCGGCGATCCTATGCCCAGCGGAGAGGATGTGGCCACTACTGCAAGGCTCAGAGAATGTGGAAAACTTCTCGGAATCAGAGTAGTAGATCATTTGATCATAGGAGACGGACGATATATGAGCCTTAGGGCCATGGGAAAAATCTAAGATTGAGGTGTAAAAATATGTGTAGTTTTTTAAAGCAAAAGATATGGGTATCGATTTGGGAACAGCTAATACATTGATCTACGTAAAGGACAGCGGCATAGTATTAAATGAGCCTTCAGTGATAGCGGTGGATTCAGATACGTCCAAGATCCTTGCAGTGGGAGCGGACGCCAAGGCCATGCTGGGCAAGGCGCCGAGAAACATCTCTGTAGTGAGGCCGCTTCAGGACGGAGTCATCTCCGACTTCGATAAGACGGCGGATATGCTCAAGACTTTTATAGAAAGAGCCATGGAGCAGAAGAAAAAGATGAGAAATTACCGCGTGGCGGTGGGAGTCCCTACAGGCGTTACGGAAGTAGAGAAGAGAGCCGTAGAAGAAGTAGTGAGACAGATGGGCGCCAGCGAAGTATATATCCTTGAAGAACCTATGGCCGCAGCCATAGGCGCGGGACTTCCTGTGGACGGAACCACAGGCTGCATGATAGCGGATATAGGCGGAGGAACTACGGACGTGGCCATCATAGCCCTGGGCGGCGTGGTAGCCAGCACTTCCATAAGACATGCAGGCGACAAGTTTAACGAAGCTATAGTTCAATATATAAGAAAGCGCCACGCCCTCCTCATAGGCGATAAGACGGCCGAAGAACTTAAAATCAATTTGGGCTGCGCATGTATGGATGAGGACGAATTTGGAAATGAAATTATTAAGACCATGAACGCCAGAGGCAGAGATATCATCTCGGGACTTCCAAAAGACTCTCGAGATAACCAATAAAGATATGATGATAGCTCTGCAGGAGTCCATGGATATAGTGGTAGACGCAGTTAAAGCTACTATAGAAAAAGCTCCGCCGGAGATCGCAGCTGACATCGCAGAAAACGGAATGATGCTTTCGGGCGGAGGAGCTAAGATATATAATCTCGATAAACTTATAAAGAAAAAAAAGACGGATATGGATGTTGCCATAGCCGAGAACGCTTTCGAGGCAGTGGCTCTGGGCACGGGAAAAGGTCTCGAAGACGTGGAGAAGCTTAAAGTATATACGAGAAAATCCAAGAGAAGAGGAACAGAGAGTTAAGATATGAGATGGATTAGAGAACACAAATTGATAGCGAGTCTGATATCGCTGCTGGTCGTGTTGGCACTTATATTTGTGTTGTCGGTGGTTACCGGAGTGGGGGATAATTCTTTTGCGGCCTTTGTCAACAACGGCGTGACAAAAGTTTCAGGTTTCTTTTTCGTCTGTGGGAAGCAGCGTCAGAGACGGAGTGGGCGGTATCTTTTCAGGGGCAAACAAACAGGATAAGATAGACGAATTGGAAGAGGAGATCGCTTCTCTTGAGAGAGAGCTGGCTCAGGCCAGGCTGGAAGAAGGGCAGCTTGCGCAGCTTCAGGAACTGGCGGGTATACTCAATTACGATTATACTTCTCAGGTATTCAATGTTGTGACAGCCGACGTAAAGCTCAAGGACGGATCTAACTGGACCGGTATCTTTACGATAGACAGAGGAACTGAGAGTCAGGCATCTCATCGGGCAGCGTAGTGATAAACGGCGCAGGCCTGGTGGGAACTGTCATAGATGCAGGCGATGGCTGGGCCAAGGTGAGACCGGCCGTATCGGACGGGGATAAGCTGAGCTTCAAACTGGCCAGAGACGGAAACCAGCTTGGAATAGTATCCGGAAATTCAAGCGGTTCGCTGTCCGGATATATGCTGGACGATAATTCTACAGTGGCCGAGGGAGACATATTGATAAGCTCAGGCATGGGCAGCTATCCTGAGGGCATAGAGATAGGAAGCGTAAAATCCGTAAAATATAACAGCGATAAGCTCATGAGAGAGATCATCGTAGAACCTGCCGTCAGCTTTGAAAGTCTGAGGAAAGTGGCGGTAATAATATGAAATACTGGAAAGCGGGGATATTCTTTCTGATCGCCTTTTTACGCAAAACTCACTGCTCAACATGGTAAATATAGGAGGTTATACGCCCAATCTGCTGCTGTGCCTGGTAGTAATCTTTTCGTTTCTGTACGAAAAGGACATGTACGGTTTAGTTTACGGCGCTGTCTTCGGATTGATATATGACGCATGTTACAGCTATGTGATCGGACCTACGCCTATAGCGCTCCTATTGGTGGCGGTGCTGGTGCTGGTGCTCAGAGAATATGCCAACATAGAAAATATAATAAGTATGTGGACAGTGTCGGTCATATCGTTCTTTGCTTATTATCTGATAAATTGGGGATTGTATAAGATAGCGGGAACGGCTTTTGGCATAGGGTACGCCTTTTCACACGCCATATGGGTCATATTGTATTCTCTGGCGGTGATAACACTGCTCTACGTATTCATGATAAAAAAGGTAGTGAGATATCACAGAGACAGGTATTTTAGATGAACAAGAGATTACTCAATTCAAGATTCTATCAAATATTGACTTTAGTAATAGTCCTTTGTACTGATTTTATGTATAAGGCTTTTTGTGCTGACGGTGATTCAGCATGATTCATGGAACGCTTCTGCCGACAGCCAGAATACTAAGGAGATAACCACCGAGGCTCCGAGGGGAAAGATACTGGACCGATACGGCAGAGAGATAGCCACCAACAGGCAGATATTTACCGTGACTTTTAACGTCAGCGGACTCTCAACTGAAGAGATAAACACTACCAGCTATAATCTGGTGAATATACTGGAAGCCAACGGCGACGAATATGTAGACAACTTTCCGATAGTGATCGAGGCAGGAGAGTACAGATATTCTTACGATGACGAGAAAGCACAGTGGCTCGCTAAACAGAGCTTTTTCTCAGGATATGACAGCAGAGCAGGCATTTAACGCTTTGAGAAATCAATATGAGATAGATCCTCATGTAGACCGGTACGAAGCAGCCGAGGAACTGCAGACTACTTACGGCGTGTATCCTCCTATAAATATAAGGAGCATGACTTACACTTACGATTCGGAGAAAGAAGAATTTCTGGAAAAATATGAACTGGATACAGATCTGAGCGCCCAGGAAGCCTTGCTCAGCTGAGAGAAAGTATAAGATCAGCGGCGATCTTTCCGACGATGAGGCCAGAAAGATATTCCGGATAAGAGACGAAATAAAGACCCTCGGATACAATAAATACCTTTCCAGCACCATAGCTAAAGACGTATCCAACGATGCTGTAGTCTATGTAGAAGAGATGTCTTCAGAGATGAAAGGCGTGGAGATAGGATCAGAGACTGTCAGGTACTATCCTAATGGAAATACCCTCTCTCATGTTATAGGATATATGGGAAGCATTTCCGATTACCAGTATGAGGAATACGTCACCGAAAAAGGGTATAATGCGAAAGACCTCATAGGAAAGGACGGAATAGAAGCGTCCATGGAATCTTATCTGAAAGGCGTCGACGGAGTTAAATCTGTCAGGGTCAACAGTAGCGGAGATTATATAAGCACTATAAGCGAAACCGACCCTGTGGCAGGGAAAAACGTGTATCTGACCGTAGATCTGGAGCTTCAGAAGACGGCAGAGTCGGCCCCTTGCGCAGGCCATACAGGCAGTACAGACAGGCAGCACTTTCAGAGGCGAATACGGAAGCACAAGAATGAGCAAGTTTGCCAACTGCGGGTCGGCGCTGCCGTAGCGATAGATGTCGAGACGGGAGACGTGCTGGCCATGGCCAGTTATCCGGATTACGATCCCAATATTTTTGCAGAGGGAATAACTACAGAGGACTGGGCTTCGGTACAGAGCACCAACCCGAGAGATCTTCTGGCGCCTACTCCTTTGTATAATGTCGCTACTAAGGCTTCTGTACAGCCGGGTTCTACCTTTAAGCCGGTTACGGCTGTAGCGGCGCTGCAGTGCGGACTGGATCCGAATAAATCCATAAGAGATACGGGGCACGTAACAGTCGGAGACAGAACATGGGGCTGCAGCGCATGGAACAGTTACAGAGGTACTCACGGATGGCAGGATATGGCCACCGGTATCCAGAATTCGTGCAACTACTATTTCTACTGCATAGCCACAGGAAAAGACTGGGGAACCGGAGCTTCGCTGGGGTATGACGAGGAAATAAGCATCGAGAAGATCATGGAAGTAGCTCAGGAGTTCGGACTTGGACAGGAGACGGGAATAGAACTGGACGAGACTACGACTCCTCTGGCGTCTGCCGAGCGAAAGATGGAAGGAACCAAGGATTCGCTGTGGTCGTATCTTTACAGCACTGCCGTCAACTACTGGCCGACGTCGGTGACAGAAGACGAAGAAGCTCTGAGAAAAGAGATAGATACTATAGTCAGCTGGACGGAGGAGAATCCGTCCAGAGGCGAGATAATAAACAGGATAAAAAGAACAGACCAGCGTAGAAGAGGATAAAGTAGAGACCGTTACGGATATCTGCAAGTATTCGTACTTCAATCAGGCCCAGTGGACTGTGGGAGATGAGTTCAACATATCTATAGGGCAGGGAGACAACGCCTATACGCCGCTTCAGATGGCAAACTATGTAGCCACTTTAGGCAATTACGGAGTGAGAAACCAGGTAAGCATAGTCAAGGGCATCGAGGGCATAGGCGAGACGGAAAAAGACGATCCTTATACTATAGACGTAGAAAAGGAAGACATGGAAAAGGTCATCGAAGGGATGCGCAGGGTAGTAAAGAACGGTACTCTCTCAGGCATATTCGCAGGGTTCCCCTGTAGAAGTAGCAGGTAAGACCGGTACCGCCGAGAAGGACGGATATATAAATCCGACCGATGAGGTAGCGTATGTCAAGAGCCATCTCTCATCCATAGTTTCAGGAGTTTCCTGGTCTGACGTTGAAGCCGCCATGAAGCAGCTCATGAAGGATGATCCGGAGAGGTATCCTACTGAGAACGACGCTGTCGACGACGCTCTGATAGAAGCCAGCGGCAATAAAGGTGACTCAGTCGCAGATAGACAAATACAAAGAGACTTACGATGAATTCGCTTGGGTAGTGACGATGGCTCCGGCAGATGATCCGAAGATAGCCGTAGTGGTGATGTTGGTTCAGGGAGGTATATCGTATAACGCCGGACCTGTAGCCAGGGAGATCATAGGGAAAATATCTGGATCTTGAAGGGCAGTACGAAGAAGCGGATTTTACGACTAAAATGCAGTAGAAAGCAGGAGGAAATCCATGGGCAAGGCCATAGTAATTGCATCAGGAAAAGGCGGTACGGGAAAGACCATGTTTGCCGCTAATTTAGGTACTACTTTGGCCGGGCAGGGACATAAAGTGGTTCTCATAGACCTTGACACGGGCCTGAGAAATCTGGATCTGTATCTGGGAATAGAAAACAACATAGTATATGATGTCAACGATGTGCTGACAGGGGTATGCAGAATAAGACAGGCGCTGGTAAAGATCAAGGCTTTTCCCGGACTCTATTTTATGGCGGCCTCTCCTCAGAAGCCAAACGGAGAGATAACGCCTCTTCATATCAAAGTCCTGTGTGAAAAGCTTAAAAGCAAATACGACTATGTAATCGTGGACGCTCCGGCAGGCATAGACGACGGTATGATAATAGCTACCGGCGGCTGCGATATGGGGATAATCGTGGTTACTCCGGAATACGCCTCTCTGCGCAATGCCGAGACTGTGAAGAAAACTATTAAAGCTCAGGGCATAGATAATATCTGCTATGTGGTCAACCGCATAGATCTCAGGCTCATAGAATCGGGGGAAGGCTCCGTCCTTCGACGAGGTGACCAAGAATATAAGGGAAAAGATAGTGGGCATAATCCAGGAGGACGAGAACATACATGTTTCAACTAACTTAGGAGTTCCGATAGTATCCATGACGGATACCTATATCGCCAAAAAGCTTTATGGCTATGGCAGACAGGATTAAGAAAAATCTTGAAAAAGAATAGAGATAAAAAAGCAGGCTGCCGTTCTGAGATGAGACTATCCGGGCAGCCTGCTTTTGACTCTGCAGCAAATACGCAAAGGAAGTGCGTGCTCCGCTTCATTTTAAACAGGAGCTCCGCCTGGGGCGGCAAGTTTAGGTTTAAACTATCCTGTTCAGCTCTTCTCCGTTCATGAAGGCTTTTAAATTATCGGCGCAGGTGGAACAGACGATCTGGCGGGCCTCTTTTTGAGGTCCATGCCATGTGGCCCGTTATGAGCAGATTTTCTATGCCAAGGAGAGGATTTTTCATCTCTATAGGTTCTTTCGAAACCACATCTACTGCTGCTCCTGACAATTTGCCGCTCTTTACCGCGTCGGCCAGGTCGCGCTCATTTATCAGAGCGCCTCTGGCAGTATTTATCAGATAAGCTCCGTCTTTCACCTGTGAAATAAAATCCTTATCGATAAACCCTTTGTTTTCCGGTGTTGCGGGGCAGTGCAGAGATATGACGTCCGCTTTTACCGCTCTTTCAGGATCCCTGCTGTAGGGAATGACTTCCATGCCGAAGGCTTCTGCTATCTGGCCTACACGTTTTCCTATAGCCCCGTAGCCGATGATTCCCATGGTCTTTCCGCTCAGTTGGAACATGGGAGAAATGACCAGCGAGAAGTCCGCAGAGGTCGACCATTTGCCATCCTGCACAGCGTCGTTATGCAGACCTACCCTGTTGCAGAGCTCCAGAAGAAGAGCAAAGGTGTGCTGGGCGACGCCCTCCGTGGAATAGGACGGGACGTTGCATACGGCGATATTCTTATCTTTGGCCGCCTCGATATCCACGTTGTCATATCCTGTGGCCATCACACCTATGAATTTGATACCGGGACAGGCGTCCATGACTTCTCTGGTGATGTGACATTTGCTGGTGAAGACTACATCGCAGTCCCCTATGCGGTCCGTTATTTCGGAATCTTTAGTTCTGTCGTATACGGTCAGGCTGCCTGCGCTTTCGATAGCTTCCCACGAGAGGTCTCCAGCATTTACAGTATAACCGTCTAAAATAACTGATTTCATTGACATACCCCCCTTAAAGATGGTGTTTACACTGTATTATATCGCAGGCTCCAAATGAATACAAGATATAGGGCTTCAAACACTTTAAAAAAAGGATGGATTTATGGTATAATGAACCCATCGATCATGATAGCGGTGTTGCCGAACGGAAGGGTTCATTGAATCGCCGCTGCGGCGCTTGTTGCGGTGAAAAACAGCGCATGCTGTATTCTGCAGAGAAAAGCACAAATTTTACAACAGAATTTGTTAAAATGGTTGTAGAATCGCAATAATAAATCGAAATTTACAGCATATCCACCTTTGCACCGTCATTTAAGCTGTTTTTCTCCCTAAAATGCTGTAGAATCAGTACAAAGGGGCTAAGAAAATACAGCATGCAGCCGTCTGCTGCGGCACTGGTTGCGGTGAAAATCAGCGCATGCTGTATTTTACAGAGAAAAGCGTAAATTCTACAACAGAGTTTGTTGAAATGGTTGTAGAATCGCAATAATAAATCGGAATTTACAGCATATTTGCCTTCGTGCCGTCATTTAAGCTAATTTTCTTCCTAAAATGCTGTAGAATAAGCACAAAGGGCTAAGAAAATACAGCATGTGGCTTCTGCGATAGCAGAGCCGGCGATTTGCGACAGCAGAGGCAGCGATTTGCGGCGCAGGGCGCCGCGATTACGGTATATTAAGATCGGAGCAAAGTAAAGCTTGTTGCAAGAAGCCGGTGATTTTCCGGGGTCTGTTAAAATATATTAAATCAGAGAAGGATAAAATGCGAAGATGAGAAGCGACGGAAGAGAAAGAGACCGGATAAGACCGGTAAAAATTACAAATAATTATCTTATGAGCCCTCAGGGGTCAGTTTTGATAGAGATGGGAAACACTAAGATTATATGTACCGCTACGGTAGAAGAACAGACGGCCCGTCACCTTACAGGTACAGGCAAAGGATGGATAACGGCCGAATACTCCATGCTTCCCGGGTCATGCGAGACCAGAAAAAAAGAGAGACAGAGGAAAGACTGACGGAAGAAGCGTCGAGATACAAAGGCTCATAGGCAGAGCTTTGAGATCGGTAGCAGATATGGATAAGCTTGGGGAGAGGACTATATGGATAGACTGCGACGTCATCCAGGCCGACGGGGGTACCAGGACGGCTTCCATCACAGGCGCCTTTTGTGGCCATGGCGGAGGCCATGAAGAAGATGAAGAGAGAAGGGCTGATAGAAGATATACCCTTAAACGGATTCGTTTCTGCCGTCAGCGTAGGGATAGTGGAGAACGAAAAATTATTGGATCTGTGCTATGCAGAAGACTCTAAGGCTATGGTGGATATGAACGTGGTCATGACCGACAGAGGAGAATATATAGAGATACAAGGTACGGGAGAAGACAGACCGTTCTGCAGAGAAGAGCTAAATGAACTTCTTTTTCTGGCGGATGAAGGATGCAGGCAGCTGCATCAGATACAAAAAACAAATAACAGGAGAGATTCAGACGATATGAAAACTATAATAGCAGCGTCATCTAACGCTCATAAGATAAAAGAAAAATTCAGGCTATCATGGATAAATTCGGAATGAAGGTCGTATCCAGAGACGATGCGGGAGTACCTCCTTTCGAGATAGAAGAAGACGGAGAGACTTTTGAAGAAAATTCCTATAAGAAGGCCAGTGAGATAATGAAAGTTACAGGTCAGATCACCATAGCCGACGACTCGGGTCTGATGGTGGATTATCTGGGCGGCGCGCCCGGCGTATATTCGGCCAGGTTCGCCGGAAAAGACTGCGATGATCATAAGAATAACGAAAAGCTTCTGAAGCTTCTGAAGAATCAGGTGGGAGACGAGAAAAGGCCAAGTTCGTATCCGTAATAACGCTGATGTTTCCGGACGGAGAGACCATCGTGGCAAGAGGCGAATGTAGCGGAAGAATAATCGGGGCTGAAGCGGGAGAAAATGGTTTTGGATACGATCCGCTGTTTGTACCCGACGGGTATAATAAGACCTTCGCTCAGTTCACAGAAGAAGAGAAGAACGCTGTGAGCCACAGGGCCAAAGCCCTTGAGAAACTGGAAAAACTATTGTCAGAAAGGTGATTCTATGAAGAGAAAGTTAAAGTACGCGGGAATAAGGGCCAAGAAGATGCTGTTCATGATGCTGGATCAGTTTTCGGATCCCTTTTATCAGGGCGTCGCAGCTCAGATAGCTTTTTCCCTCTTTCTTTCTATAGTGCCTATATTTATACTGATGTCCCAGCTTTTGGGACTGTTTTCCCCTGCCTCTTTCTGAGGTGAGCAAGTGGATAAACGAAAATGTTACCATGGAAGGAGCCGATGCGCTCCTGTCTCTATTGGAATACTCCCCTTCTGGGGCAAACAATTTATTTCTGGCGGTCATAGCCCTCTGGTCGTCCTCCAGAGCCCAGTTTGCCATAATGAGGAGTTACCAACTATACTCTTACGGACGGCAAAGTTTTAGGGAAAGGATACGTCAGAGACCGGCTGAGATCGGTGAGGACCATACTGATGACCATATTTACCATAGTCTTTTCTCTGGTAGTTCTGGTATACGGCGAACTCATACTTAACTTGGTGTTCGGCGCCGTAGTAGGGCAGGAAATTTCGGCCATCGCATGGACTCTGCTGAGATGGCCCGTAGCAATGGCCTTGTATTTTCTCATGATATCCTATAATTACTATATGCTTCCTACTCAGAGAGTTCCTTTCAGGGATATCGTCCCGGAAGCATATTCGCCGCCGTGGGATTTTTGGCAGTGACCTATTTTTACAGCATATATACTACCATATCGACTAATTACAATATACTTTACGGCTCGTTTTCCAATATAGTAGTACTGCTGTTCTGGTTCTGGTTCCTGGCCTGGGTAATGTGCCTTGGAATAAGCTTTAACCGCGTGTGGTGGGCTACCAGGAGAAAGAACAAGAAGCCTATACCCGAAGAAGTAAAGGCCAGAAGAAAGCCTCTCAATATATTTTGATACAGGCAGGCGCCGATACAGAAAGAGAGAATGTTGAGATGGGGTTGAAAGACAAGAAACTGTTTCTTTTAGATATGGATGGAACTCTTTATATAGACGACAGACTGCTTTCGGGGAACCGCTGAATTTCTTCAGGGAATAAAGGACAGAGGCGGCCAATATATTTTTATGACCAATAACTCTTCAAAGGGAGTCTGCGATTATGTAGATAAACTGAGCCGAATGGGCGTCACGGCAAAGCAGGAAGAATTTCTGACTTCTGCAGACGCTTCCGCAGAGTTATTAGAGGACAGAAAAAAGAGAAAAAGATATATGTGATGGGGACGGGATCTTTTAAAGACTACATGAGGACTTTTGGATTTAACGTAACGGAAGAGGCGGAAGATGACGTCGAGATCGTACTGTGCGGCTTTGACAGGGAGCTTACATATAAAAAGCTGAAGGATGTGTGCAAACTGCTGTCCCAAGGCTCAAGAAGCTACTTTTGCCACTAACCCCGACTGGGTGTGTCCGGCGGATTTCGGATACGTGCCGGATTGCGGCAGCATGTGTTGGATGATAGAAAAAGCTACGGGCAGATGGCCGGTATTCATAGGTAAACCCGAGCCCAAAATGGCGCTTATGGCTATGAAAAAGGACGGGATTTACCTGCCGGGAGACTGTGGTGATAGGCGACAGGCTGTACACCGATATCGCCTGCGGCATAAACGCCGGGACGGACACACCTGCTTCGTTCTTTCGGGAGAAGGGACCGAAGCAGACATAGAAAAGACGGGTATAAGACCGACATACGTTTTCAGAGATATTGAAGAATTACATCGGAGAATCAAAGATGAAACTTGACAACAAAAAGACTGTTTTAGTGGGGTTTGCTTTTTCTGGCCATCAGCGCATTCTGGCAGATGTACGACAGCATAATTCCTCTCATACTTAAATATTTTTTCGGAATAGGAGATACTCTGTCAGGAGGAATAATGGCTCTTGATAATATCTTTGCTCTGATACTGCTGCCCGTGTTCGGAGCATGGTCGGATCGTGTAAACAGCAAGCGTGGAAAACGTACTCCGTTTATACTGGTGGGAACGATTCTTTCGGTAGTCTTTATGCTGATACTTCCTGCGGCGGCAAACGGACGCAATCTGACGCTGTTCATAGTGATACTGCTGGCGACTCTGATATCCATGAGCATATATCGTTCTCCTGCGGTTTCTCTGATGCCTGACGTCACTCCAAAGCCTCTCAGATCTAAGGGCAACGCCATAATAAATCTGATGGGAGCCATAGGAATAATCATGGCGCTGGGCCTTATAATGCTGCTGGTGGGAGAGGGACAGACGCCGGATTACGAGCCTGTGTTCATATCCATAGCAGCCATAATGGTGATATCGCTTCTCATAGTCTTGTTCAAAGTAGATGAAAATAAGATGTCAGCTGAGAGAATCGCCGAGGAAAAGCGCTGGGGCATAATAGAAGAAGAGACGGAAGATGAAAGCGGAGGAGCAAGACTTTCCGCGCCTGTGAGAAAGAGCCTCATCTTTCTGCTTTTTTCCGTGGCGTTCTGGTATATGGCTTACAATGCGGTGACTACGGCTTTCTCAAGATATGCTTCGGAAATGTGGGGCATGGAAGGCGGTTCTTTTTTGCAGGAGCCCTTATGGTAGCTTCGGTAGGAGCCCTGGTATCTTTCATACCCGTAGGAATCGTATCCAGCAGGTTCGGAAGAAAAAAAGGTGATACTGTTTGGGGGGTGGTGTTGCTGGGACTGAGCTTTTGCGGGATTTTTGTTCAAGCAGCCGAATTTCGCCGTAAATATAGTGTTTTTCCTGGTAGGAGTGGCATGGGCCTCCATTAACGTCAACTCTTATCCTATGGTAGTAGAGATGTGCAGGGGAAGCGACATAGGAAAGTTTACAGGTACTTACTATACGTTTTCGATGGCAGCGCAGGTGTTCACGCCGATACTTTCAGGATGGTTCCTGGAGCATGTGGGTTACTGGACGCTGTTTCCTTATGCCGTATGTTTCTGCGCAGCGGCTTTCGTGACTATGACGATGGTCAGGCACGGCGACAGCAAGCCGGAGATAGCCAAGAGCAGACTGGAAGCTTTCGATGTAGATGATTAGAAAATGAGCAAGGGGGTTTCAAAATATGGATAAGAGAAAGACATTAAGAGAATTATTGAAGCACAGATATGCTCACAGGGGATTTCACAATAAACCTAAAGTGCCGGAAAATTCTATGACGGCATTCCGCCATGCGGTGGCTCACGGATTTGGCATCGAACTGGACGTTCACCTGACTAAGGACGGCAGACTTGCGGTCATACACGACTCGAGTCTCAAAGAGAACGTGCGGCGTGGATATGGATATAGAAGATATGGATCTGGCAGAAGCAAAGGTGTATTTTCTCGAAGAGAGTACGGAACCCATGCCGGAATTAGAAGAAGTGCTTTCGGCAGTAGAAGGCAGAGTCCCGCTGGTAATAGAGCTGAAGACCAGAGGAAAGAATCATCATGGGCTGTGTCTGCGCGTGATGGAAGCCCTCGATGCTTATGAGGGAATGTACTGCATAGAGTCCTTTGACCCCCAGGCCGTGAGATGGTTCAGAAAGAACAGGCCCGATATAGTCAGAGGACAGCTTGCCGGGTCCCTTAAAAAGGACGGCAACGTCAACGGAATACAGGAATTTCTCCTCAGGAACTTGTGGGTAAATCTTCTCAGCCGGCCCGATTTTGTGGCCTATAGATTCGAAGACAGAGAAGAAGAGGCTTTTGTCAAATACAGAGGAGCAAAGTTCCTCTGGACCATAAGAAACTACAAAGATATGAAAAAGACCGAAGCTATAGGCGCCGCGGCCATCTTTGAGAAATTCGATCCGAAAGATTACGAATAGAAAACAAATAAGGGGCTTCAAGTCTGAAGCCCCTTATCGATATCTCACAATATATCTATGGAAGGTTTTACGTTATAGAAATCCCGAGCTGTTCATATTGGCGCAGGGCTTTTTTCGATCTGGCGTCATCTTTATTTCGTCCGCTTTTCTTGACGGCCTTTATCATTATATTGCGAGAAGTGTGCTCCAGACTCGTGAATTCGATCATGGAAACGTCATATCCGCAGCTTTCAAGTTTAAGGCCTCTAAGGCCGTCGGTCAGATATTCCGTCAGCCTGTCCTTCAGAATACCGTGCTTGAGCATAGGCTGATGGAGATCGTTGTCTATCTGGCTGAAGAGCTCGTGCTGACAGCATGGTACGCTGAGTATCACCTTGGTGTTCCACCTGACGGCGTTTATAAGGGCATAATCTGTGGCGGTATCACAGGCGTGCAGCGTTACCACCATATCGGCGGAGTCGTTAGTATAATCGGCAATATCGCCTATCATAAATTTCAGATCGTCATAATGGAGATCTTCTGCGACTCTGCCGCAGAACTCTATCACGTCTTTTTGAGATCCAGCCCTATGATCTTAACGTTTAGGCCTTTTATCTCATGCAGATAATGATATATGGCAAAAGTCAGATAAGCCTTGCCGCATCCGAAATCTATTATCTTAAGCGGACTTGAAAAAAAGAAGGGCTTTCTGCCAGATATGGCAGAGAATCGCTGACTATCTCCAGATATCTGTTGATCTGCCTGAATTTTCCGTAATGTTTCGGTATAACTTTGCCCGACTTGTCCATGACGCCCAGGCGTATCAGAAAATCGCAAGGGTCGCCGTCGGGGATGATATAGTTTTTTAGTCCTGTTGTGTGAGAGGTCGGCGCAGCTGGTGAAGACTCTCGCCTCGTCACTTTCGGATTTTCCGGTTTAGAGGCCAGTATCTGTATATCGGACGCAGCAGTAAATACGTTAGCTTGCTTAAAATCTTCTTTCATGAGTCGGACGCAGAATTCCGGAGCCGCAAAGGATCTATGTTTTCATGAGTGACTTTCTTTTCAAAACTGTATTCGGCCTGAAAACAAAGACCTCGAGAAGATTCTACAGGCCGCATAGTCACCTTTGCGCATCCCTGACTTTTTGCGGCGCTTTCCGGAGAGCACGACTTTGACAGGACTCTCTCTTCTGAAAATTTCTTCAAATAATTCATCTAATCTGTTCATGAGATCATTCTAACATAAAAAAAAGCGATTCTCATAGAGAAAATCGCTTATTCTTCTGACGGCCTTATCAAGGTTTACGGCTCTACGAACTCTACGCCCAGATAGTCAGCTATAGAAAGAGAAAAGATTCTTTGCTATCTCTTCTATGTTATTCACCAGCCACTGAGTGTCCTGGGGATTATCGTGATAAGCCAGCTCGAGAAGAACAGTGGTAGCTCTGGTTCTGCGAAGCTCAGCCAGCGTCGTATTGGGCACTGCGGTGACGTCGGACGGATTTGGATATACCAGTTTAAGATTATTGGCGAAAATTTCCGCGGCAGCTTTTCCTCTGACGCTGTCCCTGTAATAATATACATCGGAGCCTCGCAGCATCCCGGAAAGATGTTCCGGCGCCGCATTGGAATGTATAGCTACATGAAGGTCGTAATTGCCTGCGTTTGACATGGCTATGGATGTATTTACATTTCCGTCCGGATCATTTCTGCCGTAGCTAATGTTGCTGGCATTGAGATAAGGTATCATCGCGTCGGTTATCAAATTCGCATAATATTCTTCGCTGTTTCCTGTGGTGGTTATATTGTATTCCTGGGTAGAAGGACTCAAGAAAACTGAAGCCATCAAAACACCTCCTAAAAATTCATATATCATAATATGCTGTAGATCTGACTCTTGTGAATCAATAGCTCAGGCGGCTCTTTGACGCCGCTTCGCAGGCGTGGGCCTGCTTTTTGTACAGGGGCTGAAACAGAAAAATCAGACGCAAACTCAGGGTAATCTGTGAGATGGAAAACTGCTTAGTCCCGGTTTTTGTGATTTTTTCTTGTTTTGCGGGAATTTTTTGTATGAAAGTCTCGGGACTTTTGAAGTATGGCATGTTTGAGAGAAAAAAAAAAAATTTCATAATGAAGAGGAAAAAAAGCGCCTGACAGTCATTTTCCTTGCAGATTTCGTTAAAAAAGTCTCGTAAATAGATTTAATTTCCTGTTTTACGAGAGTAAGCCGCCGAAAATTCTCGCAAACATTCGATATTTTAAGAAAACCGGGAATTTGTGTCTGAACGGCACAGCGCCATGAGGCAGTCCCACAGGGCAGTCCTTTATCTATTTTGCGTTCCTGTCTGCGCTGTACAGCGCGTTAGGCGGTGATGGGAGAGCCGTGATCTGGCGATAGTTTCATAGGATAAAATACTTTTTTTAACAATTCTTGCACCCATTGTATTCGCCCCTTTATTGTGATAAAATAATATATCAAACCAGAAAGAAGGAACATTTCCATATGATCGACAAGCAAAAGATAATAAATATCGCTGTCATAGCTCACGTCGACGCCGGAAAATCCACGTTGGTAGACGCTTTCTTAAACCAGAGCGGCGTATTCAGAGCCAACGAAGAGGTGGCCGACTGCGTGATGGATTCAGACGACATAGAAAGAGAAAGAGGCATAACCATATATTCCAAGAACTGTTCGGTAATGCACGGAGATGTAAAGATAAACATCGTAGATACGCCGGGACACGCCGACTTTTCATCGGAAGTAGAGAGAATAATGAAGACGGTGGATACGGTCATCCTGCTGGTAGATTCCAGCGAGGGACCTATGCCCCAGACCAGGTTCGTACTTAAAAATCACTGGAACAGGGGATAAACCCCCATATTATTCATCAATAAACTGGATAAGAAAGACGCCCGTATAGATGAAGTGGTGGACGAAGTTTACGAGCTGTTCATGGACCTTGAGGCCAGCGACAGACAGCTGGATTTCCCTATACTGTACGGAATAGCCCGTCAGGGTATAGCGGTCTATGAACCTGAAGACATAAAAAAGGTATGACCGTAGGAGAAGGAGAAGAGAAGATAAAGAAGAGTCCTGCCGGTTACGGCGGACTTGATATAACTCCTCTGTTCGACACCATAATAAAGCACTGTGAGCCTTATCCGGATCTCACCGAAGAACCGCTGCAATTGCAGGTTTCCACCCTGGCCTATGACGATATATAGGCAGACTGGGCATCGGCAGAGTAACTAAAGGCGTTATAAAAAGAAGGACAGCAGGTAGCTGTCGCCAAGGCCGACGGTTCCATGGTACAGAGAAAGATAAATCAGGTCTTCGTATACAGAGGGCTTAAACGAGTGGCAGTACCGGAAGCCCAGTGCGGAGACATCGTGGTGATTTCCGGAATCTCGGATATTTCCATAGGCGAGACCATATGCGACCCTAAGGGACCCTCGGCCGATGGAGATGATTCACATAGAAGAGCCTACCCTCAGCATGAACTTCATGGTAAACAAGTCTCCGTTTGCCGGAAAATCCGAAAATACGTAACCAGCCGCCACATCAGAGAGAGACTGAACAAAGAGCTGGAAGTAAATGTGGGGCTCATGGTTGAAGAGACCGATTCCACAGATTGTTTCAAGGTCTCCGGCAGAGGAGAGCTTCACCTCTCCATACTGGTAGAAAACATGAGGAGAGAAGGATATGAGCTGGCGTCCAAGCCGGAGGTCATACTGAGAAAAAGGCCAGCACGGCAAGGTGCTGGAGCCTATAGAAGAAAGTAGTCATCACCGTACCCGACGAATATTCAGGAACGGTAATCAACAAGCTCAACATAAGAAAAGGGCTCATGACTCAGATGTCCGCAGAAAACGGCTATTCGAGGCTTGAATACCTTGTCCCTACCAGAGGGCTTTTGGGCTACAGAAGCGAATTCATCAATGATACCAGAGGAGAGGGCACCATGGTCAGGAGATTCGACTCCTTTGACGAGTACAAGGGAGAAATTCCTCAGAGGACCAACGGCGTAGCCATTGCCCAAGAAGAAGGAGTATGCACTCCTTACGCTCTGTTCAATATCGGGGAGAGAGTGCAGATGTTCGTGGAACCGGGAACTCATGTGTATGAGGGAATGATCGTCGGGATGAATTCCAGAAACGACGACATGGTGGTGAATCCGTGCAAAGCCAAGAGAGTGAGCAATATGCGGGCAGCCGGCTCCGACGATACTATAAAACTGTCTCCGCCGAGGACCTTTACCCTCGAAGAAGCTCTCGAGTTTATCGCAGACGACGAGTTGGTAGAGATAACTCCGGACGACATAAGACTTCGCAAAAAACTGCTCCGCGAACTGGAAAGACGCCGCAGCGGAAGAGTCTATGAATAGGAGGACGAGAGAATGTCCGGGCTGTTAAATTTTTATCCGGCAGTTTTTTGGGAAATCTGGCCGGAGCGGCGCTGATACTCATAGCAGGTCTGATATTCATAAAGATCGCGTCTTCAATCATGAAAAAAGCTCTATCGGGGGAGTCATCTCGATGAAGCGGTGCATAAATTTATAATAAACGTGATTAGAGCTGTCCTGTATATAGTGCTGACAGTGGTGATATTGGGCAAGTTGAAAGTCCCCACTGCTCCGCTTGTCACGGTACTTGGGGCGGCAGGGAGCGGCCATAGCGCTGGCTCTCAAAGACAGCCTTGGCAATATAGCCGGGGGCGTACTGATACTGGCTAACAAGCTTTTTAAAAAGGCGATGTTATAGATGTGTCCGGAGAGGAAGGAATGGTGGAAAGCATAGATCTCTTTGTCACCACCTTGAAGACTTATGATAATAAAGTCGTCACCATCCCCAACGGCACCATAACCACATCTGTGATCGTGAATTACTCCAAAGAGGACATCAGAAGAGTAGACTGCGTTTTTCAGTGTGGCATACGATATGGACATCGCAAAGGCGAAAGACGTCCTCAACGCCGTAGCGATGAAATGTCCTGACGGGCTGGATACGCCGCCTCCCGTGGTAGGCGTAAGTCAGCATCAGGCGAGTTCCGTAGAGCTGGATCTAAAAGTCTGGTGTAAAACTTCCAAATACTTTGACGTAAAATATTATTTGGAAGAGGAAGTTAAAGCAGCATTTGATGAGGCAAGTATTACAATACCATATCCGCGGATGGACGTACGCGTGATAGAGTAATTTTTAGGGAGATTAAAATGGGAGAAATTAAAAAATTCAAAAAGAGTATTGGTTGCTAACAGAGGAGAAATTGCAATCAGAGTTTTCAGGGCCTGCCGCGAACTGGGAATAAGAACAGTCGCGATATATTCAGAAGAGGATAAAAACTCTCTGTTCAGGACCAAGGCAGACGAGGCTTACCAGATAGGCAAAGGCAAGACTCCTGTGGGAGTATACCTTAGTATCGATGAAATCATAGCTTTAGCCAAGGCAAAAGGCGTTGACGCTATACATCCGGGCTATGGATTTTTAGCTGAGAACGTTGAATTCGCCAAGGCCTGTCAGGACGCAGGGATAGAATTCATCGGTCCTACAGCCGAGATGATGGATAGATTGGGAGATAAGATAAAATCCAAGATCGTGGCCAGCGACGTGGGAGTTCCTACTATTCCGGGAGTGGAGAAAGCCATAACGACAGAAGAGGAAGCAGTTGAATTCGCAGAAAAGTGCGGGTATCCTGTGATGCTCAAAGCAGCGGCCGCGCGGCGGCGGCAGAGGAATGAGAATAGTCCAGAATGCTGAAGAACTCCTTCCTCAGTTCAGAAGCGCCAGAAGCGAAGCAGCCAAGGCTTTCGGAATAGACGACATATTCATTGAAAAATACTTAGAAAACCCTAAGCACATAGAAGTGCAGATACTGGGAGATAAATACGGAAATATAGTCCATCTCTTTGAGAGAGACTGCTCCATACAGAGAAGACATCAGAAAGTCATCAATTTACACCGGCCCTGTGCCTTTCAGATCAGCAGAGAGAAGATATCTGCCAGGATGCGCTGAAGATAGCTCACGCCGTAGATTATAGAAGCGCCGGAACAGTGGAATTCCTGGTTGACAAGACGGGACAGCATTACTTCATCGAGATGAACCCGAGGATCCAGGTAGAGCATACTGTGTCTGAGATTGTGACGGGTATAGATATAGTGCAGGATCAGATTCTGGTGGCTCAGGGATACGCCCTGAATTCACCGGAGATCGCTATTCCTGATCAGGACGCCATCAAGGTGACAGGCCATGCGATACAGTGCAGAATCACTACTGAGGACCCTGCAAACGGTTTTATGCCCGACACAGGAATAATAGAAAACTACAGGAGCCCGGGCGGATTCGGTATTCGTCTGGACGGTGGAAACGGATTCGAGGGCTCTGAGATAACACCTTTCTACGATAGTTTGCTGGTAAAGGTGACGGCCTTCAGCAGGACTTTCGAAGATACCAGAAGAAAGGCTATAAGAGCTCTTTCTGAGATGGTAATAAAGGGTATCAAGACCAACGTCGCATTTATGCTCAACGTGCTGAACCATCCTACTTTCGCTGCCGGAATGTGCGACACGGGATTCATAGCCAATACGCCTGACCTGCTCAATATTGAAAAGGTAGAAGATAACGAGCTGAAAGTCATAGAATTTCTCGGAAACAAATTTGTCAACGAGACTAAGGGACATAAACCGCAGTTCAATGTTCCTGTCTTCCCTAAGTTCAAGAAAGAAGAACTGTCCGGACTCAGAGGAACCAAGCAGCTGCTGGATGAAAACGGACCGAAAGCAGTCGCCGACTGGGTAAAAGAGCAGCAGAAGCTTCTCATCACCGATACTACTATGCGAGACGCTCAGCAGTCCCTCATGGCTACAAGAGTGAGAACCGTAGATATGGAGAAGATCGCTCCGGCAGTATCGGTTTACGGAAAGGATCTTTTTTTCGGTAGAGATGTGGGGAGGAGCAACTTTCGATACGTCGTACCGTTTCCTCAAAGAATCGCCGTGGGAAAGACTGGATACTCTCAGGGAGAAGATGCCTAATATCTTGTTCCAGATGCTCATAAGAGGAGCCAATGCGGTAGGATATAAGAATTATCCGGACAACGTCATAAGAGAATTCGTAAAAAGAATCAGCCAGATCCGGAATAGATGTCTTCAGAATATTCGACTCCCTCAACTGGCTGGACGGCATGACCGTAGCTCTCGACGAGACTCTCAAGCAGGATAAGATTGCAGAAGCATGCCTGTGCTACACGGGAGACATCTTAGACGAATCGAGAACTAAATACAACTTGAAATACTATGTGGAAATGGCTAAGGAACTGGAGAAGAGAGGCGCTCACATGCTGGGCATCAAGGACATGTCCGGACTTCTCAAGCCGATGGCTGCTTATAAGCTGGTATCCACCCTTAAAGAAGAGATCGGCATACCTATCCATCTTCACACTCACGATACTTCCGGAAACGGCGTAGCCACCATACTGATGGCCGCTCAGGCAGGAGTAGACGTGGTGGACGCAGCCTTCAACTCCATGAGCGGACTGACTTCTCAGCCGGCTCTAAACTCAGTAGTAGCCGCTCTGCAGAACTCCAACAGAGATACGGGTATAGACAGCGACAAGATTCAGAAGATCTCGGAATACTGGAGAGATGTAAGGCCTGTTTATGCAGGATTCGAATCCGAATTAGTCACCTCCACCGCTGAGATATATACAAGTACGAGATTCCGGGAGGACAATATTCAAACCTGAAGCCTCAGGTAGAGAGCTTCGGTCTGGGACATAAATTTGAAGAAGTAAAGGATATGTTCAAGACGGTCAATGAAATGCTTGGAGATATCGTAAAAGTCACACCATCCTCGAAAGCGGTGGGCGACATGGCTATCTTCATGGTTCAGAATGACCTGACGCCTGAAAACATATATGAAAAAGGCAAGGGCATCGACTTCCCTGATTCAATAGTTTCCTATTTTGAGGGAATGATGGGCCAGCCTCACGGAGGATTCCCTGAAAAGCTGCAGAAACTCGTACTTAAGGGCAAACCTGCCATAACATGCAGGCCGGGAGAACTGCTTCCGCCGGAAGATTTTGACGCCATAAAGAAGCACCTCAGAGAGGATCTGGGCCTGGAGGAACAGACAGAGAAGCCATCAGCTACGCTATCTATCCTAAGGTGTTTGAGGACTACGTCAAGACTATTAAAAAGGAAGGAAACTTCCGCTACATGGGATCGGATATATTCTTCCACAGCCTGGAAGTAGGCGAGACCTGCGAAGTGAAGCTGGGCGAGGGAAAGATTCTCATGGTCAAGCTGCACGAAGTAAGACCTGTGGATAATGAAGGCTTCAGAGAAGCAATATTTGAAGTCAACGGCAACCGCAGAATCATAAAGATAAAGGATACGGATGTCACGATCAATTCCAACAATTCAGTCCTCTATGCCGACGAGGATAATCCGATGGAAGTCGGAGCCAACATCCCGGCAACATCATCAGAGTCCTCGTCAAAGAGGGCGATACGGTTGAGGAAAAGCAGCCTATCGCTGTCATCGAGGCCATGAAGATGGAGACCAATATACTTGCCACAGCTAAGGGAACGGTAGAGAAGATCTATATTTCTGAAGGCCAGCAGGTAAAGGCGGGAGAAATGGTAGCTAAACTCAAATAAAATCTGAAGCGTCCCTCTTTTGGAGGGACGCTTCATGCTTGTTGATAAGGGGCGCGCCTCTTCGAGGTGCGGGCCCTTTCGGCATAAAATTCTATTGCACGAGAGCTTCCGTCAGAAGCCTCATGCAGGAAACATTATATGACAGGCTTTTTCATGGTATTATCGGTTTATTGCCTTGCCCTGAGATATTAGTTCCTCGATATATTCATCTATGAGAGTTAGGCCTTTTTCCAGCTCCTCTGCGTGTGAAAGAGAAAGGCGGAAGGTATGAGGCAGGTAGAAACAGTCTCCGTGACAGATCAGCACTCCTTTTTGATCCAGCAGATCGTCGCAGAATTTTTCCGAATCCACATTTAGATCATAGTGAATGAGATAAGTAGTTCCGTAGGCGTCTGCATATTGATGTAGATACTTATGTCCGTCCAGCCATTTATCCACGATAGCTTTGTTATGCTCTACTATGTTTCTGCTGCGTTCAAATATCTTGTCGGCATGCTCTAGAGCTATGGCGAAGATCCATTCGTCAAAAACTCCTCCGCAGATGGAATCATAAGATCTCCTGTTGAACAACTCCCACCTGACTTCGGGATCATGGCAGATGATCCAGCCGCATCTGGTGCCAGCCATAGAATAGATCTTTGAGGAACTGCAGGTCACTATAGCCTTGTCGTAGAGATCAGCCATAGAAGGCATATATTCTTTCTTCAGTCCCCGATACATTTCATCACATACTATCCAAGCGTCCACAGACTTGGCTATCTCCACCAGCTCCTGCATTTCTTCAAGCTCCAGGAGACCCCGTCGGATTGTTGGGGTTCGTCAGCATGATAGCCTTTGTATTTGAATCTACAGCCTTGCGCACCTCAGAAAGATTCAGCTTATAGCCGTCTTCAGGCTTCAGATCTATCTCCCGGACTTCGGCGCCTATAGATCTTGGGATAGAGTAGTACTGCTGATAGTTGGGCATGATGGAGATGACGTTGTCCGAAGGCTCAATGAGCGTATAGACCACGGTATTGTTGGCGCCTGTTCCGCCGTGTACCAGTATTACGTCTTCAGCCGTCACACCTTTGTATAGTTTAGCCACGGCTTCACGCAGTCTCGGCGTACCGGCGAAGAAGCCGTACCCAAGGTTCATCTTTTTTAAATCTTCAAAGAAAGCTGTCCAGGTTTTCTCCTGTCAGTTCAAAAGAGCTCTTCTACTGTCATGGGAAGAACGCAGCTTCCGCCCAGATATACTTTTGTTTTTTAGGGCTGTTGGCAGCCGGGTTGAGCCAGTTTTCCAGCACAAATTCATCTAACTTCATAATGTCTCCTCCTCAAAGCGGTCATTTGTCTATACTTTAATTATATAATTCACGGTTAAAACATAAAATCTCAACAAATTATACGAGAACATAATTTAATTTTCATAAATTTGTGTTATAATACAAAGATAAAAAAGATTGCGCAGGGGAAACGCCGACATTTAAAATAGATATTTACTTGGAGGAAAAAAATGAAAGTAACCGTCGAAGACATAAGCAACTTTCCGGAGTTTGCCGACCTGAAACTGATCGCAGGCAGGGGCGGCCTCAATAAAGCTGTCGAAAAATGCGGCATACTCGATTATGAATTCGTCGAGGGGAGTCAGAGAAAAATGGTACAATACTAATTTCAGAGACGAGAATATGATAGTAATGACCAGCTTCCTGTATGCCAAAGACAACGAATACCTCATAATGGACGCAGTGAAAAATCTAACTTCAAGAAAGTGCAGCGGGCTGATAATAAAGAACATCTTTCATCTTCCCATACATGAGAATGTGATAAGATACGCCGATACCATGAATTTTCCGATATTGGTCATAGAGGGAAGCAACATTCACTTTGAGGATCTCATCGTGCTGATCTCCGAGCGGATACGACATTATGAGCTTCTTCACTACAGAGAAAGCAAAGTGGACGAGATCCTCAGGAGCGGCTCCGACTACCGGCTCCTCGAGTATTTCCTATGACATAAATCCCACTTTCAAGACTGATATGGTGGCTATGTTCTTTAAGGCCAAGGGCAGTTCGGCCCGAGAGAATATCTAAAAATGGAGAAGCTCATAGAAGACAGCGCCCTCATGACTGCTTCTGATTCCATGTTCTACTACAGAGATGGTTTTTTCATAATTCATTCGAGGGAAATGTTTACATGCGTAGACGCGGAAAAACTGGCAAAACCTTTTATAGAAATGTTCGGCGAAGCCTGGGAGGATTCAGGGTAGGTATAAGCGCCGTACATCATCTGCTCTGGCAGATAAAGAATTGCTTCGAAGAAAAAGCAAATATGCGGCGTCTTTGGACAGCGGCGAGGCGTCGGGATACGTTCTCTATGAAAACTTGGGTATATATAAGGTGATTCTTCCTTACTGCACGGACAGCGTAATGAAGGAGTTCTGCCGTGATTATATAAAGCCTCTCGAGGATTACGATCTTGAGACCAAGGGCAATCTGCTGGAGACGGCCATAAATTACGTACTTAACGGCGCAGATATACAGAAGACTGCTCAGGCTATGCTTCAGCATAAAAAATACTATCAGGTACAGGCTGAAGAATATAAAGCAACATAATAGGAATGAACGTGTTCGAGACAAAGAACTATGAGATATTGTCTTTTGCCGTTAGAATATTCATCTGTAACGATGAAAGCATATGACTTAAAACTGGAGGACAAAGAAAAATGAAACATCGCTTTATTTCAAAAAATATTGGAAAGAAATAGGTACTCCTTTCGGAAGCACCAACGAAAAGGCTGCCGTTATGATGACTGCATAAACTTAAGCATAGGCGACCCGGATCTCATCACCGACAAGATAATAATAGACGGAGCATATGAGGATACGCTTAGAGGTCATACCAGATATACCAACATGTACGGAGATCCTGAGCTGAGGCAGGAGATAAGAAACTTCTATAAAGAAGAATATGATCTGGATATAGCTCAAGACGAGGTGATCGTCACAGCCTCGGGGGCTGATCGCCATGTACAGCGTTTTGCAGGCTATCTTAGATGACGGCGACGAAGTCATAATACAGGCGCCTTTCTTTACCCCCCGTATACGTCTCAGGTGAAGATGGCCGGCGGAGTGCCTGTAGAGCTTGATACTTACGAAGAAGAAGATTTTCAGATCAACGCAGGCCGCCTCGAGAGCCTCATCAATGAGAGGACAAAGGCGCTTATAATTAACACGCCGTCCAATCCATCCGGAAGCTGTTTGTCAGAAAATACAATGAAAGAGCTGGCGAAGATAGTAGAAAAATATGATCTCATCGTCATAGCAGATGACATATATACTTCATATAGCTTTGAGAAGGATTTCATTCCTTTTTATGTGCATGCCGGGGATGAGAGAGAGACCATAACTATAAATTCTTTTTCAAAAATTTTATAATGACGGGATGGCGAGTAGGAAATATCATCGCTCCTTCCTATATAATAAAGGTTCTCAAGGATATGAGCGAGAATATAATATATTCGGCTCCTGCTCCGTCTCAGAGAGCGGCCATACATGCTCTCAGGAACAGAAAAGTTGTTCAGCCGCCTGTAATAGAAGAATATAAGAAGAGGATGAACTACGCCGCAGATAGAGTCAACAGAGTCTCCTGGATGAGCGTTAAGACGCCGCCAAAAGGAAGCTTTTATCTCTTCATAAATATAAGAGAAAGCGGCTTATCGAGTGCGCAGGCCTCTGAGATGATTCTTGATAAGGCTCACGTGCTGCTGCTTCCCGGAAATGCGTTCGGACGCTGCGGAGAAGGATATCTCAGACTTGCATGTACGGTAGGCATCCAAAAGCTCGGAGAAGCTTTTGACAGAATCGAAAAAAATAACCCTTGACAAATAGAGTTAAAAGTCGTATTATAATTTTAGGAATAAGAATTGTTCCTAAAAAATAATAAAGAAGGTGTTACCGTGACGAAACAGAAAAAGTTGGTATTGACCATAATCGAGCGGTCACATGGGCACCTGTCGGCTGAAGAAATTTTTTTCAGAGCGAGAGAAGAGATGCCTAACATTGCGCTTGGTACCGTGTACAGAAACCTCAATTCTCTTACGGAAGAAGGGATCGTCAGGAGGATTACTCTTCCGGGTACTTCTGACAGATTCGATACGATGATCAGACCTCACGATCATCTCATATGTCAGAGATGCGGAAGGATAAAAGACGTTCACCTTACGGGAGTAGAGGAGGCTATCCGCAGCGTTACAGGAGATGATATCTCGTTTTATGAGCTCAACGCTTATTATATATGTGACGAATGTAGAGAAAAGAGGCCGGCGAGGCTGCCGGAGAATGACCGGCGCGTATGGATTTCATTGGTCCGTCAGGAAAAACGGATCTGAAAAATTATAAAAATCACAGGAGGAAATGAACATGAAGGACTTAAAAGGAACTAAGACAGAAGCTAACTTAATGACTGCATTTGCAGGAGAATCACAGGCCAGAAACAAATATACTTATTTTGCAAGCGTTGCAAAGAAAGAAGGATACGAGCAGATTGCGGCTATCTTCCAGAAGACTGCCGACAATGAAAAAGGAACACGCAAAGATGTGGTTCAAGGCTCTCGGAGAATTGGGAGATACTGCTCAGAATCTGCTTTGCAGCAGCAGAAGGAGAAAAATTATGAGTGGACTGACATGTACGCTCAGTTTGCAAAAAGAAGCAAAAGAAGAAGGTTTCGACGTTCTTGCGGCTCAGTTCGCAATGGTAGCAGAGGTCGAAAAACACCACGAAGAAAGATACAGAGCTCTTCTGAACAACGTTGAGATGAAGGCCGTATTCGAAAAAGTCCGGAGAGACTATGTGGGAGTGCAGAAACTGCGGACATCTGGTAATGGGTAAGAAGGCACCTCAGGTATGCCCAGTATGTTCTCATCCTCAGAGCTTCTTCGAAGTAAGATGCGAGAACTATTAATAAGCCTGCTACAGTATACAATATAAGAGTACATATGGATTTTAACAAAAAGACGGCTGGCAAAGGGACACTTCACATAAGGAAGTGCCCCTTTTGCTGCATTTATAAGTATTTATCTGAGATTGAAAAACAAGTACAGGAACGTTTTGTCGGATTGTAAAACAGTTTACTGAACAGATGAAAGCTTATAGTTCTATGAAATGAGCACAGAAGAATTTTACCGTCAAAACGAGGAGCATATTTCATCTGTATAGGCGATAAATGATTTTAACAAAAATTTAGCTGAAACTAACCTCATCAATGCTAAAAGCAAATATGCTGCTGTCACACAGAGAACTTTTGAATAAAATTATTGATACCTTTTTACAACGCAATATAATGCTTGGCAGAGTTGGAATGTCTTTGAGCGACAATGAGTTTTGCGCGACTTCAAAAAAATGCAGGGATTTGAGAAGGATAAAGATAAACTTGCCGAACATAGTCAAATAATTTGCGAATGGATTTCTGATATTCAAATGTTGCTTAATATTGAAAATTAAATAAGCATTTAGAATAGAAAACATAGGCTTGCACTGAAAAAACAAGAGTGCAACCTGTAATTGACAAAGTGCATTTTCAGAGCGATAGATTAAAAAAAAAATTCTGTTTGATATAATATTGTTAGAACTAAAACAGAAGGAGGTATCCACTATGACATTTGGTGAAAAACTATTTAAGCTGAGGAAAGAAAGAGGTCTGTCACAGGAGGCTTTAGCTGAGCAGGTTAACACTACCCGGCAGGCAATTAGTAAATGGGAAAACAATCAGGGCTTTCCTGAAACAGAAAAAGTTAATGCTGCTTAGTAATATTTTTTGAAGTTTCCATTGATTCTCTTCTAAAAGATAGTGAATCTACTGATACACAATCAACTGATGGGTATTATGTCAGTCGTGAAAAAGCTGAATCGTGGATTTTTCACGAGAAGAATTTTTCTCGTAAAGTTGCGGTTGGTATTGTCTTAATGATATGTTCTGGTATTCCGCTTTCCCTTTTTAGGTAAGAATACGGTCGCCGGTCTGATTTGTAGTGCGATATGTGTTGTGACAGGCCTTGGGATTATTTTTTAGCCACCTGTTTATCGGATCACGATTTTGAATACAAAGCGCTTAAACAAAATGCACTAATGTTTGACCACAATTATTTGGAGGAGTTAAAAAGGCGTTACAGTATCCTAAGAAAAAAGTACATTGGTATGATAACAGGATTTTTCTCTATGGTTATTTTGAGCGGGATTATATTCTTCGCTTCCATTGAACTTTACGGCGTGCCTGAAAAAACGGCGCTCCCTGTTTTTCTTTTAGTTGTTGCTTTGGGGATCGCAACATTATTCTACTCCTTTTCGGTAATGGACGCCTATGAAATATTAGTTTATAACCAGGAGCATATGAATAAGTTTTCCACTGGATTGCTTAATAGAATTCGGCGCTTATTCAGCCATCGTCATTGACGAGTAACGGGGTAGCTTATTATGAAAAAACGAACGCTCTTATCAGTCTTTTTTTACCTTTTTATTTTTCATTGCCACACAAATTATTTTTTTTCTTCTATTGGATTTATGCTTCAGGGTGCTGAAATATCTTCTACCTTTTTGATCTTTCCGGTTATAGGAGATGTCATATTTGCATTATCAGCATTTTTGTATTCCAAAAAAAAAAAGCTATTGCCAAAATTTAATAACCGTTCGAAAATACCGATTAAGAACTGCTTCGTATCGTTCATAGCAATTATTTCATACTCTATTTTGGGCAATTTCATTCTATATTCATTACCAAACAATATGCCTGAAAGTATGGAGTTAATGGAACATTCTATGCAAGCAAAAATCCTTTCTTATATTGTATAGCGGTTTACTTAATTGCTCCTGTTACGGAAGAGTTTGTTTTCCGAGGTTTTATCCAAACAAGACTTCGCGCTACAATGAATGTCATCCCTGCTATTTTAATTAGTTCGTTACTATTTGGGATAACCCATTTGATGACTGGCAGTATATTGACGGCATTGTTTGCTCTATTTGGAGGAATAATATTTGGGTTGACATTTGAAAAAACAGGTTCTTTGATACTAACGATATCGGTTCATATCGTCGGAAATCTTTGCGAACTTATAGTGATGTTACCGATAATGTTTTGAAGAAGTTTGATAATGCCAAAAACCAAATGGCTTTTTATGCTCTATTTGCGAAAATGAGACCCGTAACGCAGAGCCGACAAACTTGTGAGCAATCATAGTTTGTCGGCTCTTTCTTTTAATACATCGAGAGTCACATCGTTGGCTGACATTTGAATCTTTTGTTCTGTGGCCGAGCTTCCCGGTGAAGAGCCGCATGACGTTAACAGCAGAGAGCAAGTTAAGATAAAAAAAGTAATGTACTTTTTTGTATCTTCTCATTGCAAATTCTTTTTCTGAAAAATTCAGCGATCTTATCAAAAGGAATTATATCAGTCCTATCATATAAGTCGGTGTGTACAGCTCCCGGAATTATCATAAGCTCCTTGTTATCTCCCTTTAAGTCTTTAAAAAACATCTTTGCTGAAATAGCAGGAATGGGCTTTTTCCCCATGTATCAGAAGGACCGCGCTCTCTATCTCCTGGCAATACTGAAGGATAGGCGTGTTGAGGAAGGACAGAGAGGAAGTTATGTTCCAGCCGTCGGTTGAATTCAGAGAACGTTCATGGTAACCTCGCTTTGTCTTATAATAATTGTGATAATCTTTTACAAAACGGTGCGTCCTCAGGGGAGGGATCTACTACTCCGCCAGCTCTTTTTATACAGTCCGCTCTTGTAGTCTGCAATTCTCTGAGTATTCAGAGCCTTTCTTTTTTCACGGCGAAATTCTGGACTGTCTTCTGCGTCAAAATAGCCCTTAGCATTGACTCTGGCCCTATCGTACATCGTGGACGTCACGGCGGCTTTTACTCTGGTATCTACCGCAGCAGCGTTAAGCGCCATGCCTCCCCCATCCGCAGATACCGATTATTCCTATTTTATCAGGATCCACATCATTCTGAACAGAAAGAAAGTCTACTGCGGCCTGAAAGTCCTCCGTATTGATGTCAGGAGAAGCGACATAACGGGGAAAAGCCTCCGCTTTCACCAGTAAAAGATGGATCAAATGCGATAGACAAAAAGCCTTGTTCGGCCATCGTCTGGGCATAGAGCCCTGAGGCCTGTTCTTTTACTGCGCCAAAGGTCCGCAGACTGCGACGGCGGCAAACTTTTTCTTTTGACTCCTTTGGCTTATACATATCGGCGGCAAGAGTAATTCCATACCTGTTGACAAAAGTCACCTTTTATGATCTACCTTATCGCTTTTGGGAAATGTTTTATCCCAGCTTTCAACTAATTTTAAATTTTCCATTTTATAACCTCCATAAAGTGTATTTGACAAGATCTCTTACATCTGATAAGATAATTTTAAAACCTAAAGTTAACTTTAGGTCAAGTGCTTTTTTGAAAATTTTATCTTGGAGGAAGGAAATGTATACTATAGGACAGGTGTCAGAGATGTTTGATCTTCCCATATCTACTTTGCGTTACTATGATAAGGAAGGTCTGTTTCCGGATATCAAGCGCATTTCAGGAATACGCAAGTTTGATGAAAAAGGAAATAGAGGCCATAAGAGTCATAGAATGTCTCAAGAGATCCGGCATGGAGATCAAAGACATAAAAGCAGTTTATGGAATGGTGTACTGAAGGGGAAAAAACCTACTCTAAACGCAGAGATCTGTTTATAAAACAGAAAAAGATGTTGAGGGTCAGATAAAGCGTATGAACCGCGTTCTCGATATGATAAAGTTCAAATGTTGGTATTATGATCAGGCCGTCTCCGACGGCAGCGAAGATCGGGTAAAATCTATGTCGCCTGAAGAGATGCCTGATGAGATAAGAAAAAATACTTATGAAAATACTCATGAGGAAGTCTTTTGATCATAAACGAGATGACTTTACATAAGCGATCAGAGGATGAATATTGATAGCTGCCAGAGATAAAAAACATGAAAGCTGTATACCGGTATTTAGATGGCCGCCCCATGATGACGATATTATCTGAACAGCTATTATCAAAATCCTGCCGCCATATATTCTGAAGGGAGGGATATTTCTGATACTGATTATTCTGATCAAAAAATGAAAGGAGATAGCTGCAAAGAGTAGCTACAGCGGCCCCATATATGCCAAGGTGAGTCGGTATCAGCAGAAAATTGAGTATAATATTGAATACCGCGCCTGCGGCAGTCGTTAAAAATGACAGAGAGCTTCTCTTTGTTACAATATAAACGCTGCCCATGAAAGAGACCAGCGATGACAAGATAGCCGCCGCTGTCAGTATAGGCAGATACTCTGCCGCCGAATAATATTCCGAAGCTGCCAGCAGCCGTATTGTCGCCGGAGAAAAGGCGATTATGATGCTGCCTCCTATGAACATGACCGTCAGAAACATACTCCAGATATTGGTGTAAAATCTTATATAAGATCTTCTGCTGCCTCGGGATTCGCGGACAGCAGAAAACTGCCATGCTTCGAGAAACATCCCTGATATGAGTGTTATTATGGCAGGTATTTTACTCGCTACAGTATATATGCCGTTGGCGCCGGATCCTAAAAACCAGGTGATCATGTATCTGTCGGAAACAGAAGTTATCCACCAGAACAGAGCGGCCGGAACGAGAGGAAGGCTGTATCTCATCATTTTGCGCCACATGCCGGACTTAAGGTGAATGTCCATGAGACGCCATAGTTTTTGCCCCACCGCAAGATACAGAGCGCAGATAGAATCGGCTAAGGCTATGGAAATTATGTATCCGCGGGTTCCCGCCTCAAAGACTGAGAGAAAAAGAGTATGCTGAAAACTATGACCAATACTGTGTTGAGCACTCCCTGATATGCGAACAGACGGGTCTTGCCTTCGCCGCGTATGAACTGAGCGCACAGAGAGATGATAACATGAGGCTGAGATAAACCAGATCAACAGCCATTTGTATTCGCTCACAAAACCCGGAATAGATATAAACGACGAGAGCGCAGCAAGTATAGCCGTTCCTGCGCTGATGGTATAAAACCCCGCAGAAAAAATACTCTTTCGTTTTGCCGTATGCTCATCATCTGTCTCCAGGACAAAGCGAAATACGCCGTCGGCAATTCCGGCAGAAACTAAAGGGATAAGCAGATTAGCAGTCTGTATTATCAGGTCAGCTTCGCCGTAATCCGACGGCGTCAAAGCCTCGGTATAAAAACGGGTCATGAGAAACGTCAGAATCTTTGATCCGAAAGTTCCGATACTTATCAGGAGCGTATTATTTATCAATAATTCATATTTGCTTTTATTTGTCATTTAAAAGACTTCCGCAATTCTTACAAAATATATCGCCGAACCCGCATGCGCAGTCACATTGCCTGCATTTTTTAACCAGATGTTCTCCACATTCTGAACAGTATTCAAAATCTATAGGCTGCCATTTGCCGCAGGACGGACATCTTTGCCTCATGAAGCTTCGAGTAATGATGAATATGATGACTGCGGCAAGATTTAAGGCAAGGGCGGCTGCGCCCCACAGCGGACCGTTCATTCCCGCAGAAACGGCGGATTTATAGAGGGCTGCGGCGGTAGAAAACCAGTATACGGCCATGAGCAGCAGAAAACAGACAGTTAGCGTGAGAAGAAGTATCTTTACGCCCATTCCGGGATCAGAAGCAAAAAATATGTCTTTCCACTCACCATCTAATCCTGGATGGTGAATCTGGTCGTCAAGCATGTGGTCATAAGAGAGAGCCTCCGAGATCTGAGGTCTTAAACTGAGTCCTGCGGCTGCTGCGCCACATAAAGATAAGGTAAGCGACAACGGCATGAACGTCCTGAAAAATTTTTTAAAGTCTGTTTTCAAGATTTTCTGTTTTATCGTATTCATTTTGATACCCCCTTTTTTTCTTAGTATAGCAAGTATAAAATATATGTTTAAACTCCGGTTAATATAAATCTAAACTAAAAATAAATTAAACCGCTATGGAGGCTGTTACTTATCGAGCAAAAATATCGGACGCTATACGGGGAAAAAACGCCGTAGACCGCAGCAAGACTAAAGATGAGCCGTATCAGCGTCCCCTGAAACGGTAGCCGGCTCCCCCAGACAGTCTCTATATGGCGGGGATTCTGGGGATCGTCTTCGAGCTTTTCGCGAAGACGGTTTTATATGGACGGCAACTGTGGCATTATCTCCCATGGCCTCCAGTCCCCATACTTTTTCGTAGAGATTCACGGTCGAAGACTATATCTGCATTGGTCATCATAAAGAGCAGCAGTTCATATTCTCTGTTCTTTAAAAAACCTCTCTGCCCCTGAAAAGACGTGCCGCGTGGAGGTATTGATGCTTATATTTCCTATCCTTATTTCATTCAGCGGCTTTTTATGCCCCGCCGCTCGTTCAAACTGAGAAAGATCAGCCTTAACTCGGGCTACCAGTACGCTGGGAGAGAAAGGTTTCTCGATGTAATCGTCTGCTCCAAGACCCAGTCCCCGTATCTTATCTATATCTTCCCTGCGCGCGGTGACCATGAGTATGGGGATCTGGATTTTTGCGCAGCTGACGGCATATGGAAAAGCCGTCCATGCCGGGAAGCATCAGGTCCAGCAATATCAGATCGAACTCTCCGCTTTCGCCGCGCTTCAGTCCGTCTATACCGTTTGAGGCGATCTCGACTTCAAAATTGTCTATTTCCAGGTAGTCCCGTTCTATAGAAGCGATAGCTTCGTCATCTTCAATGATCAGTATCTTTGACATAATCTTCTCCTTTACATGGCAGATCTATACGTATTTCCAGCCCCTTAGGCTTGCATAAAGAAGCCGTTGCATTGCCTCCCATTCTGCGGACTATGCTTTCAACTATGGCAAGCCCAAGACCGCTGCCCTTATGAGGAGACTGCCTCGAAGGATCGCTTCTGTAGAAAACTTCAAACAGGTGGGGGAGAGCGTCTTTTGGTACTCCTGGTCCATCGTCGGCAAATGTCATGCTGCAGCCGGAAGGGGCAGCCTTCAAAGAGACTTTTTACTGTTATCGTCTCCTTTATCTTTATATTTTAGGCTGTTTTCAAGGATGTTAGAGATGATGCGGCGAATCTGCAGCGGATCTGCATATACGACTGCTGGCTGTATATCCTCTATGATTTTTACTCCTTGTCCGCCCAGTTCTTCTTTTTAAAGGACAAAAGCTCCTGAGAGAGGACTTTGTCCAGTTCAAGACGGCTGGGTTCATCGGGATAATCTCCCAGATCCATCTTGGAAAAAAGAAATAACTGCGATAAAATGCGGTCCAGATCCTGGGCTTTGGATTTTATAGTGCTCAGATATTTCATCCTGGCCTGAGGCGTTTTAGCTACTCCATCTATGAGACCCTCCACGTACGCCTGAATGGAAGTCAGAGGAGAACGTATATCGTGAGATATGCCGGCGATCATTTCCTTTCTGCTGATTTCCTGCTGCCTTATAGTGTCGGCAGACTGCTTGAGCCTGAGGGCCATCTCGTTGAAATCTGAACATACGGGAGCAAATTCGTCGTCGCCCCCATATTCGATGCGGTAATCTATGGTTGCCATCTCTGAGCTGATGAACGCCGTTTACAAGAATATCCAGCGGTTCACGGATCCTGCGGAATACAAACTTTGTAAGGAATCTATTGGTGATGAGTATAGAAAGAAAGATGGTGAGAGCGATGAGGATGCAAGCTGCCCCAAGGACCATCTTGAGCTGTGAAAAAGACTGGAGTCTCCTGATCTCCTCCCAGCAAGTAGATATCATAGGCTGCTCCGCCTATTTCATATTGAGAGGCATACAGACTGCGGCCGTCTGAACTGAGCAGCGCGAACCTGAAGAGAGGCCTTCCGCCGCGGATATGAGAGCGGGATCACATTCTTTTGTCCGGCCCGTGCTGAAATACGGTGCTTCCGTCTTTTTTGATTATGGCCGTGATTCCGCTGCTGTCAAGCAGTTTTTCCACTGAGGATAAGTCCTCATCGCCTTCTATCTTTATTTCTATGAGCTCGCTTATGGTCATACTGGCATGTTCGAAATCTTCGCGGTCGTCAAGGCCCAAGTTCCAGCCCCCGTCAGAGCCAGCCAGATGAAGCCTATACAGATGAGTCCTATCACGACGGTGGCTACCGCCGGCAGTAATATCATCAAAATATTGGACCAGAAAAGTCGTCTTTTTTTATAGTCATGGCAAGTCTCCCCTGAATACAGTTCTCTCAGGCGTCAGAATCTTTGATTCCGCTAACGCCGCCAGATTATTATACTATTATACCATAATCGCGGCGCCCTGCGCCGCAGCGGTGGTGGGGGTGGTGGTTTTATAAAACCTTCCTCTCGGTGATAGCCCTCGGTGGTCACCGCAGATTGCCGGCTCTGCTGCCTCGGCCGGCCGCATGCTGTGTTTTCTTAGCCCTTTGTGCTGATTCTACAGCATTTTAGGAAGAAAAACAGCTTAAATGACGGTGCAAAAAGGCAGATATGCTGTAAATTCTGATTTATTATTGCGATTCTACAACCATTTTAACAAATTCTGTTGTAGAATTCGTGCTTTTCTCTGTAAAATACAGCATGCGCTGTTTTTCACCGCAACAAGCGCGGTCGCAGAGCCGCATGGGGGCCGTAACCTCGGCGGCCTGCATGAAGCGGCCTCCGATGATGATCGATGGGTTCATTATACCGCAATCAAACTCGCCAAGGCGGTTCAATGAACCCTACCTCGGCAACGCCGCAATCATAATCGATGGGTTTATTATACCATACGAGTATTGTAAAAAGTATAAACAGAAGTTAAATTTTGAAAGGAGGCCCGGCATAAATATAAACCGTCTGCTTACGATACAATGGGGGCAGAAACCTGATGATAAGAGACCTGATGAATCCCAACATAAAGAATAAAGAATCGAAGCTCCAGCTTGAAGAATCCCTATATCTTAAAGATATCGACATGGCCATATTCAATTCGGCGCATCACGAATATGTGAACGTAGTAGATAAAGAAGGCCATCTCGTAGGGGCAGTAAAGACTGAGCGGCTCGTATACCTGATAAGCAAACAGAAGGAAAATTCATTTATCCAGATACTGGACACCATGGACGCCGGATTGGTGGTCATAGACAGGGACAGCCGTATCTTCTATGTAAACCCCGCATATGGCAATATTCTGGGGATAAACATAAGCAAGATACTTGGACGTTATCTGAGTATAATAGAGCGGAAGCGGCGCTTTTGGATGTGCTCAAGACGAAGAAGACGCAGAACATAAAGAACAGGCTCATAAAAAGTATAAATACGTATGTAGACATAAGCACGCATCCTCTGATAAGCGGCGGCGACATGGTAGGTGCCTATTCGGTATTTACCGACGTCACTAAAGAAAACAGGCTCAACAAAGAGATAAAGAAGATGACCGCCGTGGCCGAAGAATACAATCAGCAGATACAGGCCCGAAAATTCCTGGAAGAAAATAAGATAATAGGAGAAAGCAAGATTTACCTGGATTGTGTAAATAAAAGCTCTGAAAGTAGCCAATACCGATACCATGGTACTGCTTCAGGGGAGAGAACGGCACGGGAAAAGAAGTCATCGTAAACCTCATAAAGAGCCACTGCGCCAGAAAGGACAGGCCCTTCATCACCATAAACTGTTCGGCTATCCCGGACTCCCTGATAGAAAGCGAGCTGTTCGGATATGAGGAAGGAGCTTTCACGGGGGCGTCTAAAGGGGGAAGACTGGGCAAATTTCAGCTGGCCGACGGAGGAACTCTGTTTCTCGACGAGATCGGAGATATGCCCCTATCAGATGCAGGCCAAGCTTTTGAGAGTCCTTCAGGAAGGCGAGATAGACAAGGTGGGCCGCCAGAGAAATATCCCCATAGATGTTAGGGTTATTGCGGCCACCAACCGCAGACTTGAGGAGATGGTTCAGAGGGGGAGAGTTCCGTGAGGATCTATATTACAGGCTCAACGTCGTGTCCATCAGCATACCGCCTCTCAGAGAGAGAGGAAACGACGATGCTTCTGCTGACAGATTATTTTCTGCAGAAATACTGCGAAAAAATATAAGCGTAAACTGAAGATAGACAGAGGAGTATATCAGATGTTCCTGTCCTATGGATGGCCGGGCAACGTGAGAGAACTGCAGAATACTATCGAGAGCGCCGTGGTTCTGTGCGAGACGGATACCATTACGATCAGGGATATACCCGAGAGCATAAGAGGAAAATACGAAGAAAATCAGGGGAGCAACGGAACTGAGTCTGTCAGCTGTACTTTCCCGGCAGGCGCTACGCTGAAGGAGGAAGTAGAGAATTTCGAAAAGAATATGATCGAAGCGGCGATCAGAGATTGTCAGGGCAACAGGACGAAGGCTATGGAAGTTCTGGGAATGAGCAAGAGAACCTTTACAGAAAGGTTGCCAATTATGGCATAAAAAAGTAAAAATAGTGCCGTATGTGCTACCACAAAATTAAAAAACGTGTCGTTTTTGGCAAAATAAGAAAAAAAAAAGGTATCAACCTCGGGTTGACACCTTTTTTTTTTTCTTTTCTTTTTTTTTCTTTTCTTTTCTTTTCTTCTGTTGGAATTTCAACGATTTGACCGAATCATACAACAATAAGCTGCATTATGGCACAAATATTGCGATTGTAAAATCTAATCAAAAATGAAGCTGAACAAAGCAGATAAGAGAGGTATACAAGTGAACACAGAATCTACCGAAGAAAGTGGAAATTTGGGATGTGACACTTCGAGACGGATTTCAGCACGAAGAGATGTTTGTCCCCACAGAGGCCAAGCTGTGGATAGCCGAAAGACTCATCGAGGCAGGGTTTAAAAAGATCGAAGTCGGGACTTTCAGCCACATAAAAATACGTTCCTCAGTTCAAGGATATACTTGAACTGCTCAAGGGCTGCCAAAGAACGACGAAGTAGAATATACGGTTTTAGCCCTCAATCAAAAAAGCGTGCGAGAGAGTGGCCAGAGCCATGGACGCGGGCGCAAAGATAGACCGCGTTATGTGCGGACAGCTGGCCACCAGCGAAGCATACGCAAGAAAGAATATGAACAGAACCCATGAAGAATTATTTAAAGAAGCAGAAAAGAGCGTGAAATTTCTTCACAGCGCAGGGAGTAAAAAGTATTTGCCAACATAGGCACTATCTTCGGATGCCCTATACAGAGAGAAGTACCTATTCAGAGGGCTTACGAATTCGTGGACAGGGCTTTTTGACATAGGCTTCGACGAGATCGAACATTCAGACCCCGACGGAATAGCAGCGCCGGACGCAGTATATGAATATTTCAGCAACATACTAAAGAAATATCCTGATACAGGGGCACATTCATTTCATGCGCACGATATAAAGGGGAATGGGACTTGCTTCATATTATGCGGCTATGGAAGCAGGAGTGACAGTATTCGATACTGCTATAGGAGGCATAGGCGGTCAGGTGGCCAACATCGTGGACAATATCCCTGTAAGAGGGACGGGAGAATACTATTATGAAGAAGGGCGCACGGGGCTTGTGGAAACTTGTGATTTCGTGACTATGGTCAACCGGATGGGCATAGAGACCGGCATAGACGAGAAGAAGTGCTACAAGATCGAGAGGATGACAGAAAAGATATTAGGAAGAAAGCTTGATTCATTCACAAGTATTATGAGATAGAACTTACGCGAGGAGGAGACGACAAGATGAGAAACAGCAGTTATTCGGGATTTTTAAACTTCCGATGGAAAAGAGACTTTCGGAGGTGGCGGAATTTGCTTCCCTTACAGAAGAAGAGAGAGGAATACTATCCTCGGCCGATTCCCTTGACGCGGACAAGGCAGACCATATGATCGAAAACGTCATAGGAAAATTTGCCCTTCCCATGGGGTGGCTATCAACTTCACCATCAACGGCAGGGATGTGATCATTCCGATGGTATGCGAGGAACCGTCAGTAGTAGCGGCATGTTCCAACGCCGCCAAGATGGCCAGGCCATCCGGAGGATTTAAGGCTTCCTCGTCCGGCAACGTGATGATAGCTCAGATACAGGTGAT
>VOFF01000204.1_pt1 | contig 104000 bp, 155 predicted proteins | sample 5384061 | NCBI WGS metagenome assembly VOFF01 (sample SAMN12384725, study PRJNA508395) | human gut metagenome | isolation source: healthy gut E | host: Homo sapiens | reverse complement strand
TGATTCGTTAGCTCAATGTGATTATGGTAATTTTTCATTAAGATTTAAGCCTGTGGACATTAATTTTACCAAACCAAACTGGGATACTATCATGACAAAACGAGATAAACCAGCGATGTCAGAGGAAGAATTTGACGAAGCAATAAAAGAACTTGCATCTATGGTTCAGATACTGGAAGAAAAAATAAAAAAGCTATTGCCGGATGCGGTTATAGAGAAATATCTATCGGGCGATGAACTGATTGCAAGTGGCAGTAAGCCGGATATTCTTTTTCTGGATATTCAGATGCCGGGAATGGATGGGATGGAAACGGCAAAGGTGCTTCGTCAGGACAATGAGGATATGATACTCATTTTTGTGACAGCAGCAGAGGAGTATGTTTTTCAGGCATTTGATGTCGGAGCATTTCATTATCTGGTTAAGCCATTTTCCGATGAGAAATTGAAAGAGGTTGTGACAAAGGCAGTCCATAACATAAAAAGGAGTTTCAGACTTGAAAAAGACGAAAAGTATATCATGGTACAGACCGCCGGAAGTCATATAAAAATTTTCCTGCGTGATATTGTGTATGCCGAGGTGTATAACCGGAAAGTTATTATCCATACACGAAGTACGGATATTGAATACTATGGTAAATTACAGGAATTAAGTGATATGGCAGGAACAGATTTTTTCCGGACACACAGAGCCTATCTTGTGCATTTTAAATATGTAGAAAAATATGATGCAACTTGTGTAACTATGAAAAATGGAACTGCATTGATTGCAAAAAAGAATTATCCGGAGTTTGTGAAGCAATATCTGAAGTATAACCAGAGGAAAGGAAATGAAGTCAGATGAGTTTAGTGGAAAGATGCTGGATGATCACATCGAAGTTTTCTGTTATTGCAATTTTGATTATTACAGGAATCTGTTTTGGTGTTTTTGTATATCCATATATGAAAAAGAAAAGGGAAGCTGCTCTGGTCAGTATTGTTTATATTGGAATTATGTCTGTGCTGTATCTGATACCGCAGCGGATTGGCAATTTTTCTGCATATTTGATGGGAGTTGTGGCTGCATTTCTTGTGATGTATGTACAGGACAGACGAAACATCTATCAGAAACTATTTCTTGCAGTGACATTTTTTTCTATCCGTTGGCTTGCGGTTGCAATGGCAGGCAGACTGGATGATTTTATCACAAAAGCTCTGGTTTTTGGGAATACGATTGCAGGAAGACAATGGCTGCAATATGGACTTTATGCTGGAACGAGAATTCTGGATATTGTGCTTTGTATCGTTTTCCTTGCAGTCGCAATCGGTCTGATCAATAAAGCATATGTATACAAAAATGATGAAATGAGCGTTAAAGAGCTGGTAATGCTCATCATGCCTTCTCTCGTAGGAGTTACAGGATATGGCATTCTGCAATATTATCTGAATATTTATGAAAAAGATACAGGAAAGAGCCTGACAGATACCTATGGATTTTATGGAGCTTTAAGCTTCGTGCATTATTTTATTTCTATCATAGCAATTCTTGTTATGACTATCATGTTTCAAAACTGGAAGGTGGCACAGGAAGAACAGACAGGGCAGGAGTTGGTATTAAATCAAGTCAGTAATATGAAAAAGCATATCGGGGAAGTGGAAAAGCTGTATCAGGATATCCGCAGCCTGCGTCATGACATGGGGAATCATATACAGATGCTGGAACATCTTGTGGCAGAGAATCATATGGATGATGCAGCAGAATATATGGAGCATTTGAAAAAGGAGTGGAATGAAATATCTCCTGAGATTAAAACGGGGAGTCCTGTCATTGATGTGATTCTGATGGAAAAGTTAAGAGAAGCAAAGGAAAAGCAGATTCGTTTTATATCAGATTTTCATTATCCGGGGGATACGAAATTAAATGCATTTGATTTAAGCGTGATCTTAAACAATGCACTGGATAATTGCATAAATGTTAGTGGAGAAAATCCTTATATCTGTCTCTCTTCTTTTCGGAAAAACAGTATTTTTATGATAACCATAAAGAACAGATATGAGGGAGAGTTAAATTATAAGGACAGTGACCTGCCGGAAACAACGAAATCCGGGAAGGAGCATGGAATTGGACTGCATAATATCCGAAGGGTTGCAAGGATGTATATGGGAGATATATCTTTAGAGCAGGAGAATCAGGAAGTGGTTCTAAGTATTATGTTACAGGTAGAATAAGGACAAAAAGCACCTTCGAGGTGTTTTTTATTTGCTTCACAACAAAAAAAGGGCGGTTCACAACATCGCTGTTTATTGTAAAGAAAGATATGCCGAAAGAATCAGTAAAGAGAAATCATGTTGTACAGATTTTTAAGGAAACGGATTTCAGAATTTAAGCTCAAGGAGGACAATACAATGAGAATCAATGGATTTAGTGGGACAAATACGCAGACAGGAACAATGGGAATGACACAGGGGAATGATTCTGTAAGTAAAAATATTCAGAATCAGATTGCAAATGCACAGCAGAAGCTACAGGATTTATCATCGAATGAAGAAATGTCATTAGAGGATAAGATGAAAAAGCGTCAGGAGATACAGCAGGAGATTAACAATCTCAATCAGCAGTTAAGACAGCACCAGATCGAGCAGAGAAAGGAACAGCAGAGTAAAAATTCGTCATCTATGGATGATATGGTGGCTGGAACAAGTAACACTTCTAAAAAGAAAGACACCGGATTGTCACAGGCAAGTATGCAGGAGATGATTTCCGCAGATTCTTCCATGAAACAGGCAAAGGTGCAGGGAAGTATGGCAACACAGATACAGGGACGTGCCAGTGTGCTTGAATCTGAAATCAAACAGGATGCCGGAAAAGGAAATACCGAGAAGAAGGAAGAAGAACTGGCAGAGCTTAAGGCAAAGGCACAGTCTGCGACAGCAGCACAGATGTCTACACTTGCTGATGCAAATAAATCAGTAGAAGAAGCTGCAAAAGCGGATAACAGCAATACAGAAGGCACAGCAACAAAGAATAATACTGAAAAATCTGAGAAAACACAGGAATCTGCGGGGGCTGCGGCAGAGGAGACAGACAGCGTAAAGAATACGGATATCAAAGGGGAAACACAGGTGACATATACACCGATTGATATTCGTTTATAGTTGGTAAAGGAGAATGGGATTATGTCAGAGATTAAGAGTTTTAGTGATTACACAAGTAAATATAACAGCAATGTAGATTATTCCGCATTATTTGGAGGAACTTCCGACAGTTCATCCGTAGGAAACACCAATATGCTTTCTGATTATGCTGCGATTAAAAACGGAAGCTATGGAAAACTTATGAAAGCATATTATGCAAAGCAGGATGCAGAAAAATTATCGGGTAAAGGCGATACTTCACAGAAGCTTGCACTGATGAAAACAAGTGCGGATTCCCTGAAAAAATCAGCAGATGCACTAAACGATGCGTCACTCTGGGAAAAAAAGAAAATAAAAAAGAAGGATGTAAAGACCGGGGAAGAAACAGAGGTAGAGGATTATGACTGGGATGCAATTGCCAAAAAAGTGAAATCTTTTATTGATGATTATAATGACGTTGTTAAGGAGGCAGGAGAATCCAATACAAAAGATGTCCTTAGAAATGCTTCATGGATGACAGGCATGACAGACAAAACCAGTCATTTACTTTCTAAAATAGGTATTACCATAGGAAAGGGGAATAAGCTGGAGCTGGATAAAGATGAATTGAAGATGAAAAACCGAAAGGCTGACACTTTGGAAGAAATCTCTGAAAAGCTGGAAATGTTTCATAATTATGAGAATGAAATTGCGGCAGCAAATCAGGAGTATAATAATTCGCAGATGTTTCATGTCATGGACGAGGCAGAAAGAACATGGCGAAAAAAGATTGCGGAAGCTGCTGAGAGGAATAAGCCTAAAACAGAAGAAGAACGAAAGGAAGAAATGGTGGATGAAGCTCTTGGAACAGAGGAAAACAAGGGCATGATGTCTGAAATCATGGACGAACTTTCGGAGACAACCGAAGAAATGACAGAGCAGATGACGGAAAAAACTGTGGAGAATATGGAAGAACTTCCAGACGAGGTTTTGCAGGAGCAGCTTGCTACAGATAGTTTAGAGGCAGCAGAAATGGTACAAACAGACACAATTAAAAGGTATGTGCCGATTGATATTAGAGTCTAATGGTATTTATCTGGGAAGGAAACAGCTATGAAGATTTACAATAATACAAATATTACATATTCTGCAATCGAACATAACAGCAGGAAAAATACAAAGCAAAATGTTCCGGCAGATTTAGAAAAGAAAATGACACAGTATACAGATACACTTTCCATTTCCAAAACAGGGCAGGAGAGCTTTCGACATTTATCTTCTGTCAGTTCTATGGATTATCAGAACCGTTTTGAGAAGGAAGTGACGGATATATTTGTCAAAGAAGATACAGAGAGTGTAAAGTCTGATTCCTTTGAACATCATGTAAACAGAATGGCGACAGCATATAACAAAATGAAAAACAGCATTGAAGAAAAATATGCGGAACAAGATTATGAGCCGGAGTATTATGTGACAGAATCGGGCAAAATTGAGGAATTAACCAAAGAAAAAGAACTGGATATGCTGAATCAGGCATATGAAAATCACAGTAATTTTATGGCAACTTCCACAGAAATCTGGTCAGAATTACAGGATTTTACACCATCGGTAGTTTACCATAAAGGAAGTGGACAGACAGCAAATGAACAGAACATAGGTGAGAACCAGGAGAATACTGCAAAATCTAAAGAAAAGGGGGTTATCAAAAATTCGGCATATCAGGCATTTTTATCTGCCATCCAGTCGGATAACCAGAAATTATCGCAGCAGTATTTGGGTGATTGGAAAGATTTAAGGCTAAATCTGAATGTATCAGATGGTGATCGGAAAATGCTTAATGGTATTTGGGATTATTATGCTAATAAAAGGTAATGAAAGCTTTGTAATACGAAAGGGATGTTAGTATGGCAGTTACAGGTGTAAACAATTACTCTAATATTTACACAAATGCTTATACCGGTAATATACGGAAAAATAATGCTAAGGAAACCACAGAAAAGCAGGTTGTGGAGCAAACAGAAGATGTAAAGACAGGGACAACCCGAAAAACTGCAGCGGATGAACTTTCCTATCTTTCTAAAAAATTTGACAATTATAGTTTTGTATCAGCAAATTATAGTCCGGGGATGAAATATGGTAAATCAACTACCACGAATGTAGCGATTTCTCCTCAGTTTTTAACAAAAATGGCAAATGATTCAGACTTAGAAGATGAGTACATAAAAGAAATTGGTAACATGAAAAAACTAGATGAGCAGTTTGCAAAGCAACAAGCAGATATTGGATGGAGAGTTGAACAGGGATGGGCTATAGATAAAGATGGAAATATTAGTTCATGGGCAATAGGACATAAAGATTCAAAAGTAAAATCCTTTCTCCAGAATATGAGTGAAAAAGCCGAAGAAATCCTACAGAAGCAGTTGGAAAAAGCAAAGGATACAAAGGAAGAAAAAAGAAGTATTCTCGATGAAAAAGCATAAAGAAGTTATAAAAAAAGAACAAGGTTGATTTGAAGGTGTAAATAATCAGATTCGAAGTATTATGCAGAAAAAATGCATAGCATTGAGGGAGCCTTGCGTATGTCAGATGAAATCAATGCCCAGTTCGGATTTGAAAGAGTATTCAGTAAGACTAACGGCAATGCAGATACTGATACAAAAATTACAAAATTTGGCATCTCTTTTAATAGTGACGGAACTACCACATTCTTTGCAGAGTTAGAAGAGAGGTGTTGGTGAAGGAATTCGCACCGGTGGCGTGCAAAGAGAGGAACTTTTCGTAGTATCAAAAGTAGCTGCAGGGCACAAAACTTATGAAGACAAATGCAGAGGTTTTCCTGTTTATGATGGAAAGATATAATGTGAATAATAGGTTGTATTTATCCTAAAATTTGTATATACTATAGTAAATAAATCACGGAGGTGATCATATGACTATAGATACAAAAAACAATGGTGTCTATTTCAGACGCTAACCAGAATTTTTCTAAAGTAGCAAGATTAGTGGACGAATGCGGTTCAGCAGTGATTTTGAAGAATAATGTACCAAGATATCTTGTTATAGACTTTAGTAAAGCAGATAAGGATTTTACTGCATCTGATGAAGATGTGTTAAGTATTTCAAAGCAGCTCATGGAGCAGAATAAGGAAGCATATGAGGTACTGGCTAAATGAAAAAACTGAGCAAAAAGCAGATTCTTATGCTTCACACTCAATTGATTCAGCAGACTGGTGGAAGCGAAGGAGTCAGAGATTACAATTTACTGGACTCAGCTTTAGAAACTCCTTTTCAGTCTTTTGGAGGGGATGAATTGTATCCTACGATACAAGCGAAAGCCGCAAGATTAGGATATGGGTTGATTAAAAACCATTGTATGATAGATGGGAATAAAAAAGGATTGGAACGCATTCAATGTTGGTTTTTCTTGCTTTGAACGGGATAGAACTTAAGTATATGCAAAAAAAAGAATTATACGAAACTATTCTTGATGTTGCAGCTGGGAAAATAGAATATGAAGACCTATTGCAATGGGTTCTTGACCATCAAAACTAAATAGTGTAACTGGCAAAAAGACCGCTCAGAGATAATCTGTTCGGTCTTTTGTTTTGAACAAATTGGGATGGAATTTATAATTGAAACAATTACGCCGATATATCTTGTATATGAATAGGTAAACGGATTTACAATAAGATATGTGATTTTAAAATTAATTGATGTGAAAAAATTTGACAGTGATGCGGTGTGGATACGGTATCGGTGTTAGAAGTCGATTGCAATTCTGCCCCAACTTGAGGCAGAATTGGAACTTTAGTAAAGCAGATATGTGGTGGAAGTTATGTATCTGCTTTTTATGTTGTAATTTGGCTGACTTGAAAAAGTAAATTCCAGTGCAAGAGTAAATTCCATCTGCTTTTAAATTTTGTTGATTTTGCAGGAGGTTTTTTAACAAAATCTCCTGTTTTCTGTTATAATTAAGCCAACTTATCGAAATTTTGTTGTTTTTATGGCATGAAAAACAGGCTACTGGAATTCGGTGTGTCAGACTAAATTCCACCAGCCACATTTAAAAAATGTGAAATGTTTACTTCCAGTCTGACAGCAGATTTCGATCAGTTAATTAGTTACTTCTTAAAGCGTATCCCGGCTTGAGCTGAAAGGCTTTAAGAACATCTTCTCCAAGTGTTTCCAGGGCAGCATCATACGGCGTTTTGCCGTCAAGGCTTTCTCTTGGAGTAGAGTTTATGTGATTCACAATAAGATTGACATCCCATTGGGTTAGAAATTCAAAGGATGTTCCTTTAGGCAATATCATGCGGAGCATGGTATGCGCCTGTTCGATGGTTCCTTTTTGTCCGCTACGCATTGGATCACAGTAATAAATGCTGCTTCTTTGTATGCCGGTAATTCCAGTTTCTAATTCTTCTGGGTTCCCAAATTCAAAGCCACGGTCGGTTAAGATATTTTCAAAAACAGATGTAAATTCATACGTTCCCATACGTTTTTCCAAACGGTCAAATACAGCACGGACGGTACCTTTTTGTGCACCGGTTAATAAGAAATGCAAGAAACAGTTTTTCCTCTGTAAAGATCATGGTTAACAGCGTTTTCTGGGAGTCCCTTGATGACTTTACTGTGTCCATTTGTACATAAGAATTTAATTCCAAAGAACAGAAGTCTGCATAGGTTCTGTTGGTAAATACTTCGCGGTCTTTGATCTGTGTTTTGTGGCACTTTCTTGGTTTGAATTTTGCCTGCCTTTTCAGATCCACATTTCTGGCTGTGAACAGTCCCTTATCGATGTATGTGTACATGGAGCGGACAGACATATCCAGTTCCGGATGATTGATCAGGATCTGATAGGGTGACTGTCCCTGTGCGATCAACGGAGTAACAATCTGGTCTTTTTGGTGCAGCTGATGCCGGGCCATATTTATCCCGGCACGGGAACTACTTAATAATTCGCGGTACTTACGGTCGGCAAAACGGGCATCATAGCGGTATTTATGGGCAATGGTACAATGATTGATTTTCATTGGACAGCCATTACATACATAAGGCGCCTTATCAAGTCTGCAGCACAGTTCCTTTTCGAAATCCTTACAGGTTGGTTGCAGGTTGGACAGGATGTACATTTAATACCGCAGAGCATGATTTTTCCACAGGCATTTGTTTTTTTTACAGTGATAGCGGTGTACACAAAAGTTTTTGGCATTGTAGAAAGTTCCTTTGTGGTACCAGTCAGAAAGGCGTCGTGATTTAACCTCTTTTGAGATGGTTGTAGGATCTTTACAAAGGAATGCCGCAATGTCTTTAAAAGTCGCACCTTTGGATAATTCGTTTTCGATGTAGATACGGTCATTAAGTGTTAGATGTTTCTGGTTTCCAGGGATATATTTACTCATGATAATTTTCCTTCTACTGCTGTCAGAAGGAATTTTTACAATAACACTGATGTATGAAAGAGTAAATATCTACTGTGCAGGACTAAATTCTACCGCCCTGTCGTAAAAAGAGCTGACTTGAAAAAAGTAAATTCCAGTGCAGGGGTAAATTACACCATGCTTTAAAATTCTTTGATTTTTTAGAATTGTGGGAGGCTAAACCTTATAAAACTGCTATAATTAGATTAACTTTCCATAAAACATCTTACTTTCAGGCATGGCAAACAAGCCTCTGGATAGTTTCTGTGCGAAACTAAATTCCACAGGCCGCATTCAAAAAATGTGAATTGTTAAGTTCCAGCCTGACAGCAGATTTTTATGCTAAGTTAGTGGTTAAAGCGTATCAGCTTAGGCGTCAGATTGACCTCATCGGGTAGAATCGGCCTAAGCTGAAGTGCTTTTAAGATGTCTATACCATAGTTTTCAAGTGCTACATCATACGGTGTTCGACCACCAAGGCTTTCTCTTGGGGTTGAATTTATGTGGTCTACGATAGCTCTTAAATCCCACTGGGTGAGATATTCAAAGCTGGTCTTTTTAGGAAGAATCATTCGAAGCATGGTATGTGCCTGTTCGATGCCGCCTTTTTGACCGCTTCTCATCGGATCACAGTAATAGATGCTTGACCGCATAATGCCATTAATGCCGTTTTCGAGAGACTCCGGATCTCCAAATTCGGATCCGCGATCCGTAAGAATCGTGTTGAATAAGGTTAAAAAATCATATGTGCCAAGCTGGTGTTCCAACTTGTTAAAAACAAGTTTTACGGCACCTTTGGTGCATCTGTTCATAATGAATGCAAGAAACAGTTTTTCACGGGTTAAGAAGAATGTCAGGATGACATGGTCCTATGTCAAGATTTAGTACAAGTTAAAATGAGAAATTTCTCTCCATTTTAACCTGCCAGAAGCTCAGCCTCAGTGTTCGTTCTTTTATACAATCGTTCGAATTCGTTTGGCGACATATAGTTGCAATGGCTATGAATTCGTTTCGTATTGTAGAAAGCTTCCAGATATTCAAAAATCAACTGGTATGCCTGCTTATAGTCGCGAATTTTAAAGCGATTGAGCCATTCACGTTTGATAACAGAATGAAAGGATTCAATGCATGCATTATCCCACGGAAAAGACTTTCTTCGAATAACTGCGCTGCATATTTTCGGTTGCTTTTTTATATTCCTTTGCAACATATTGGCTGCCACGATCCGAATGGATAATTAATGGTTGATCGATATTTTGGCGAGCTTTGGCTTTGTTTATAGTATCAATCACGCAAGATACTTCCAGTGTTTCTGAAAGCGTCCAGGCTATGATTTTTCTGGAAAATAAATCCATAACACTGGTCAGATAGACAAATCCATCTATTGTCCAGATGTAGGTAATATCCGAACACCAGACTGCATTCGGACGATCAGGATTAAACTGCTCATCGAGGATATTTTGTAATTCAGTGCTGAAATCGGAATCTTTTGTGGTGATCGTCCATGGTTTGCTCCACTGAGCACGAATTCCCATTTGGCGCATATATGTACCAACGGTTCTTTCCGAAATGACTTCACCAGTTTTTCGAAGTTCTACAGTGATTTTCGGAGCACCGTAGTTCTGCTTGGAATCATCATAAATATCCTGTATTTTTGCTTTTACAGCTTTACGACGTTTTTCTGTATCCAGAAGGTACGTGGTGGAGCCATGCGATATCCTGAGCAAGAGACACCTGAAAATTCAACATTCCGGAGACGTCTTTTTGGCAGCCACTTTGTTAATGTACTGTAGCCGATGCCAGACGGGCAATTTCCTTCTGCTCATCAGATTTTCTGCACATCCCTGATTCGTCTTTCACCACTTTGTTAATGTACTGTAGCCGAGATCTTTATGATCTTGATAGTACTGGATTGCATCAAGTTTAAATTGTTTGTCATGTTGCTTTTGCCATATGAGATCCTCCTTCAGCATATTTCTATTGTACCATGCTTATGTGTATTTGGAATTTCTCATTTTGGCTTGTACTATTTATATTCTAGCACCAGTGATTGCTATTGCCAATCAGAAAGGAGGAACAGGCAAGACTACCACTACGGTCAATTTAGGGATAGGACTTGCAAATCAAGGGAAAAGGGTTCTTCTGGTGGACGCTGATCCACAGGGGGATTTAACAACATCATTAGGGTGGGCAGAAACGGATGATCTTCCTGTCACGTTAGCAACACAGATGGAGAAGATTATCCATGATGCCGTACCTTCCGGAGAAGCTTTATGCGGAGCTTTGCAGGTTATCTATGTTCAGAGATCAGCTGAATGAGGACAGAATCCGGGCAATTAACCGTATGCAGGAAATTTTATCAGAAATCAGCTGAATGAGGACCAGAAAATAAGATTTATTTCCCAGAAGGATGCGCTTGGTAAGGTAGATGGTGCATTCAGTTTGTAATTGTTGAAATCTGCACCATTTCCGGCAGATTTAAAAAGCACTTGACGAAAACGGAATAAGACAGATCTGGCACGAAGCTAAGCTTAGAGGACGCGGCTATAGCAGGTCAGGAGAAATCTTAGGGTATGCGAGAGCAAGTGTTGGTATCAGGGATGGAGCGGACGCAGCCAGGATTGCGGTACAATGGTTTGTTAAGAAGGTTATTGAAAGACAGAAAACAGAAGCAAGATAAACAATTTTGCGAGTGAGGATGATGTTTTCTAAAAAAAAGTGGAACAATATAATTGACGCGACTTGCTTACGACTTTATAATTAAGTCGTAAGCTTAGTCGTAAGCAAATCGTAAGAAGCATTGGAGAAAAAATATGGCAATTCCAATTACTATTGAAAAACTTTTAACGGAAAATGTCGTGGAATGGGCGAGAATAGAGTTTAAGGAAGGCTGGAACCCAGATACTATTTAAAGACAATCAGTGCATTTGCTAATGATATTGATAACTGGGGCGGTGGATACATTGTTATAGGAGCGAAAGAAAAGGATGGAAAACTTGTTCGTCCAGTAACAGGTATTGCTCCAGATGCAGTAGATAGGATTCAAAAAATCTGCTTAGATACTGTAAATATCTTAAACCTGTGTACATTCCTCAGAGTGAGCCTGTTTATTTTTTGATGGGAAATTACTTCTTTTTGGTATGGTGTCCTGGTGGATACGAAAGACCGTACGCATGTCCTAAGGCACCAGATACAAAGAACAGCGAAAAAGATATACTATATCCGGAAGTTATCCAGTACAATAGAGGCGACTGATACAGATGTAAAAGAGTTAATGTCACTATCTCACAATATTCCGTTTGATGATAGGATAAATCCTAAAGCAGAGATGAAGGACTTAAAATATCCAATTATAAAGAATTATCTGCAAAATGTGGATAGTAGCTTGTTGAATGATATTGACACTATGGATACAGAGCAGTTGGCAAGAAATTTAAGGATAGCAGACGGACCGTCGGAGTATTACAAGCCGCTGAATGTGGGAATTTTATTTTTCAATGATCATCCAGAGTCGTTTTTCCCGTATAGTCAGATAGAGGTGGTTAATATTCCGGATCCAACAGGGCAAGGAATGGAGGAACGTATCTTTACAGGACCGATAGACGATCAGTTACGAAACGCTCTGAATTATATAAAAAACAATGTGATTGCTGAAAAGGTATTTAAGATTAGCGGACAAGCAGAGGCTGTAAGAGTAAAAAATTATAGCTATGAAGCAATCGAAGAGTTTCTTTTCTAATGCAATTTATCACAAATCGTACCAGATACATGAGCCTGTCACAGTACGCATAGAGGCTGATAAAATTGAAATAACAAGTTCTCCGGGACCAGACAGGTCGATTTCTGATGAGGATATTAGTAAATATCAGATGAGAACAAGAAGGTATCGGAATAGACGAATAGGTGATTTCTTAAAGGAACTGCATCTTGTGGAAGGTAGAAATACCGGTATTCCAACAGCAATTAAATCAATAAAGGAAAACGGATCACCACTGCCATTACTTCTCACGGATGAAGAACGTTCTTTCTTTTCAGTGATTATTCCGATTCATGAGGATTTTTGAAAAAAGGAAGCTGTCAGTAGCAAAACCGAACCGAAAGATATTGTTGCTGTTCCAAAGCGAAGAACGAAAGACCAGATAAAAACTCTTATATTAAATGAACTGGAACAAGAAAGCATTTCTGCAAATGAGTTATATAAAAGACTGGGATATTCAGGTAATGCTTCAAAGACTTTTAGAAAGTGCATCGAAGAATTGATTACGGAGAACAAAGTACATTATGCATCAGATAATATGCAGGATGGAAATAATGTGCTGGTAAAGGGCTAAGGTAAGAAAAGTTAATATTGTAACCCATTAACGGACGAGGTAAATGTAAAAAAAAGTTTGCTTCGTCCATTTTTTGTTCCTAGAAAGTGGTCATCTGACCAGTTTTAGGGAATGAATTAGTAAATAAATTGATCAAAAACAGTACATTTAACCCAAATAATCAATGAAAGGATGCGGACAGTGGAATTAGTGCAAAATAAAGATAAATTTATTACCCACCTGTGTTATAATATGGGTGGGCAATAAATCTGAAAGGTTGATGAAAAATGGATAGATCAGTAAGAATCATAAAAAGAGTTATGCTCATACGATATAGAATGGCTTGAATTTAAGGAAAATGTCTTTCAGGAGGATGTACTTGGTATATTTATTGGATGAGGTTAGTAATCAATATCATAAAGAAATCTCATCTGATGTTATAAATAAATATCAATTCAAAAAGTTGATGATATTGTGAATTTTATTTTAGAAGGATAAAGAGAGATAATACAAAAATGGAGGTGAATTATGAGTATTGTGATAGGAGAAACTTTATTGGCATTATCCAATGTATCTATGAATTATGTTAATGGTACAGAAAAACAAGTTAAAGAGAATGCTAAGTTTAGTGATCAATTAGGAACAACGGAAGTTAATAATATAGTAAAAGAAATTTATAATAAATTTGGGATAAATGTAGGAGTTTCAAATAGTAGATTTGAGTGTTTTATTCCTGGAGATGTATTTCATAGAATGAATACAGATAGTGCATTAAAAAATAAAGTGTATGCTATGCTGGCTGATTATTCCAGTTCTGAATTTCAAACGACAATGCAAACCTTGAATCCTCCAGTAAAAAAGTGTACGTTAATTTTTGATGAAAATGGAGATGTTGTTGCTACTTTAGAGCCGGATGTTGAAAAAGAGAGCGTTGGAAGTTCAAAAGAGAAGAGTGTAAGCGCTATTTTAGAAAACAACAGTTATAATGGGATAATTTCAGATGTTTCATATGATGTAACGCCAAATTTTGAACTACAAAGTGTTTTATTGGCACCAACTTTAAAAAAGGAAAACTTCTGAATAAAAACTATTGCAAGCTCTTTAATTTGAAATTTTATTTATTTTCTGCAAAAAAAGTCTTTTTTCTGGAGAAATTGCAAAATGCGCTTGTGGAATATAAGAAGATTTTTGATGAAAGATGGCAGGGGGAAAAATATAAATGGGAAGCGGTGAAATGGTTTCAGGATCATTGGGACATCAATGCGAATGACTTTGCAGATATGTTTGCTAATAACTGCTGTGATTGGATGCATGGTATTATCCATATGGCCGTTCATCGTTGGTATGATCTGGAAATCGGTTCCTGCAACAGTCGTTACTTCTCTCATTGCCATTGTATTTCGACAGGTTATGATCAGCAGGGATGCAAGTGGTCAGGATACATTTCTGCAGATCCGTTTTGTTGCAAGCGAAACGTTTGTCGCTGTATTGTTTATTTTCAAAAAAGAAAGTATATGAACTATATTAGGGGAGAAAGGATGGAAGGGAGCACGTTTTTGGAACAGGGGCATAACACATACATGTGATCGATTGGCTGTTTGGATATAGACATCATCGGTGAAATCGTGTATAAAAAGAAACAGGGAACATGACTGGAGGCATTGAGATATGAGTGAAAAAACAATTACAGATGGTTTATTTGCATTAAAGGATGAAAACTATCGTAGATTTCATGCCAAACTGATTCCTGATATTCCGATCGATAACATCATTGGCGTCCGGACTCCGGTATTACGGAAGTATGCAAAAGAAGTGGCAAAGCTGCCGGAAGCAAATATATTTTTAGAAAGCCTTCCACATATCTATTATGAAGAAAATAATTTGCATAGTGCTTTGTTGTCCTTACTTTATCCAAAAGATATAATAGCTTTTATGGAACAGCTAGAACGTTTTTTGCCGTATGTAGATAACTGGGCAACTTGTGATATGCTTTCGCCGAAGATTTTTAAGAAGCATTTGCCTTATGTTTATGAAAGAGTACAAAAGTGGCTGCAAAGTGATGCGGTGTATACCATTCGGTTTGGTATTGTAACGCTTCTGGGATTTTATCTGGATAATGCATTTGAGCCAGAAATGCTGCAACTGGTTGCAAATGTAAGATCGGAGGAATATTATGTAAATATGGCAGTGGCTTGGTATTTTAGCATGGCATTGGTGAAACAATATGATGCGACGCTTCCCTACATACAAAATAGGGTGTTAGAGCCATGGACACATAATAAGTCCATTCAGAAGGCAATCGAAAGCAGAAGAATTCCACAGGAAACAAAAGCGTATTTAAGAGGCTTGAAAATCAGATAAAGGGATAGGAAACTGCAGCATTGGTACAGACATATACACTAAGAATTAAAAATGGAACGAGGCATGTAAAACAATATCGAATATGGCTATGGTGGAAAAAAATATACCTGCATCAAACGGGCAAATGGCAGAGTATATTATGAAAAAAAAGAATGTTCCAGGCGGGAAAAAATCATATGCAGCGTTTTAGCAGAAGAAAAGGACTCACTTTTGAAGCCGTGCCGACGCAATATACGAAGTAACAGTTACCGCAGTCAGTTTTTTTGCCTGTCATCCTTCCGCAACTGGGAAATACCGATGTGCATACTGTGGCAAAAAAAAAGCCAAAAGATAAAATAACCATTGACCATATTTTCCCGGTTCATTGTATGGAAAAATATCCGGCCGTGCGCAAAAGAGCCGCATTGTTTGGAATTCACGGTTCGAATGATATGAAAAACTTATGTACTGCCTGTATGCGGTGCAATCAGAAAAAAGAAGCGAAAATGGGAATTTGGATTCTGAAAGGCTTTCTTGGAAAACAGCCTTGGTACTGGCCGCTTCGGAGAATACTTACGGTGATACTGGTGTTTTTTGTGCTATATCTCGGGCGAAAAATATATATGCCTGTGGTATGTAACTGGATAAATACATTACAAAAATAAAAGCTGGGAAAATGTATAAATACATGCAAATCCGGGAATTATTTTCCAGAGGTGAAAAGCATGAAAAACAGAAAACCAATGCATATCGGAATCATACCGGACGGAAACCGCAGATGGGCAGAGCAGCATAAATTATCCAGAGAAGCCGGTTATGCATACGGACTAAAACCGGGGCTGCTTCTTTTACAGCAGGCAAAAACGTATGGAATTCAGGAAATCACATATTATGGGTTTACCGTTGACAATTGCAGGCGTCCGAAAGAACAGGTGCAGGCCTTTCAGCAGGCGTGTGTGCAGGCGGTGCATGATCTTGCCACAGAGGGGGGGTGGATCTGCTCGTGATCGGGAATACCGATTCAAAATGTTTTCCGGAAGAATTAAAGAAGTATACAAATCGAACTGCGATAAACGGAGGTGGTATCCGGCTGAATTTTCTTGTAAATTATGGTTGGAAATGGGATCTGTCCAACATAAAAAGCGCGGGTTTTTTGCATTCTTCGGATATTTCGCGAATTGATATGGTGATCCGCTGGGGCGGCATGCGGCGGCTCTCCGGTTTTTTGCCGGTGCAGTCGGTTTACGCAGACTTTTATGTGGAAGAAAAATTGTGGCCCGATTATGAAAAATCGGATTTTTACCGGGCCATGGACTGGTATAAAAAACAGGATGTAACTTACGGAGGATAAAAAGAATATGGCAATTGGAGCATTACAGACAGGATACACTACATTATACGGAAAAGTAGCAGGACTGGGTACACAAAACGGACAAACGCGCGGAAGCAGTTTTCGGGAGCATATAGACGGAACCGAAAAGAAAGCGCCGTATCAGCATCTGGCACAAAACGGTACAATCACGTACAAAGGGGTTACGTTTGTATGTGATACGGACAGAAATCGGATTACACTCGGGGATGTCACCGACCGTAGCAAGTGCCTGAACATCAGCTTAAAAGGTGGCGGGTGCCTGATGGTCAACCGGGATAATCTCAGTGACCTGTCACAGGCAATTACGATGTTCTGCCCGGAGGATATCAACCGTATCATGACAGCAATCGCGGAGGATAAGCGGGCGCAGCAGATGCTTCTGGAAAAGGACGAAATGGAAAGCAGTGTTGGGGAAATCATCACGGAATAAAAAGAATGTACTATGATTTAACAAGAGGAACAATATCAAAAAATCTTATCTTATTTGCACTGCCGATGATGGCGGGCAATCTGATGCAACAGTTTTACAATATTGCGGATACACTGATTGTCGGGCGCGTGGTTGGAAAGAATGCACTCGCGGCGGTGGGGCCGCCTATACACTTATGACCTTTCTGACCTCTATTTTTCTGGGACTTTCCATGGGGGCAGGAGTCTTATTTTCCATTTATAAAGGGAAAAACGATAAGCATGCGCTGCGGGTAGCTGTGGCGCATGCTTTTGTGCTCATCATGGCAGTGATGGTCTTCGTTAACGTGCTGGTGTATGTGTGTATGCATCCTATTCTGTGGTTTCTACGTGTGCCACAGGAAGTCATGGAGGGATGCAGCAGTCGGTCATGAATTTTGGAATTCTGATGGTGCAGGGGCTTGTAAACAGTTCGGGGCAACAACGATGGCGGCATTTGCGGCAGCGGTCAAAATTGACACATTTGCATATCTTCCGGTACAGGATTTCGGCAATGCGTATTCCACGTTTGTCGCACAGAATTATGGGGTGAAAGATTACGAACGGATCCAAAAGGGAACGAAGGAAGCCTTTGCGATCAGTATTGTATTCAGTATCATTATTTCCATTCTGGTGTGCACGTTTGCAGCATCTCTGATGGAGATTTTTGTGAAGGCACAGGAGACGGCGGTCATCCCGTGTGGTGTGCAGTATCTGCGTATCGAGGGCTCGCTTTACTGTGGAACCGGGTGTCTGTTTCTGCTGTACGGATATTACCGGGCAATCAACAAAGCACAGATGTCAGTGGTACTTACGGTGATCTCTCTGGGGCTGCGTGTTGTGCTGGCCTATATCCTTTCGGTGCCGTTGAAAGCCCCGGGAATCTGGGTGGCAATTGTGAATCACAAAAATTTAAAAGAAATTTAATAAGAAGACAAAAGATTCCGTGCTATAATGAGCCTGTCAGAATGTAAAACGATGGGAGGAAATGAGCATGAGAACGTATGGACGTTTATTGAAAAATATAGCAGCAATAGCACTTCTTCTGGCATTACTTTCCATGCTATTGCCGTTTTGTAAGTTTTCGGCAGGCGGGCAGGAGATGACGCTGTCCGGTCTGGATGTGGTGAAAGCAGGAGGAAGGGCAGGTTATACGTATCTGACAGAAGGCAGAGTGGCAGATACTTTCGTTTTAAAAGCTCCGATCACGGTTGGTACGGTAAAAAGCAGTCTTTCTTATGTACAGGGAGTGGGACAGATGCGGCTTCTGGCAGTTTGTGCCATTGCAGCACTGCTCCCGGTACTGCTTTGTTTTTTGTCTGTGGGAATGTTGTTTCTGGCGGAAGGAAAAAAGACGATGCTGCTGCCAACGCTGTTTACCAGTCTGGTGCTGGCAGAACTGCTGATTGTTTTGGCTGTGTTTCCGGCACTGTATCCGTTTCTGTTGTCAGGGATATGTTTCTTTACCCTGCTGCATGGAGTCGCATGGATACTCATACTGACAGGATGGATTACAGGAGGGTACCGGCCACCCGAAAAACAGGGAAATGAGCAGATAAAAAGGGAAAAGAATCCGAAGCGGTCTGGACACGGCTGGCGGCGCAAAAAAGCTCACCGGCGGAGAAAGTCGAAAAAGAAACGCAGCCGGAAAGAGGATTCTTCCACAAAAAAGAAGAATACAGCAGGAAACAAAACATTCGAGTGGAAACATTGTCAGATTTCCTATGACCCTTCGAAACAGACATACCGGATGATCAGTGATTCTCCGGAGAAGATTTTACTGCTGAAAGAAGACAACGTGATAGGAACGTTAGAACAGGGAGAATGCGTACATGTGGAACGCCCGGTGACGCTGCAGATTCAGGGAAAGGAAGAAAGTCTGCATTTAAAATAAATGACAGGAAAAGAAAAACTCCGCAGAACCGGAACCCTCAGGGATTTGATTCTGCGGAGCCTTTTATTTTTTCCTGCGGATATGTACCTCCGGAATCGCTACATTGTCATAGTGCACCGGGGCATCTTCACCCGGAGTTTCTTCGTGATCTTCCGGTTTGTGGGTGTGAACTTCCGGAATCGCTACATTGTCGTAGGTCAGGTCGTAATTATGCTTTTCCGTTGCCTTTTTCTTTAATTTTTTCCAAAACATTTTCGTTGTCCTCCCAATTACAAAATATTGATAAAAAAGGTAATTACAAGGCTGTTGATAAAATCCGCAAATAAACTTCCGATCAGGGGAATCAGGAGATACGCTTTTACGGAAGGTACATAGCGGTCACAGATGGCCTGCATGTTTGCCATGGCGTTTGGTGTGGCACCCATACCAAAACCACAGGTTCCGGCAACCAGTACAGCAGCATCGTAATCCCGTCCCATAATGTTAAACTCGATGAAGTAAGTAAATACACAGATCAGTACGACCTGTGCCGTCAGCAGGATCACAAGCGGAAGAGCTAAAGAAGCAAGTTCCCAGAGCTTTAAGGTGATCATTGCCATACCCAAAAAGAGGGAAAGACAAATACCACCGAGGTCGTTGATCTCACCCATGTGGATCGTTGCTTTGCCAGAGTATTCGGCAATGTTGCGGATCAGTGCGGCTGCAAGCATGGCACCGATGTAAACCGGAAAGGTAAGTCCAGTTTTTGTCAGAAAATAAGAAAAAAATAGTTCCCAGACCGATCGCAAGGATCAACTGGAAAACTGCGGACGCATACATATTCGTATGACGTTCATGCTTTTTTTCATCCTCGATGAGCAGACTGTCATCTTCCGTGACTGCGGTGGCCAGCAGGTTGTGTTTTTCAATCAGGCGTCTGCCGAGCGGACCGCCGACCAGACTGCCGGCAATCAGACCAAAGGTGGCAGCTGCAGTACAGATCGTGGTGGCTCCCTGAATATTAAAGTCTTCTAAGACAGGACCGAATGCGCCGGCAGTACCATGACCGCCGACCATTGGGATGGAGCCGGTGCACATACCGATCAGCGGATTTAAGTGCAGGACATGGGACAATCCCACGGCAAGAAGGTTCTGACAGACAATGAGTGTAATAACAAGATCGAGGAAAACGACCATGGCTTTTCCTCCGCTTTTTAAAACTTTCAGATTTGCCTGGAATCCCACAGAGGTAAAGAAAAATACCATGCACACTTCCCGGAGCGTGTCGTCAAAAAGAAAATTCCACAATTCCGGTAACATAACAAAGACAGGTCAAAATTGCAAACAAAAGACCACCAATGACAGGTGCCGGAATACAGAATTTTTCCAGAAATCGGATGCGGTGTCTTAAAAAGCTGCCAAACAAGAGTACCAGTACAGCAACTGCCAGCGTCTGGTACATATTCAAATGTATTTCCATAGTTGTCCTTCTTTCAAATGTTATTTTGTATTGACGCTGATTCCCTGCTTGGCATAATAAGCAGCAGCACCCGGATGGAAGGGAATGGTTACACCGGAGGATGCATCTGTCTCGTCAAAAGCAGCGTCTAAAGATGTGGCATAGGCCAGATCCTGTGCGTGGGAAAACAGGGTTTCTGTAAGTTTTTCCACGGTTTCTTTGGACAGATCATCGGAAGCAAGCAGTACGGCTTTGACTCCGATGGTTGTCACGTCTTTGTTTTGTCCACTGTAAGTGTTTGCAGGAATGATATATTTACGGTATTCCTTTGTGGTTGCAAGCAATTTTTCCAGACAGGTATCATCGATGGAAAGGAGCCGCAGATCACATTCCTTTGCCAGTTCTTCGATGACAGCAGTGCGGATGCCGGCGGTGCAGAATAAGGCGTCAATTTCGCCAGAGGCAAGTTTTCCTGCTGCATCTGCATAATCCAGATTCACCATGTGCACCAGTTTTGAAGTCAGACCACTCAGTTTTAAAATTTCGGTAGCGTTTTGTTCGGTTCCGGATTCGCTGGCACCGATGCTGACGGTTTTTCCCTGCAGATCATTTAATGTCCGGATATCAGAATCTGCCCGGACGACGATCTGGCAGGCTTCGGTATAAAGTCCTGCAATGGCACGGTATCCCTGTTGTCTGTTATCAGAAAAACTGCCGGTTCCTTCATGGGCTGCCCACCAGATCCGCCTGTGCGATCCCAAGATCAATGTAATTTCCGGACAAAAGCCGTAGATTTGCCGCAGATCCGGCGGTGTTTTTAACTTCAAATTTCAGGTCGGAGGATTCTTTGGATGCCAGACCGGCATAAGCATTTGCAACGGTATAATACATCCCACCGATGTCGGCTGCACCGAAACGGATGGTCTTTGTCTGGTAGCTGCATCCGGTAAGGAGCAGGGCAAGGCAAAAGAAACAGTCCTATTTTTTGTTTCATAGCTATAAGTCCTTTCTTAAGTTGTTATGCAATAAACATTGCCGTAAAATGTATTTTACACGAAAAGAGTGAAAAAGAAAATATAAAATTCCGCAAGGTGATTGTATCTAAAATGAAATTTTCCTGAAAGTTAAAGTTTTGGTTGACAGACACACTGTAGTGTATTAAACTGTTAATAAATCAAAGAGAAATAAAATCATTGAGCGAAGGTAAGTACAGCAGATGATTCCTTTCAGAGAGCCGGCGGCAGGTGTGAGCCGGCAGGATAGTTTGTCATGGAATGGATTCGTTAGATGCAAGGTGAAAGCGTAAGGCGAGTAGTTGAGCCGTTTCCCCACGTTACAGGGGCATGGATATCGAGACAAAGAGATTTTGTTTTCTGTATCACAAGAGGTTGCGTAATTGGTGGCAGTTATTTCCGGTTTGGGGATGGCTGCCTTTGTTAGTTTTCAGTTACGGAGCGAAGAAGGGTGGCACCACGAGGATAATCGTCCCTGATCCGGCAGCAGTCGGATCAGGGACGTTTTTTATTTGGAAAAAAGGAGCAGTAATATGAAGCGGAGATTACGGGTATACAAAAAGACAGTCAGCATTGTAAATGAAACAGCGATCGGCATGTATGAGAGTCTGGTAGGAAACAAAAAAGGATTTCTTCTGGAAAGTTATGATAAAAATTATGACAGATATACGTTTTTTGGAAAAGAACCGGAAGAGATCATTACTTCCCGCGGGGATGCACTCGTGATCCGGCAAAACAACGGGACGGAAGAAATCCGGAAGGGAAATCCGCTCGAACGTCTGAAAGAATATTACAGCGAGTTTGATATCGTAAAAGAAAACGAAGAGCTGTCTTTTTTCCGGAGGACTGGTCGGAAATCTGGGATATGATTTTGTCCGCTATGCGGAAGTACTGCCGGATAACAATCCAGACGAGATTGGAATCGAGACCATCCAGATGATGCTCATGACAAAATTTATCCTGGTGGATCATGTGGCAGAGACACTGACTGCAGTGATTCTTGGAGAAGATTCGGAAGACGGAAAAAAGAAAGCATTAGCAGAAGCAGCAGAACTGATTGAGGAGGCAAGAAAAAATGCAGGACAGATACCGGACAGAAATTTTACACATGACGGTGTGATTGTCAACCAGTCCGATACCTTAGAACAGTATTGCAAAAAAGTCGAAAAGATCAAACAGTACATCCGGGAGGGACATATTTTCCAGACCGTGCTTTCCCAGAGATGGACGATTGAGACAAAACAGACAGGATTTGAACTGTACAAAGAACTCCGTGAGCTGAACCCTTCCCCGTATCTGTATTATTTCAATTATGGAGAGTTTGAAGTAATCGGAAGTTCTCAGAGATGATCGTAAAGCAGCAGGGAAGCAGAGTATACACCTGTCCGATTGCCGGAACACGGCGCAGAGGCGTGGATGCCGAGGAAGATGCATTGCTTCGGGATGAACTGCTCCGTGATGAAAAGGAACGTGCCGAACATGTCATGCTGGTAGATCTTGCGAGAAATGACATGGGACGGATCTCGGAATTCGGAACGGTCAAGGTGACACAGTTTATGGAAGTACAGAATTATTCCCATGTAATGCACATCGTATCCATGGTGGAAGGAAAGAAAAAAGGAGAATTTCATCCGCTGGATCTGGTTTCTTCGTTCCTTCCGGCAGGAACGCTTTCCGGAGCACCGAAGATCCGCGCGATGGAGATTATCGATGAACTTGAGAGTGTGCGCAGAGGACTCTACGGAGGCGCAACCGGATATATCGATTTCTCCGGTGATATGGATTTCTGTATTACGATCCGGACAATGATCAAAAAGAAAAAACCGTGTATATTTGCAGGCGGGAGCGGGAATTGTTGCAGATTCCGTTCCGGAAAATGAGTACCAGGAGTGCTGCAATAAAGTAATGGCACTGGCCAAGACGCTTATAGAGGAGGAAAATTTATGATTTTGCTGATTGATAACTACGATTCTTTTACTTATAACCTGTATCAGTACATCGGAATTTTTAACTCCGATATCAAAGTTGTCCGAAACGACAAGATTACCATTGAAGAAATTAAGGCGATGGACCCGGAGCGGATCGTGCTTTCACCGGGACCAAAGAATCCGAAGGAAGCAGGCATCTGCATGGATGTTGTCAAAGAATTTACAGGGAAAAAACCGATCCTTGGCATCTGTCTGGGGCATCAGTGTATCGGTGAGGCACTGGGAGGAACCGTTTCCTATGCCAAGGCATTGTTTCATGGAAAGCAGTCGCTGATTGAACATGATGGAAGCAGTGTATTTACCGGAATCAATTCTCCGATCCGTGTGGCAAGATACCATTCCCTGGCAGTGCAGGAAAAGGATCTGCCGGATTGTCTGCGGGTGCTGGCGCGGACCGATGACGGAGAGATTATGGCAATGCGCCATAAGAAATATCCGGTTGTCGGATTACAGTTCCATCCGGAATCCATTTATACCGAACACGGCAAACGCATCATAGAAAACTTCGTAAATGATATGTGTTAGATTTCCTTGGAAATCTAACATGCAGCGTCGGTCCCTTTGCCGAAGGCAAACTTTATATGGACGATGTTCCCGAAAAGTGTTAGGAGATATGATATGATTTTAGAAGAAATTGTAGCAGACAAAAAAAAAGACGGCTTCCAGAACATATGGCCCGCATTTCAGAAAGTCAGATGCGTCGTATGGCAGAGGAGACAAAGACGAGGGAAGCCAATTGCTTTTACAATCATTTAAAGAAACCGGGACTTTCTATTATCGGAGAATTTAAGAAGGCATCCCCAAGTCTTGGAACAATTACAAGCAAGATTGATCTGATGGAGCGGATCGCGGAATACAATGCATCTGTGGATGCCATTTCGTGTCTGACAGAAGAAGATCATTTTCACGGAAATGTTGCGTATTTAAAAGAAATCCGGGCAAAATCCAGCCTTCCGATTTTGCGGAAAGATTTCATGATCTGTGAGTATCAGTTTTATGAGGCAAAAGTGATCGGTGCAGATGCGGTACTTCTGATTACAGCGATTCTCGATGATGCACAGATGCATGATTTTTATCAGCTGGCAAGAGAACTTGAACTTGATGTGCTGGTTGAGACACATGATGAGGCAGAGGTGGAACGGGCGATGAAGATCAACCCGAGAATCATCGGGGTCAATAACCGTAATCTTAAGGATTTTACGATCTCTTTGGAACATACCAGACGGCTTCGCCCTTATGTGCCGGAAGATAAAGTATTTGTGGCAGAAAGTGGGATTACGGGAGATGAGGACGTGCGGTTCCTGCGAGACTGTGGGGTGGATGCCTTTTTTGATCGGGCGTGCGTTTATGGAATCGGAAAATCCGAAAGCACTTGCACAAAAACGGAAGGAGCTGTATCAGGCATGAGACCAGAAGTAAAGATCTGTGGACTGAAAAAGCCTGCGGATGCGCAGTATGTAAATGATGCAGGGGCCGATTACGCAGGATTTGTTTTTTATGAGAAAAAGCAGGCGGAATTTAAGCCGGCAACAGGCAGAAGAAATCATGAAAAAATCAGTCCACGGATAAAAAAGGTTGCCGTAACCGTTTCCCCGAATGCGGCACAGATAAAGACACTGCAGCAGATGAAATTTGACATCATCCAGATGCACGGAAAGCTGTCAGAGGATGCCATAACGGCAGCAGAACTTCCTGTCTGGTATGCCATAAACCTCTCAGATCCGGAAGAGTTTGAAGCAAAAACAAAGAGCTTTTTTGAACTGCCGGAAGAACTGCAGCAGAAAATTACAGCGATTGTCGTGGATGGTGCAGGCTATGGCGGCGGACAGCGTTTTGACTGGCAGAAGCAACTGAATATTGACCGGCAGGCGGGGATTTTCGCCGGAAGAAAATTTGTCCTGGCAGGAGGGTTACATGCCGGAAATGTTGCCGAAGGAATCCGGTTGTTTGACCCGGATATCGTGGATGTAAGTTCCGGAGTGGAAGAAAAAAAGATCAAAAAGAAGAAGCATTGATAAAACAATTTGTAACATGTGTCAAAGAGGAAGCAGAAGAAAGGAAAGAAAGATGAATAAGAAAGCATATTATGGACAGTTTGGCGGACAGTATGTGGCGGAGTCGCTGATGAATACATTACAGGAACTGGATCAGGCATATGAGGAGGCCATTCATGATCCGGAGTTTATGAAGCAGTATCATTATTATCTGAAACAGTATGTCGGCAGAGAGACACCGCTTTACTATGCAGAGCGTCTGTCTGCAAAATACGGTACAAAAATTTATTTAAAGCGTGAAGATTTAAACCATACCGGTGCCCACAAGATCAACAATGTGATCGGTCAGATCCTTCTGGCAAAGCGTATGGGAAAGACAAAGGTAATCGCGGAGACCGGTGCAGGCCAGCATGGTGTGGCTACTGCGACAGGAGCAGCACTGTTTGATATGGAATGTACGGTGTACATGGGAAAAGAAGATATCCAGAGACAGAAACTGAATGTGATGCGTATGGAGATGCTCGGTGCAAAAGTGGTATCCGTGGAATCCGGAAGCAATACCTTAAAAGACGCGACAAACGAAGCCATCCGTACCTGGGCCAAAACAGCGGAGGATACGTTCTATATTATCGGATCTGCGGTAGGACCGTATCCGTATCCGAAGATGGTGAAAGAGTTTCAGAGTGTGATCAGCCGGGAGGCAAAGCGTCAGCACATGGAAGCAGAAGGAAAGAATCCGGATGTGGTTATGGCATGTGTGGGCGGCGGTTCCAATTCCATCGGAATGTTTGCTGATTTTATTGATGAGCCGGAGGTGGAACTGATCGGTGTGGAAGCAGCGGGCCTTGGAATTGAGACCGGAAAACATGCCAGTGCCATGGCTTTGGGAGAGCCTGGAGTATTGCATGGCATGCGTTCGTATCTGCTGCAGGATACCGATGGAAATATCCAGCTGGCACACTCCATTTCCGCCGGACTGGATTATCCGGGAGTCGGACCGGAGCATGCATATCTGCGGGATACCGGACGTGCAAAATATGTGGCAATTACGGATGTGGAGGCAATGGATGCGCTGATGGAACTGTGTAAGTTAGAGGGAATTATTCCGGCAATTGAGAGTGCACATGCCGTTGCCTATGCATTTAAAAAGGCAAAAGAAATGACCATGGATCAGAGCATGATTATCTGTCTGTCCGGTCGTGGAGATAAAGATGTAAACACCATTGCGGATTATCTTGACGGAAAAGGATATCTGAATTAAGGAGGGCATAACAGGGATGAATCGAATTGAGACAGCGCTTCAGGCGTTACAGGAAAAGAAAGAAAAGGCATTTATTACTTATATCACAGCAGGTCTGCCGGATTATGATAAGACAAAGGCGATCATCAAAGCACAGGAAGCGGCGGGAACGGACATTATTGAACTTGGAATTCCGTTTTCCGATCCGGTAGCGGACGGTCCGGTTATTCAGGCGGCTTCCTATGAGGGCAATTCTCGGCGGGGCAAATCTGGAGAAGACATTTACCTGTATGAAAGAGATGCGAGACCGATGGTGTGCAGATCCCGGTTGTATTTATGATGTATTACAACACGGTACTGCATTATGGTGTGGAAAAAATTTGTAAAAGAGTGCAATGCCTGCGGGGTGGATGGACTGATCATTCCGGATCTGCCGCTGGAAGAGCAGGAAGAACTCCAGACACAGTTACAGAAAGAGGATGGAACCATTCTGATCCAGCTGGTTTCCCCGGTATCCAAAGACCGTGTGCCAAAAATCCTTAAAAATGCAAGGGGATTCGTCTACTGTGTGTCTTCCATGGGAGTTACCGGACAGGAAGCAACCTTCCACCGTCAGATTTTAGAATATCTGACAGCGGTAAAGAAAGAGCAAGCAAAAATTCCGGTTATGATGGGATTTGGTATCCGCACGGCAGAGGATGTACGTCCGATGAAAGAGATTATTGACGGAGCCATTGTAGGCTCTCATTTTATCACACTGATGCGGGAACACGGTTTTGATCCGCAGGCTGCAGCAGACTATTGCAACACATTCAAAAAAGAGTTAAATGAAATGTAACGGAAAAGCGAATAAAACAGGAGGATATCATAGATGAAAGAGATTCTGGCCAAACTGGTAGAGGGAAAAAGATCTGACAAAAGAGGAAGCGATGAAAGCACAGGAGCTGATTCTGACCGGACAGGCAACAGAGGCGCAGATTGCATGTTTTCTGACAGCACTCCGCATGAAAGGGGAAACGCTGGATGAGATTACGGGACTGGCAGCTGTATTGCGCAACAAGGCAAATACGATCAGTCCGAAAGTGGCAGATTATGTGGATTTTGTCGGTACCGGCGGAGACTGTACCTATTCGTTTAATATTTCCACAACATCAGCGTTCGTTGTGGCAGCAGCCGGGCTTCCGGTGGCAAAACATGGCAATCGTTCCATTTCTTCTAAAAGTGGTGCCGGAGATGTGTTAGAAGCACTTGGCGTAAATATTTCCGCAGATCCGGCTGTGGTAGAAAAGTGTGTGGAGACGGTCGGGATCGGATTTATGTTTGCACCGCATTTTAATCCTGCCATGAAGTATGTGGGACCGGTCAGAAAACAGCTGGGCATCCGCACGGTGTTTAATATTTTAGGACCACTTTCGAATCCATCCCGTGCCAGGGCAATGCTTGTAGGGGTGTATTCCCCGGCACTTACGGAAGTGATTGCAGGAACCATGATGAACCTCGGGGGTAGAACGGGGAATGGTTGTCAGCGGAGAGGATAACATGGATGAGATCACACTGACCGGTGAGACCACGGTATCTGAAATTAAGGACGGAAAAGTAACCACCTATACAATCACACCGGAACAGTTTGGATTAAAGCGGTGTGAAATCGCAAAACTGCAGGGTGGGGATGGAGCCGTAAACGCACAGATCACCAGAGATATTCTTTCTGGAAAGGAACAGGGACCAAAGAGGGAGATTGTGCTTTTGAATGCAGGAGCCGCTTTGTATATTGGGAAAAAGGCAGACAGTATTGCAGATGGCATTGCACTTGCAGCAAAGACGATCGATTCTGGAGCAGCAGTCAGAACCCTTGAGGCAATGGTACAGAAAACATGGAATGCCTCTTTTCTTCGTCTTATTTCACAAAATATTGAAAAAAACTTAGTGATTTTTCCAATTTACAGATACATAAAATTAAAATATAATGAATTACGAAAAAACGCGAAAATAATATATTTCAGGGAGGAGAGAGGGAATGCAGCAAAGGATTCCATATGATGGAAATGATCTGGGTGCTGTGTACACAAAGAAATATACAGCGTTCCGGCTCTGGGCTCCGACTGCGGATGCAGTAACACTGTGTCTGTATCGGGAAGGAGACGGGGACTGCCTGTCGGATACACTTCCGATGAAACGGGATGTACAGGGAACCTGGACGATTCGGGTAGACGGAGATTTGCGGCATGTTTATTATACATACCGTCTGGAGAGAAGCGGCAAGACCGTGGAGTCACAGGATCCATATTCGGTAGCTGTCGGTGTGAACGGGCAGCGGAGTATGGTGCTGGACCTAAAAGAAACTGATCCGGAGAATTTTAAGGAGGATCATGGACCGGTTTTTTCAAACCGTACGGATCTGGTGATCTGTGAGATTTCTGTTCTGGACAGTACCGCGGATGGCTCTTCCAGGGTAAAATATCCGGGAAAGTATCTGGGACTGGCAGAAAAGGGAACCAAAAACAAAGAGGGAGAAGCTACCGGGCTGGATTATCTGAAATCGCTCGGTATTACGCATGTGCAGATCATGCCAATGTATGATTTTGCAAGTATTGATGAGGCGGCACCAAAGAAGCGGGAGTATAACTGGGGATACGATCCGCTGAATTATAACGTACCGGAGGGATCTTTTTCAACAGATCCGTTCCATGGGGAGGTGCGTATCCGGGAAATGAAAGAAATGATTGCGGCTTTTCACAGGGGAGGGTATCGGAGTGATCATGGATGTGGTGTACAATCACACCTATGATCTGGACAGCTGTCTGCAGAAATGTGAGCCGGATTATTATTACCGGATGAACGGAACCAGATATTCCAATGCATCTGCCTGTGGCAATGAAATTGCTTCGGAGCAGCCGATGATGCGCAAATACATCGTAGAATCTGTCTGTTACTGGGCAAGGGAATATCATGTGGATGGGTTCCGGTTTGATCTGATGGGTGTTCTTGATATTGATACCATGAATGAGATCAGCCGCAGGTTAAAAAGAAATCAATCCATATATCATTCTGTATGGAGAGGGCTGGACAGGCGGTACTTCAACCATGCCGGAATTTAGGCGTGCCATGAAGAGAAACGCGCGTATGCTGGACGGCATCGGAATGTTTTCGGATGATATCCGGGACATGGTGCGCGGACATGTGTTTTATAACAAAGACTGCGGCTATGTCAGCGGAAAGGAAAAAATGAAAGTTGCGGTGCGTTACTGTGCAACAGGAGGTGTGTGGCATCCACAGGTAGATTATGCAGCTTATACCTATGCAGCCGGCGGCACATGGACGGATACACGAGAAAGTGATCAATTATGTTTCCTGTCACGACAATCTGACCTTGTGGGATAAACTGCAGATTTCCAGACCGGATTGTGATGCAGGCGAACGCCTTGCAATGAACCGTCTGGCGGCTGCGATGGTATTTACCGCACAGGGAGTTCCGTTTTTCCTGGGGGGAGAAGAGTTTGCACGAACCAAACCGGCCGGAAAAAATGGTGAGGTATCCGAGAACAGTTATAATCTGCCATATGAAACAAATGTACTGCGCTATGACTGGAGCGATGGACAAAAAGGGCTGCAGCAGTATTACAGGGGACTGATTGCTTTCCGGAAAGCACATAAAGGATTGCGTATGACAGACGCAGAGGAGATCCGCCAGAATATTCTGTTTATGGAAATGACATCCGAACAGACCATCGCGTTTACAATCCGCCAGCCGGAAGAGACACTTCTGGTGGCATACAATGCATCCGGCAGAAAAGAAACACTCCTGCTGCCGGATGACAGGACATGGACGTTATATATTGATGACCTGCATGCAGGAACCGAACCAATCGGTTCGGTTCATTCAACATGGAATTGCCGGCGATTGGCTGTGTGGTTCTTGGGATTAATGAGTTGTCTTGTTGATGTAACTGGTTTTGTATTTGGAGTACACAATCTTCTGGCTCCGGTACAGACCAAAGTATCCGGAGAGCATATAGCTGAAAGCGACAGCCAGAAGAAAATACGGCATGCCGTCATAACCGAACAATTCAAAACTGATCAGCAGTGAAGTGATCGGACAGTTTGTGACACCACAGAATACGGCAGTCATGCCGACAGCCGTACAAAGTGTCGGGGATATGCCGGTCAGCGTTCCAAACAGGCAGCCAAAGGCCGCGCCGGTGAAAAAGGAAGGAACAATTTCTCCGCCTTTGTAACCGGCACCAAGAGTCAGTGCGGTAAAGATCATCTTTAACAGGAAGGCTTCCGGACGGACCGTTCCATCAATGCACATCTGGATGATGCCGATACCGGTACCGTTGTAATTCTGGTTGCCGACAAGCATCGTCAGAATGACAACAATACATCCACCGGCAAAGATGCGGATGTAGGGATTCTGGAACAGTTTGCGGTAAATTTCTTCACTTTTGTGTAGAAGAATACAAAAAACAATACTTACCAGTGCGCAGAGCACGGCAAGGATGGAAATCTGCACGGCAGGAAGAATGCCAAAGTCCGGGATGTGCTCGATGGAAAACCATTGGTTGGAAACACCAAACAGGTAAGCAACTCCGTGTGCGACAAGAGAACTGATCACACATGGAACAAGGGCGGTATAGTACATGACGCCGACACTCACAATTTCCATTGGAAGGATGGCAGCAGCCATCGGGGTACCAAAGAGAGCGGAAAACGCAGCACTCATGCCGCACATGATCATGACATGTTTATCTTTATCGTCAAAACGGAAGAATTTTCCGATTGCGTTTCCGATACTGCCACCCATCTGCAGGGCGGCACCTTCACGGCCGGCAGATCCGCCAAACAGGTGCGTGATCAGTGTGGAAATAAAGATCAAAGGAGCCATGCGCAGGGGCAGCTCGTCATCCGAGTGGATGGCAGAGATGACCAGATTGGTCCCGGTATCTTTTTCGTCCCGCAGCAGATGGTAGGCACCGACAATGATCAGTCCCCCGACAGGGAGCAGATATAAAAAGCCACGGATTCTGTCCACGCAGTACGGTGACAAATGTCAGGCAAAAGTAAAATGCCGTGCCGCACAGCCCGACGATACCGCCGACAAGAATTGCAAAAACTACCCATTTGACAGATACCAGTGCACGGTGTGCATTGTGTTTGATTTTATGTTTTATGACATCGTTCATAATTCTTCACCTCGTAATCCCTTTCTTTCATACTAGCATTGAAAAATGCTTTTTACAAGGGGACAAAAAGGTGGTATGATATAATTATAGATTATAGATTGGATCTTAGGAGGAATCACTTATGAGAACAAGTGGCGTACTTATGCCGATATCTTCCCTGCCATCACCGTATGGCATTGGAACTATGGGAAAAATCAGCCAGAAAAATTTGTAGACTTTCTGGTAAAAGGAGGTCAGACTTACTGGCAGATTCTTCCGATCTGCCCCACAAGTTACGGAGATTCACCGTATCAGTCGTTTTCCAGTTTTGCGGGAAATCCGTACTTTATCGATCTGGACATTCTCTGCAAGGAAAATTTATTAAAGAAAAAAGGAATGTGAGTCATTTGACTGGGGCACAAGCGAGGAATACATTGATTATGGAACCATGTATGTATCACGCTATGCATTGCTGCATAAAGCATATGTCCGTTTTGTAAAAAATATGCCGGAAGATTTTTTCGTCATTTTGTGAGACGGAAAAGGACTGGCTGGAAGATTATACACTGTTTATGGCATTAAAAGATGCCAATGACGGAAAAAAAGCATGGGCCCAGTGGGATGAGAAACTTCGTGTGCGTGACGCAGCGGCATTGGATGAGGCAAGAAAAAAGTACGCAGAAGATATTGAGTTTTATAAGATGCTTCAGTATCTGTTCTTTAAACAGTGGAGAGAGTTAAAGGCATATGCCAATGAAAACGGAATCGAGATTATCGGAGATGTGCCGATCTATGTGGCCGGAGACAGTGCGGATGTATGGGCAAATCCGGAAGAGTTTTATCTGGATGAGGATTTAAATCCGATTGATGTGGCAGGATGTCCTCCGGACGGATTTTCGGCAGATGGACAGCTCTGGGGCAATCCGCTGTTCCGCTGGGATGAAATGAAAAAAGATAACTATGCATGGTGGACCAAACGAATCAAAGCGATGAGCGAGCTGTATGATATTATCCGCATCGATCATTTCCGCGGATTTGATTCTTATTATGCAATCCCGGCAAAAGATAAGACTGCAAAGAACGGAAAATGGAAACAGGGTCCGGGAATGGATCTGTTTAACCAGCTGGAGAAGAAACTTGGCAAGCTTCCGATCATTGTGGAAGATCTTGGATTTTTGACAGATTCCGTCCGCAAACTTTTAAAGGATTCCGGATTCCCGGGCATGAAAGTCATCCAGTTTGCGTTTGACAGCCGTGAGGGAAGTGATTATCTGCCACACACCTATACCAGTCACTGTGTTGTGTATACAGGAACACATGATAATGATACCGTGATGGGATGGATGAAGACGGCACCGAAAGCATCTGTCAAGTTCGCAACCGAGTACCTGAATCTGACCGAGGAGGAAGGATATAACTGGGGTATGATGCGTGCCGCATGGTCATCCGTTGCAGATATGGCGATTGTTCCGATGCAGGATCTGATCGGACTCGGCTCCGAAGCCCGTATCAACATTCCTTCCACACTTGGAGAAAACTGGAAGTGGCGTGCCCTGGAGGGACAGATTACCAAGGATCTGGCAAAGAAACTCTATAAATACATGCAGATGTATGGACGCATCAGTGAAAAAGTGCTTGCTGAGCAGGCAAAGAAAGCAGCAGAGAAAGAAGCTGCAAAGAAGAAGACTTCCGACAAAAAAAGAAGTCATCTGAGAAATAAATATACAACAGAGTATTTCTGTGAATAAGAAATTCTCCCCTTTGCATATAGATTAGATAGATTAATCGAATATGCAAAGAAGGGAGATTTTTTTATGGAGTTTGATTTATATAAAGATATCCAGAAAAGAACGAACGGCGAAATCTACATTGGTGTCGTAGGGACCGGTCCGCACCGGAAAGTCAACGTTCATTAAGCGGTTTATGGATCTGTTTGTACTTCCGTACATCGAAGATGAGGAAGAAAAAAACGGACGCTCGATGAACTGCCTCAGTCAGCCGCCGGGAAAACGATCATGACGACAGAACCGAAATTTATTCCGCAGGAGGCAGCAGAGATCACACTTGCAGATGAGAGCAGTGTCAGTGTGCGTCTGATTGACTGTGTCGGGTTTATGGTAGAGGGAGCAAATGGTCATCTGGAGGGGGACGGATACCGCATGGTACATACGCCGTGGTTCGAGGAGGAAATTCCTTTTTCGGATGCAGCGAGAATTGGAACAGAAAAAAGTAATCAAAGACCATGCAACCATTGGTATTGTGGTGACAACGGATGGCAGTATCGGGGAACTTCCGCGGGAAAATTATGTGGAGGCAAGAGAACAAACCGCGGTGGAAAAGCTTAAAGAGATTGGAAAACCGTATGTGATTGTTTTAAATTCCGTGCGCCCATACAGCAGTGAGACACTTGCACTGAAAGAAAGTTTAGAGCAGGAATATCAGGCGGTAGTGGTTCCGGTCAACTGTCAGCAGATGCACCGGGAGGATCTGGTTACGGTTATGAAGGCGATTCTGTTTGAATTTCCGGTTACCCGTGTGGACTTTGCAATTCCAAAGTGGACGGAAATGCTTCCAATGGAACATAAATTAAAGGCAGCCATGATTCAGACGGCATCCAGACTGATGGATGGAATCGGCCGCGTGCGGGATGCAGCGGCTGTGCTTGCCGGGCAGGAATGGGTAAAAAGTGCAAATGAGCAGATGGGAGAAGAAGTTTTTCGTGACATCCAGCTGCAGACGGCAGATCTTTCCAACGGAATCGTGACGATCCGGATGGAGACAACGGAACAGTGCTATTTCTCCTACATCAGTGAGATGACGGGAATGCAGATCGAAGGGGAATATCAGATGATTTCCATGCTGCGTTCCCTCTCCCGGATGAAAAAAGAATACGAGCGTGTGGAAGATGCCATGGCAGCTGTGGAACAGAAGGGGTATGGAGTGGTCATGCCGGGGCTTTCGGATATTCGGATGGAAGATCCGGTGCTGATCCAGCATGCCGGAAAATATGGCGTGAAAATGCGGGCAATTTCCCCGTCCATTCATATGATCAAGGCAGACATTGAGACCGAAATAGCACCGATCGTCGGCAGTGAGGAACAGGCAAATGATCTGATTGCATATATCCGCGAGGGGAGGAGAGCAAGGAAGGAATCTGACGACAAATATTTTCGGAAAATCGGTCGGGGAACTGATGGAAGACGGCATCCGCAGCAAGATCCTGCAGATGGATGACGAATGTCAGCTGAAACTGCAGGATACCATGCAGAAAATTGTCAATGACAGCAATGGGGGAATGATCTGCATCATTATTTAAGAGAAATAAAAAAAAGTATGAATTTCAGTTGCTCTTGTTTTATTTTATTTTTTGATTCTGTTATACTATTAGTTAATGAAATTCTGTATGTAATTGCAAAAAAATAAGGAGAACAAATGAGCAACGAATATGAAAACTCTCATGCGCTGTGTGCGCAGCGTGAGGACGAAAACAGATTTTGTGCCGAAAGTGGCACTGGTACTAGGGTCCGGTCTGGGTGATTATGCGTCGCAGCTTCGCGTGGAGGCCACGGTGGATTATCATGAGATCGAGGGATTTCCGGTATCTACGGTGCCGGGCCATACTGGGCGCTTTGTGTTTGGTTATGTCGGGGATGTGCCGGTTGTGTGCATGCAGGGACGTGTGCATTATTATGAAGGATATTCCATGACGGAAGTGGTACGGCCGATCCGGCTGATGAAACTTCTGGGGGCAGAAGTTCTGTTTTTGACAAATGCAGCGGGCGGAATCCAGCTGGGCATGAAGGCGGGGGATCTGATGCTTCTTACCGGGCAGATTGCAAGTTTTGTTCCGTCGCCGCTCATTGGAGAAAATATAGAGGAACTGGGACCGCGGTTTCCGGATATGAGCCGGATTTATGATTATGATTTACAGAAAATCGCAAAAAAATGTGCGGCAGAGACCGGGGCGGATTTAAAAGAGGGAACGTATCTGCAGTTTACCGGGCCGGCCTATGAATCTCCACAGGAGGTGGCAATGGCGCGTACACTCGGAGCGGATGCCGTAGGAATGAGTACGGCATGTGAGGCTGTGGCGGCGAATCATATGGGGATGCGGATTGTGGGAATTTCCTGTATCTCGAATCTGGCATGCGGCATTTCGCCACAGCCATTGTCCCATAAGGAGGTGCAGGAAGCAGCCGATGCGGTGGCTCCGGTATTTCAAAAGCTTGTAACACAGATGATAAAGGAGATTGGAATAACATGCAGGTAATTTTTATACATCACAGCTGTTTTCTGGTGGAAGTGGATGATCTGGTATTGATTTTTGATTATTTTGGCGGGGAATGGGTGAATGGTTTCCACTTTACGGGAAAGATTCCAGATTACGCACCGGATACAAAAATCTATATGTTTGCCAGCCACAAACATCAGGATCATTTTGACATGGATATTCTGCGCTGGAGTGAAAAATATACCAATGTACATTATATTTTATCCAAGGATATCCGCATCAGTCCGCATTTTCTGCAAAAGCATGGAATTGACCCGGGGGTGCGGAAAAAAAGTGACGTTTGTCTCCGCAAACAACCATTATGAAGTGGATGATCTAAAGATCCAGACCCTTTTGTCTACCGATGCAGGAGTGGCATTTTATGTGAATGTGCGTGGGGTGAGTATCTTCCATGCAGGAGATTTAAACGACTGGAAGATGGAACATGTGGGAGAACTTATAAACGGCAAACAGGAACGCACTTTCCGGCACGAGATCCGTAAGCTTGCGGACAAGCCGGTCAATTTTGCGTTTGTCCCGATGGATCCGCGGCTGGGACCGTATCAGACACTCGGGATTGATTTTGTGCTGAAAAACACCGATGCAGAATTTGTTTTCCCGATGCATATGTGGCAGGATTATTCTGCAATCAGGGAATACAAAAAACACATTACAAATCTTGGAATGGCAGACCGCGTAATTGAAATTGAAAGGGAGAATCAGGTATTTCCGTTCGGGGAACTCTAACTCTTGAATTTACAGAAAAATTCATATATAATAATAATTAAGTTAATGGGGTAACAACAGAGAGGAGAAAACTATATGACAGATTTTCTTTTATGTATTGGCAGATATGTGGTCGAGATGGCTGCTTTGGCTTTGATCGGCGGATTAGGGGCATTTATTGGTATCAGACTCCGCAGGCACAAGGATGCGAAGGCTGACACGACGAAAGAATGATTTTGGAGGAACTGGTAATGAAAAAGAGTTATGGCGTAAATGAGCTGCGCCGGATGTATCTTGACTTCTTCGAGAGCAAGGGACATCTTGTCATGAAGAGCTTTTCATTAGTACCACACAATGACAACAGCTTATTACTCATCAATGCGGGAATGGCACCGCTCAAGCCGTATTTTACAGGACAGGAGATTCCGCCACGCAGACGTGTGACTACATGTCAGAAGTGTGTGCGTACCGGAGATATTGAAAATGTAGGAAAGACTGCGCGTCACCTTACATTCTTTGAGATGCTTGGTAACTTCTCTTTTGGTGATTATTTTAAGCATGAAGCGATTGCCTGGTCATGGGAATTCCTGACAAAGGTACTTGGGCTTGAGGAGGATCGTCTGTATCCGTCCATTTATGGAGAAGATGAGGAAGCGTATGAGATCTGGACCAGGGAAGTAGGAGTTCCGGGAGAGAAGATCACACGTTTTTACCGTGATCCTGAGACCGGAGAATGTGACAACTTCTGGGAGCATGGTGCCGGTTCCATGTGGTCCGTGTTCTGAAATTTACTATGATAGAGGCGAAAAATACGGATGCGGAAGTCCGGATTGTAAAGTAGGCTGTGATTGTGACCGTTTCATGGAAGTATGGAACAACGTGTTTACACAGTTTGAAGGGGACGGCAAGGGCGGTTATACCGAGCTTTCCCAGAAAAATATTGATACCGGTATGGGACTTGAGCGTCTGGCAGTTGTTATGCAGGATGTGGATTCCGTATTTGATATTGATACCATGAAAGCGATCCGCGACAAGATTTGTGAGATGTCCGGAAAGAAGTATGAAGTAGATGCCATGGATGACGTATCCATCCGTCTGATTACGGATCATATCCGTTCTTCCACATTTCTTGTATCCGATGGTGTTATGCCAAGCAATGAAGAGGCTACGTTCTGCGCCGTCTGATCCGTCGTGCGGCACGTCACGGAAAGATGCTTGGAATTGACGGACTGTTTCTTGCAAAATTATCAGAGACGGTCATCAATGAGAGCAAGGATGGATATCCGGAACTGGAAGAGAAGAAAGAATTTATCTTTAAGGTTCTGACACAGGAAGAAGAGAAATTCAATAAGACCATCGATCAGGGACTTGCCATTTTGTCTGACCTGATGGAGGAGATGAAGAAAAACGGCAAAAAAGGAACTTTCCGGTGCCGATACATTCAAACTTTACGATACTTACGGATTCCCGGTAGATCTGACCGAAGAAATCCTTGAAGAAAAGGGCTTTTCCTATAATGAGGACGAGTTTAAGGCCTGTATGGAAGAACAGAGGCAGAAAGCCAGAAGTGCCCGTAAAGTGACAAACTACATGGGTGCGGATGCAACGGTTTACGAGCAGATTGATCCTTCCATCACAACAGAATTTGTCGGATACGAGAATCTGACATATGCTTCTAAAGTTACGGTTATGACGACCGAGACCGAGATCGTGGAAGCACTTTCCGATGGGGATGCAGGAACCATTATCGTAGAGAAGACTCCGTTTTATGCCACAATGGGCGGTCAGCAGGGCGATAAGGGACAGATCCGTACGGCGGACGGTGTATTCCAGGTTGAGGATACGGTTAAGCTTCTGGGCGGTAAATACGGACATATCGGGCATATGGTGTCCGGTATGATCCATACCGGCGAGGAAGTGGAACTGGTTGTAGACGCAAAACTTCGAGCAAAGAACTGTGCAAACCATTCGGCAACCCATTTACTGCAGAAAGCACTCCGTGAAGTGCTGGGTACACATGTCGAGCAGGCGGGGTCTTATCAGGACAGTGAACGTACCAGATTCGATTTCACCCACTTTGCAGCCATGACTCCGGAAGAGTTGCAGAAAGTGGAAGAAATGGTCAATGAAAAGATCAACGAGGGCATGGAAGTCCGTACCGATATCATGACCGTTGATGAGGCAAAGAAGACCGGGGCAATGGCTCTGTTTGGCGAAAAGTATGGGGAAAAAGTCCGTGTCGTTTCCATGGGAGAGTTCTCCAGGGAGTTCTGTGGCGGTACACATGTAAAGAATACTGCAGAAATCAAGACATTTAAGATTCTTTCTGAGAGCGGTGTTGCAGCCGGTGTGCGCCGTATCGAAGCACTGACCGGTGACAATGTGATTGCATACTACAAAAAGATGGAAGAAGAGTTTCAGGAAGCAGCGAAGGTTGTAAAGTCTACACCTGCAAACCTTAAGGAACGTCTGGAGCATCTGACCACAGAGATGAAAGAACTGCAGAGCGAGAACGAGGCGTTAAAGAGCAGGGCAGCCAAGGATGCACTTGGGGATGTGATGAATCAGATCGAGGATGTCAAAGGTGTGAAGCTTCTGGCAACCAGCGTATCCGGTGTGGATATGAATGGTCTGCGTGATCTCGGTGACCAGCTGAAGGACAAGATCGGTGAGGGCGTCGTAGTGATCGCATCCGATTGTGATGGAAAGGTAAACCTGATTGCCATGGCAACCGATGCAGCGATGAAGCAGGGGGCACATGCCGGTAATCTGATCAAGGCGATCGCCGGAAACGTTGGCGGTGGCGGTGGTGGACGTCCGAATATGGCGCAGGCCGGCGGAAAGAATCCGGCTGGTATTCCGGATGCAATTGCACAGGCGAAGACGGCACTGGAAAACATGTTGAAATAATCTATCACTGATAACGTATAAAAGAATATAATAAAAACGCAAAAAACAGGTAAAAATGCGCAATAAAAATGCGATTTTACCTGTTTTTTGCAAATATTTATAGTATAATAACAGTTAATCCACTGTGAAATTTGTGTATATACAACAAAAAGGTGGAAACGACATGAAGAAAGGGAGAGACTTTATGAAGAGAAAGAGGTTATTGTCGGCCGTGCTGGCAGGAATCTTTGCCGTGTCCATGCTGGGCGGTTGCGCATCGGCGGTGCCCTCAGGGTGCAACGGAGACCACGCAGGGCGGTGCACAGGAGACGGACAGGACGAGCGGAACGGTAAAACTGAGAGTGTGGGCAGAGGAATCAACGTATGATGCGTTGAATAAGATGATCGACAGTTTCAAGGAAGAGTATAAGGGTCAGGCAACTTTTTATATCACCCTGGAACAGAATGCGGATTCCGATACGCGTGACAATGTGCTTGGAGATGTGCATAATGCAGCTGATGTGTTTATTCTTGCAGATGACCAGGTGGCTTCTATGGTGGCCGGTGGTGCATTGTATCCGGTTCCGAATGCAGACGAAGTGAAAAAAGCAAATGTGGAGGGCGCAATAGACGCTGCCACAGTCGATGATACGCTTTATGCATATCCCATGACTGCAGACAATGGGTATTTTTTGTATTATAACAAAAAGTACCTGAGTGATTCGGATGTCAAAACCCTTGACGGCATTTTAAAAGTAGCAGAAAAATCATAAGAAGTTTATGATGGACTGGTCTTCCGGCTGGTATCTGTATTCGTTTTTCGGAAATACAGGACTGGATTTCGGTATCAATGATGACAATGTGACAAACCACTGTGAATGGAATTCCACCGAAGGGGATATCAAAGGCGTGGATATTGCGCAGGCGATGCTTGATATCAGTTCCAGCAGTGGATTTGAAAATGCGGTGAATGAAGATTTTATTAAAGGTGCAAAAAAAAAAAGGCAGTGTAATTGCAGGGGTAAGCGGTGTATGGAGTGAGACCGAACTGAAAAAAGATCTGGGGAAATGATATTGGCGCAGCCAAGCTTCCGACCTATACCGTGGCAGGAAAACAGGTACAGATGGCTTCCTTTACCGGCTATAAGCTGATGGGAGTCAGTGCTTATTCGGCAAATCCACAGTGGGCAGCAAAACTGGCAGACTGGTTGACCAATGAGCAGAACCAGACTGTCCGGTTTGAGATGAACGGACAGGGACCTTCCAATACAAAGGCAGCGGATTCGGATGCGGTTAAGGCTTCTCCATCCATTCAGGCAGTGATTGCACAGTCGGAATTCGGAAAACTGCAGCGTGTCGGAAACAGTTACTGGGATGCAAGCAAGGAATTCGGGAATACGATGGCAGCAGGAAATCCAAACCACGTAAAGTTACAGGAACTGATGGATAATCTGGTCAATGGTATTACAAAATCAGTAGCAGGCTAAGAGGTGGGAGCATATGAATCAGAAAAAGAAATTAAGTACCAAACTTATCATTTTAATTCCGGTATTTATACTTGGAAGATTCAGTATCATCTCGAACGTGATGTCTGTTTCCAATATCAGGAACGTTAACCGGAGTGCCGTACAGATTTCGGAAGTATCTTTAAAGAATGTTTCGGGTCTGGCAGAAATCCAGAAACAGACGCAGGACATCCATAATCTGGGTCTGTCCCATATCATAGCGGTGGATCTGGATTCCATGATCCAGCTGGTGGAAAAAAATCCGCAGTCAGGAAGATGCATTGGAGAAAGATCTGGAAAGTTACAAGATATACGTGACACCGGATACCAAAAAAGAATACAATGATATCAAAAAAAAAATTACGAAGAATTAAAGTATGAATGTGCCAATGTTATGGCATTTTTCCGCAGCAGGGAAAAGTGAAGATGCCTATGAACTTGCCAATGGAAAAATCAGCAAGTGTGCAGATGCCATTGAGTCGGATATCGAAAGTATCAAGAAAATTGTAAATCAGGATGCAAATGCACAGAGACAGAAACTGACATCTGCATACCATAGTTCAATAGGAACAAGCATAGTGACGATTCTGATTAGTATTGCGGCACTTTTTTCAGCAATGGTGGCAGTGCTTCGGTGGGTAATTTATCCGCTTGCAAATACGAACAGGGAAATGAATGAGATTATTTCCGAAATTGATAACCGGCAGGGGTGACCTGACCCGCAGGGTTACCATTACCAACAACAAAGAAGTGGCATCTGTCGGTGGAGGCATCAATGCTTTTATGGCAAAGCTGCAGGAAATTTTCCGGATGATCAGCAGCAATTCCAGGGATCTTGAGGGTGTTGTAAATGAAGTGCGTGAGAGTGTGCAGACTTCCAACGGAAGTGTATCCGATCTGTCCGCACTGACGGAAGAACTTTCTGCAACGATGCAGGATATTTCCGACAATGCTTCACGGATTAATGAAAATACCGAATCGGTTGCCGGTGAAGTCAAGTCAATTGCAGAGAAAACGATTGAAATCAATCAGTATACCAAAGAAATGAAAGAAGCATGCAGAGGCAATGGAACATGCTGCGCGTGAAAATATGGATACAACGGGTGCGAAAGTAAATGACATTGTTTCCGTGCTGAGTCAGGCAATTGAGGACAGCAACAGTGTCAATCAGGTAGACAATCTGACAAACGACATCTTAAATATTGCAAGCCAGACAAACCTGCTGGCATTAAACGCATCCATTGAGGCTGCCCGTGCCGGGGATGCAGGAAAAGGATTTGCAGTGGTTGCCTCCGAAATCAGCCAGCTGGCAGCCGCCAGTCAGGAAGCGGCTAACAATATCCAGAGCATCAATGCCATTGTCATAACTGCAGTACATAATCTTGCAGACAATGCAAATGGACTGGTAGAGTACATGAATGAAAAAATCCTGCCGGAATTCCAGAAATTTGTGGAATCCGGTGTCGCATATCATGACAAGGCAACATTTATCGAAGGTGTCATGGCAGATTTCGAGGCAAAAAGACGGATTCTTTACAGAATTCCATGGATGAGATTGCAAATTCCGTAAATACGATTTCCCATGCGATCGAGGAAGGTGTCAGTGGAGTCGTTTCAGCAGCGGACAGCACACAGGTTCTTGTATCCGATATGGATAAAATTTCCAAGAAGATGGATGAGAACTTTGCGATTGCAGAGGGATTGAAGAAAGAAACTTCCGTGTTTACAAAGCTTTAAGCATGTGGAAGAAAAAAACTATGCAAATTTCGGAAAAACTATTGACAAAGCAGGATATTTTGTTAAAATAATCGATAGTGCAATTAAGATTACCTTACAGTTGATTCACAATATCGCAACTGGAGGGAGGTTAGGAAAGAATGTCTAGTGTAATCGTAAAAGAGAATGAGACTTTAGATAGCGCATTACGCCGTTTCAAGAGAAACTGTGCGAAGGCTGGTATCCAGCAGGAGATTCGTAAGAGAGAGCATTACGAGAAGCCAAGCGTAAAGCGTAAGAAGAAATCTGAAGCTGCTAGAAAAAAGAAAATACAACTAATGTATTTAACCCCGCGGGATAACTCGCGGGGGTGCTTTTTTGCAGAAATGATCAGGATGAGGTGAACCATGAATCAAAAATCTGAAAAAATGATAAGCTATTACAAACCCTACCGGGCAGTTTTTGCGGCAGACATGTTATTTGCGACACTTTCTGCGGCAGTGGCACTGACTATTCCACTGGTTGTGCGGTATGTGACATCGACTCTGATTTATCAGCAGCCCCAGATGATGTTGCGGAAACTTTTTTTGATTGGCATCGGATTGTTTGTGCTTCTGGCATTGGACTGTTACAGCCGGTTTTTTATCGGAAATTATGGACATGTGATGGGGGCAAAGATGGAATATGACATGCGGGCCGAATTGTTTGGGCATCTGCAGAAACTGTCTTTTTCCTTTTATGATGATGCAAAAGTCGGACAGCTGATGAGCCGTGTGACGGCAGATTTATTTGATATTACAGAACTGCTGCACCATGGCCCGGAGAATATTATCCTGTCGGTATTAAAGATAGTGGGAGCGTTTGTGATCCTGCTCAACATTAATGGATGGCTTGCGCTTGCCGCGTTTGCAGTGCTTCCGGTTATGTTTGTATTTGCATTTGCGTTAAATAAGCGGATGCGCCGGGCTTTTCAGCAGAACCGTATTAAAATTGCCGAGATTAATGAACAGATCGAGGATAATCTGTCAGGCATCCGTGTGGTGAAATCGTTTGCCAATGAGGCGATTGAAAACGAAAAATTTCGTCATGGAAATGACGGATTTCTTGCGGCAAAGAAGAACAGTTATCATTACATGGGCAGTTTTCAGGCCGGGGTTGGCGTTTTTACAACACTGATTCAGGTAAATGTCATCCTTGCCGGAGGGGTTCTCATTGCAAAGGGAATGGTCACGGTCAATGATCTGGTTACGTTTTTGCTGTATATTGGGGTATTTACTGATCCAATCCGGACACTGGTGGACTTTACCGAGCAGTTTCAGAATGGCTATACGGGATTTGAAAGGTTTCAGGAAATTATGAATATTGAACCGGAAATCCAGGATGCAAACGATGCTGTAGCACTGACTGATGTGAAAGGAACCATTGATTTTGAAAATGTTTCTTTTCAGTATAAAGACAATCAGGAGAAGGTGCTTAACCGGATCAATCTGCATGTGCCTGCAGGGGCATATATGGCACTGGTGGGATCCTCCGGTGCCGGAAAGACCACGCTTTGTTCCCTGATTCCGAGATTCTATGATGTGACCGGAGGATGTATCCGCGTGGATGGGAAAGATGTCCGTAAGGTGACGTTAAAGAGCCTGCGTGACCATATCGGAATGGTGCAGCAGGATGTATACCTGTTTTCGGGAACGATTTTTGAAAATATACGGTATGGAAAGCCGGATGCGACAAGGGAAGAAGTGATTGCTGCTGCAAAAAATGCCAATGCCCACGAATTTATCATGGCATTTCCCGATGGATATGATACAGATATCGGACAGCGTGGAATCAAGCTCTCCGGAGGGCAGAAGCAGCGGCTTTCCATAGCCCGTGTTTTTTTGAAAAATCCACCGGTTCTGATCTTTGATGAGGCAACTTCCGCACTGGATAACGAGAGCGAGAGGGTCGTACAGGAATCATTGGAGAAACTGGCAAAGAACCGTACGACATTTGTGATCGCCCACCGTCTGACAACGATCCAGAATGCACAAAAAATTCTGGTTCTGACAGAAGATGGGATTGCGGAATCCGGTTCCCATGAAGAACTGCTGGCACGGGGCGGTGTGTATGAAAAAACTTTATCATATGCATTATTAGACCGGCTGTGTCACAACTTGCATTATTATAAAAAAAACGAGTAAAATAGAATAGATTTTGAAAAAACAAAAAAGGAGTGGATTATCATGACCAAAATAGATATTATCTCCGGATTCTTAGGAGCCGGAAAAACAACTTTTATCAAAAAAAGATGATTGATGAGGCATTTACCGGGGAAAAAGATTGTCCTTATCGAGAATGAATTTGGCGAGGTCGGCATTGACGGTGGTTTTTTAAAGGATGCTGGAATCCAGATTACAGAGATGAATTCCGGATGCATCTGCTGTTCTTTAGTTGGTGATTTCGGAAAGAACTTAAATGAAGTCATCACCAAGTATCATCCGGATCGTATTTTGATTGAGCCATCCGGAGTCGGTAAGCTTTCCGATGTTATGAAGTCCGTGATTGATATTGAAAAAGAGCAGGATGTAAAATTAAACGCACTGGTAACGGTTGTAAACGCGCTTAAGGCGAGCAAGCAGATGAAGGCGTTCGGTGAGTTTTTCAACAACCAGATCGAGTATGCGACAACTGTCATTTTAAGCCGCAGCCAGAATGCAACACCGGAACAGCTGGAGTTTTGTGTCAATAAAATTCAGGAATTGAATCCAAAGGCTGCCATTATTACAACAGACTGGGCAAAATTATCCGGAGAACAGATCCTTAAGGTAATGGAAGGACAGGATAATCTGGAGATGAAGGCTCTTGCCGAGCAAGACATCATGCAAAGGAAGAGGCAGAAACATGAGCATGAGCACCATCATCATGACCATGACCACGAAGACCATGAGCATCACCATGACCACGAAGACCATGACCATGAGCATGATGAAAACTGTACCTGTGGCTGCCATGATCATGAGGAGCATGAGCATCACCATGAGCATGATGAAAACTGTACCTGTGGCTGCCATGACCATGAGCACCATCACCATCATCATGCAGATGATGTATTTACCAGCTGGGGCAAGGAGACACCGCACAAATTCGAGCGTGCAAAACTTGAGGAAGTACTTAAGAAGTTTGTCGATTCTGACAATATCCTCCGCTCCAAAGGTATGGTGGAGAGTACCGATGGTACCTGGCTGTACTTTGATATGGTTCCGGGCGAGTATGAGATCCGTGAGGGTGAGCCGGATTACACCGGACGTATCGTGGTAATCGGAACGGAGATTCATGAGGATGAATTACTGAAGACATTTGGTCTTTAAAATGCTGTAAACCCCAATAAAAATGTAAGGAGAGCAATTATGGCACAGGATATTCCGGTATATTTATTTACAGGATTTATGGACAGCGGAAAAACAACTCTCGTAGAAGAAACGCTGTTTGAGAATAACTTCGGTGATGGTTCGAAAGGAATTATCATCATGTGCGAAGACGGTGAGAAAGAATATGACGAAGCAAAACTTGCAACCATCAACTTCAAGCTGGTAACGGTCGAAGAGGAAGAGGATTTTACGCCTGCAAAACTGCAGGAAATCCAGGACACCTATCAGCCGGAACAAATTTTTATCGAGTACAACGGCACCTGGGGGATGGACAAGCTGCTTGAGGCAAAAATGCCGGAGGGCTGGGTGATTGTACAGTCACTGGCAACCGTAGATTCCACGACGTATGATCTGTATATGAATAATATGCGTGCAATGATGCAGGAACAGGTTTTTTCCAGTGATGTGGTTATTTTTTAACCGTACAGATGATGATACCGATCGCGGACATCTGCGCCGTACCATTAAGAACATCAACCGGAAAGCACAGATTGTCTATGAGCGCAAGGACGGAACGATTGATGAGCGTCCGGAGGAATTACCGTTTGATATCAATCAGGATGTGATAGAACTGACCGATGCGGATTATGCTATCTGGTACATGGATGCCATGGAAAATTACAAGAAATACGATCGCAAGAAAGTAAAATTCCTGGCTCTGGTATATAATCCGGATAAACTTAAGAAAGGCGTGTTTGTTCCGGGACGGTTTGCGATGACCTGCTGCATTGAGGATGTGACATTCATCGGTTTTAAATGTAAATATGACAGGGAAGAGGAACTTCCGCACAAGTCATGGATTACAATTACGGCAGAGATTCGTGTCGAATTTGCACGGGAATATAAGGGAAAAGGACCGGTTCTTTACCCGATTTCCATCGAAAAAGCCCAGAAACCGGAAGATGAGCTTGTATATTTTTCGTAAAAAAGTCGTTGCGAAAAAGTGAAGAAGTCATATACAATAAAGAGGTGTGCTATACACCTCTTTTTTTGTATTCAGCAGAAAAAAGAGAACAGGGATTAGATTAAATTTATTACATACAGGAGGCAGTTTATGTACCCGATTGTTCGAAAAGAAACATTGGCAGATAACATTATCCTGATGGACATCAAGGCACCGCGTGTGGCCAATGAGTGTCTGCCGGGACAGTTTATCATTGCAAAGACAGATGAAGTAGGAGAGCGTATTCCGCTTACGATCTGTGACTATGACAGAGAGAAGGAGAGACTGTCACCATCGTGGTACAGACGATTGGCGCAGGAACCGAGCGTATGATGGCCTTAAATGAGGGCGATGCTCTCGAAGATTTCGTTGGACCTTTGGGATGTCCGTCCGAACTCTGTGAGGAGGAGAACCTTGAGGAGACCAGGAAAAAGAAAATTGTATTTATCGCAGGAGGTCTGGGAACCGCACCGGTATACCCACAGGTAAAATGGCTGCATGAGCACGGAATTGATGCAGACGTGATCATGGGTTCCCGTACCAAGGATCTGCTTTTTTATATGGATGAGATGAAGGCAGTAGCCGGAAATGTATACGTATGTACGGATGACGGTACTTACGGATTTCACGGAAATGGCTGTCAGCAGTTACAGGCATTGATCGATGAGGGAAAACATTATGACATATGTGTCGCAATCGGACCGATGATCATGATGAAATTCGTTACAATCCTTACCAAGAAGCTTGAGATTCCTACCGTTGTATCCATGAACCCGATCATGGTAGATGGAACCGGTATGTGTGGAGCATGCCGTCTGATGGTTGGCGGAGAAGTAAAATTCGCATGTGTTGACGGACCGGAGTTCGACGGACATCTCGTTGACTTTGATCAGGCAATGAAGCGTCAGCAGCAGTATAAGACAGAAGAAGGCAGAGCAAAGCTCGCATATGAAGAGGGCGCTACCCATCACGGTGGATGCGGCCATTGCGGAGGTGACAAGTAATGGAAGGATTAGTCAGAGTACCGGTTCGTGAGCAGGAACCAAAGGTTCGTGCTACGAATTTTGAGGAAGTATGTTATGGATACAACGAGGAAGAGCAGCAGTTGCAGAGGCTTCCCGTTGCTTAAATTGTAAAAACGCACAGTGTATGAAGGGACGTCCGGTTTCTATCAATATTCCGGCATTTATCGCACAGGTCAAGGAGCGCAATTTTGAGGAGGCTTATCATATTATCTCCGAGTCTTCCGCACTTCCGGCTGTCTGTGGACGTGTCTGCCCACAGGAGAGCCAGTGTGAAGGTAAATGTATCCGCGGTTTCAAGGGTGATCCGGTTGCCATCGGTAAATTAGAGCGTTTCGTTGCAGACTGGGCACGCGAGCACGGTATCAAGCCAAAGAAAGCAGAGAAGTTAAACGGACACAAAGTAGCAGTCATCGGTTCCGGCCCTGCAGGTCTGACCTGTGCCGGAGATCTGGCAAAGCTTGGCTACGATGTGACCATTTTTGAAGCACTGCATCGTGCCGGTGGTGTGTTAAGCTACGGTATTCCAGAGTTCCGTCTTCCAAAGGACAAGGTTGTAGCAGCCGAGGTAGAAAACGTAAAAGCACTCGGTGTGGATATCGAGACCAACGTTGTCATCGGTAAATCCGTAAAGATCGATGAGCTGATGGAAAAGGAAGGCTTTGAGGCTGTATTTATCGGTTCCGGAGCAGGACTTCCACGTTTCATGGGAATCCCTGGCGAGCAGGCAATCGGCGTATTCTCTGCAAACGAATTCCTGACAAGAAACAACCTCATGAAGGCATTTGAGGAAGGATATGAAACCCCGATTTCCCATGGAAAGAAAGTTGTCGTTGTCGGTGGTGGTAATGTAGCCATGGATGCTGCAAGAACCGCACTCCGTCTCGGCGCAGAGGTACATATTGTATACCGTCGTGGTGAGGAAGAACTTCCGGCGCGTAAGGAAGAGGTGCATCATGCAAAGGAGGAGGGCATTATTTTTGACCTGTTACAGAATCCGACGGAAATTCTTGTCGATGAGAATGGCTGGGTAAAGGGGGTGTGCGCATCATCAAGATGGAACTTGGCGAGCCGGATGCCTCCGGCAGAAGAAGTCCGGTGGAGATTCCGGGGTCTGAGTATGAGATGGATTGTGATACCGTGATCATGTCACTCGGTACCTCTCCAAACCCACTCATTTCTTCCACAACCAAGGGGCTTGAGACAAACCGCCGCAAGTGTATCGTTGCAACCGAAGATACCGGTGCAACAAGCAAAGACGGTGTTTATGCAGGTGGAGATGCCGTAACAGGTGCCGCTACCGTTATCCTTGCAATGGGAGCAGGTAAGGCAGCTGCAAAGGGTATTGATGAGTACCTTTCTGGAAAGAACAATTAGACAATAACGGATAGAACTGATAAAAGTGGAGACGGCTGCCGCGTAATGTGGCAGCCGTTTTTGTATGAAGAAAAATGTCAGATACGAAGAAGCGTTTGACTTTTTCCTCTATGATGTATACAATAATCTGTAGTAAAAAAAAGAGGAGAACCCTAGGATGAAGACATTAATAGATCTGATCACCGAGCAGGTGACAAATGCATTTACCGGTCAGGGATATGATGCAAAATACGGGAAAGTTACACTTTCCAATCGTCCGACCTGTGTGAATACCAGTGTAACGGAGCAATGGCTGCAGCAAAGGAGTACAAGTGTGCACCATTCATGATTTCGGATAAGATTGCGCAGGCGCTGGCAGAAAAAACGAACTGTTTGAGAGCGTAGAGTCTGTAAAACCGGGATTTATCAATATGAAAGTAAGTCCTGCCTATCTGGCGAAATATGTCAGCGATATGAAAGCAGATGAGGGAAGATTTGGCTGTGACAAAGCGGCACATCCGAAGACCATTATTGTAGATTACGGCGGGGCCAATGTTGCCAAGCCATTGCATGTCGGACATCTGCGCTCTGCTGTCATTGGAGAGAGTATCAAGCGGATCGGCAAATTTATGGGACATCACATGATCGGTGATGTTCATCTGGGAGACTGGGGTCTGCAGATGGGACTGATCATTGTAGAATTAAAAGAGCGTAAGCCGGATCTGGTATACTATGATGAAAGCTATACCGGAGAATATCCGAAAGAGGCGCCGTTTACCATTTCTGAACTGGAGGATATCTATCCGACTGCCAGCAAAAAGAGTAAGGAAGACGAAGCGTTCCGTGAGGCTGCCATGGAGGCAAACCAGCCAGCTGCAGGCCGGCAGACGGGGGATACCGTGCACTTCTTGCACACATTCTGGATGTTTCCGTGACAGATTTAAAGAAGAACTATGATAATCTGAATGTTTCCTTTGAACTCTGGAAGGGAGAGTCGGATGCACAGCCGTATATTCCGGATATGGTTCAGAAGATGAAGGACGATGGCTTTGCATACATGAGCGAAGGCGCTCTTGTCGTGGATGTCAAAGAGGATACGGACACAAAAGAGATTCCGCCATGTATCATCTTAAAGTCAGACGGAGCTTCGTTATACAGTACGACAGATCTTGCTACGATTGTGATGCGTATGCAGGATTACAACCCGGATGCCATTATTTACCTGACGGATCAGCGTCAGAGCATGCATTTCGTACAGGTATTCCGCTGTGCAAGAAAGACCGGACTCGTCCGGACCGGATGTGGAACTGACCCATATCGGATTCGGTACCATGAACGGAAAAGACGGCAAACCGTTTAAGACAAGAGATGGCGGCGTTATGCGTCTGGAATATCTGCTTGATGAGATCAATGAGGAGATGCTCAAAAAAAGATTACAGAGAACCAGAAAGAAAAAGGAAAACCTCGATATTTCCGAGGAAGAGGCAAAGAAAAACAGACTGCAAAAACGGTTGCTCTGGCAGCAGTCAAATACGGAGATCTTTCCAACCAGGCAAGCAAGGACTACTGTTTTGATATTGAGCGTTTTACTTCTTTTTGAAGGAATACAGGTCCGTATATTCTCTATACGATCGTTCGTATTAAATCCATTTTAAAGAAATACACTGCAAAAAATACGCTGCCGGATGCACCGATTCTTGGGGCACATTCTGCAAGTGAGAAGAACCTGATGCTTGTATTGTCACGTTTCAATGCCATGATGGAAAATGCATATGAGGAGAAAGCACCGCACAAGATCTGTGCATATATTTATGAACTGGCCAATGCATTCAACGGTTTCTACCATGAGACAAAGATTCTTTCCGAGGAAGATCTTAAGGTACAGGCTTCTTATATCGGTCTTTTGGTACTGACCAAAAATATTCTTGAGACCTGTATCGATGTGCTTGGTTTTTCCGCACCGGACCGTATGTAAATCGGATGTTCTAAAATCACATATAAAACATATAAATGAGTCATAGGGATTTGTCCTTATGGCTCATTTTTTTATGGAAAGAAATATGGAGGAAGTGACAGAATGGAGATTACAGAATATCTTCCGGTAGATTTTCGAACGCAGATGGAAGCAGAAACGTTGTGCGGGGCAGAAGAAATCCGGCTTCGGGTCGGACAACCGCTGGAAATTTTATATGCGGATGAGAAAGAAAAAGAGATTGGGCTGCTCACGGAAGCACATATGCGGGAGGTACTGAATTATCTGAGTGGATATTCCGTGTATGCACTGGAAGAAGAACTGCGACAGGGGTATTTTACGCTGGAAGGCGGGCACAGGATCGGGGTTTCCGGGCGGGCAAGCTATGAGAAACACGGAACCTCAAGCTGTATGAAGCTGTTAAGCTGTATCAGCGGTTTAAATATCCGTCTGGCTCACGAAAAAAAAAGGGGTGTGCATCGGTACTGATTCCATGGCTGTATTGCGGAGAGAATGTATATCATACGTTTTTCTTTGCACCGCCGGGGGTCGGAAAAACAACCTATTTAAGGGATTGTATCCGGCTGCTTTCGAAAGGAAATCACCTGCGTGCCGGGAAAAAGGTCGGGGTAGTCGATGAACGGTCGGAAATTGCCGCGTGTTACCGGGGAATTCCGCAAAACGATCTGGGCCCCCGCACGGATGTGCTGGACAATTGTCCGAAGGAACATGGAATCCATATGCTGCTTCGTTCCATGTCCCCGCAGATCATTGCAGTGGACGAACTGGGACTTCCGGAGGACTTTGCTGCGGTGGCAGACTGTGCCCGGTGCGGGGTATCGATCCTTGGAACCATACATGCCGGCAGTGTCTTAGAGGTTTTGCACCGCCTGCAGATGGGAGGACTGGATCTGATCCGCTCACAGATGCGGCTCATCGGTCTGCAGAGAGAACCGGACGGGCGACGGATTCTCACCGTATATGAGGGAGGAGGAAATCCATTGTGGCAAGGATTTTCGGAACCGTCCTGATACTGGCAGGGTGTGTCGGATTTCTGTACAAATGGGCAGAGGGGGAAAAAGCCAGACAGCGGATGGCGGGGGAATGGATACGCCTGTTTGTGCGCTGGGGATATGCACTGGAACAGGAACATGTGCGGTTGTACGATTTTTTGTCTTTTTATGAAACGGCAGATGCATCCATGCAGGCATTTCTGGATGAGGTCTGTGTATGTATGCGCAACCATCAGAATCCAAGCGGACAGAAAATATGGCAGGATTGTCTGCAGAAGCACAAAAGAGAACTGCAGATCGGGCAGGAGGGCTGGGAAATCCTTACGTCTGCCGCGGGAGCATTTTATGGCGAAAGCAGTGCAGAGAATCTGCGATGCAATGAAATCTGCAGAAAACGGATGGAAAAATTTCTGGCAGAGTCACGATTGGAATTTTTTAAAAAACAGCGGGTGTATCTGCCTGTTGGAATGCTGACCGGCGTGGTTATGATCATTCTTCTGGTGTAAAGGCGTAGGAAGGGAACCTTGAGTGTATGAGTGTAACAATTATTTTTAAAATTGCAGCGCTTGGAATTGTTGTGGCAGTACTCAGCCAGATTCTCAAGCATAGTGGAAGGGAGGAACAGGCATTTCTGCTGAGCCTGGCAGGTCTGATAATAGTGTTGTTCTGGATCGTGCCTTGTATCAGTGAACTGTTTACAACGATGGAAACCCTGTTTCGTATGTGATGTCTATGATAAAGATAGGAATGATCGGAATTGCTGCGGTTTTTCTGGCTCTTTTGCTGAAAAAAGAAAAAGGGAGAGCTGGCGTTGCTTGTGGAATTGCAGCATCGGTTTTGATTTTCGGATACACACTGTCAAGAATTTCGTTTATCCTGGATTTTTTACGGGAACTGATGGACACGCTTCCGGTAGATCCGGCACTTTTGAAAGCACTGTTAAAGATGCTTGGAATTACATATGTTGCCGATTTTTCCGCATCGGTCTGCCGGGAAGCGGGATATGGATCTGTCGCAGGACAGATTGAACTGTTTGCAAAATTATCAATCGTTGCTTTGTCCATTCCGGAATTGTGGGTTTTGTTGCGGCTGATCGAACAGATGATCGGGGGGTAGAAATGAAAAAAATAGCTAAAATTTTGTTCTGGTCTGTTTTGTTCGTATGGATGATTTTTTTACAGCCGCAAAATGTGATGGCGGCCGAAGCGGATGAGATCATAAAAGAACTTGATTTTACGGATATCAATGCACAGACGCAGGATCTGCCGGAAAAGATGGATTTTGAAAAAATGGTGAATAAACTGGTGACGGAAGGAACAGGCGGACTGGATGCGGGAATGATCTGTGAATATATTGCAGATTTATTTTTTTATGAAATCACGGCTGCAAAGCCAATGTTTTTGCAGATGTTTGCCATAGGACTTTTATTTGCGCTGTACGGAAAAGTGATGATGACGCGACAGGGGTATGTTTCGCAGATGAGCTTTTTTATTGTTTATCTTGGGGTGGTTCTGTTGTTGCTGCAATCATTTGCCCTGATCTCAGAGGTGGTAGATCAGGGGATTGACCGTCTGGTGGCATTTATGACCGCATTTGTGCCTTTGTATGCGGCAACGCTGTTTTGCTCCGGCAATGCGGCATCTGCGGGTTCCTTTTATCAGCTGGCATTCGGACTGATGTATCTGCTGGAACTGGGAATGAAATTTATTTTTCTGCCGGGGGTTCATGTGTTTGTGCTGCTTCTTCTGATGGATAACCTGTTTGAGGAAACAAAACTTGGAAAGATGGCGCAGCTGTTCGAAGACGGAATACGACTGGTCTTAAAAGGCGGGCTGACTGCCGTTATGGGAATCGGTGTTGTACAGTCTCTGATTGTACCTGCAAGAGACAGGCTTTCCACAAACAGTATTTTTAACAGTATATCCGCGGTTCCCGGAGTAGGAAATACCTTCGGTTCCGCAGCAGAGATCCTGCTCGGAAGCGGAATCCTCATAAAAAACAGCATTGGCGCGGCTGCCCTTATCCTTCTTCTTGTAATCGGGATGACACCGCTGCTGAAATCTTTCTGTTTTTCTGTGATGTACCGCCTGACCGCTGCATTTTTGGCACCGGTCGCAGACAGCCGGATTGCGCAGTGTGTACAGGCCGCTGCCAGGGGATGCGCGCTTTTTTGTACCATACAGCTGGATGCGCTGCTTTTATTTTTTATTACCACATCCATAATCAGTGTTTCCACCAGTTTCATCTATTGAGGAGGGAGGAGAACATGGAAGTTGTACTTACATTTGTGAAAAATTATTTCGTGCTGATGCTGATTTTTTATCTGTTGTCATATCTGACACCAAAGGAAACCTATCAGAAATATTTTCATTTTTTTGTCAGCGTGCTCGTGATCACCGTGCTGGCACAGCCGCTTTTGGTCTATGTGGGAGGAATGAAAAAAAGAAGAGCAAGAAGGCAGCAGCTGCATGAGATTGTCGAGCAGATGGAAAGCATAGAATATCAGGAGAAGGGAGAGAATATTTTTGAACAGTATCTTGGGAAAGTGGATCAAAAAAGAGGAATAAATCGGATTTCGTTGTACTGATTCTGCTTGGGGTGATGGTAATGATCGTTGCGATGCCGACGGGGGCAAAACAAAGCCAGAAAGAAACACAGACGCAGGAACAAAAGGAGAGCAGCAGCTGCAGACGGAAGATTCCTATAAAGAGCAGCTGCAGCAGCAGCTGAAGGAGCTGCTTGAACACATGGACGGGGTGGGAAAAACCCGTGTAATGCTGACATTTTCCGATGAGGGAACCGACCAGCTGGATAAAAATGTGACAAAAGATGGAAACAAAAAGAAGAAGAGACAACGGTGGTGTACGATACCGGTGATACCAGACAGCCCTATGTGATCTGCAGGCAGATGCCGAAAATTGAAGGGGTTGTGGTTGTGGCACAGGGTGGAGGAAATGCAAAGACCGTTACAGAAATTTCCAACGCGGCAATGTCATTATTTCCGGTGGAAGCGCATAAGGTAGTAGTAGTTAAAATGTCGGTACAGGAGGAATAGACGTGAAAAAAAGAGTGCATAAAAATCAGATTGTTATTACAACGCTGGCGGTGCTGATTGCGGTGGCCGGTTATGTTACTTATGACAAAAAGGGCGCTGATATCAAAGATGCCGAGACGGTAGCTAATATGAATCAGGGTGCCGTAAGTGACCAGGCGGATAAAGATTATGAAACCGGGGAGGATCTGGATATCACAAGCAGCAAGGAAGATCTGGCGAATGCATCGACGGAAGATGTGGAAAATCCGGGAGAGACGGTACTTACCTCTGTGACAAGCGGGGATTCTGATTATGCGGCAAAAGTGAAACTTAACCGGGAACAGGTGCGCTCCAAAAAATAAAGAAACCCCTGCAGGCAATCATTGACAATGATTCTTTGATGAGTCCAAAAAGAAAGATGCGGTCAATGAAATGATTACACTGACGGATATTGCGGAGAAAGAGTCCAATGCAGAAATGATGCTGGAGGCAAAAAGGGTTTACGGATGTGGTTGTCAGTATGAATGATGACGGCTGTGATGTGGTTCTTAATATGGGGGAGGAACCGATGCCAAGCGGGCGCAGGTCGAAGATATTGTAAAGCGTAAGACCGGAGTATCCGCAGATAAGATCGTGATCACTCCTATCCAGTAGCACTTGCAAATACATAGTTTTTAGTATAAAATGAGGTACAGTGTGCAATTGGTTTGGAGGATATACTGTGAGTGACTTAAGAAAAGAAATAGAAAAACGGCGTACATTCGCTATCATTTCCCATCCGGATAGGTAAGACGACTCTGACGGAGAAGTTCCTGCTTTACGGAGGAGCCATCAATCTTGCCGGTTCCGTAAAAGGAAAGGCAACAGCAAGACATGCGGTGTCTGACTGGATGGAGATCGAGAAGCAGAGAGGTATTTCGGTCACCTTGTCGGTGCTGCAGTTTAACTATGACGGATACTGTATCAATATTCTGGATACCCCGGGACATCAGGATTTCTCGGAGGATACTTACCGTACACTTATGGCGGCGGATTCCGCAGTCATGGTGATTGATGCAAGCAAAGGAGTAGAGGCGCAGACACGTAAGCTGTTTAAGGTATGCGTAATGCGCCATATTCCGATTTTTACATTTATCAACAAGATGGACCGCGATGCGAACGACACGTTTGAGCTTCTTGATGATATTGAAAATGAACTGGGAATCGCAACGTATCCGGTCAACTGGCCGATCGGTTCCGGAAAAGAATTCAAAGGTGTATATGACCGTCATACCAGAAAAGTTATGACATTTGCCGATACATTAAAGGGAACAAAAAGAAGGTTCCGAAAAAGATTATTGATATCGATGATCCGGCACTGATCGACGAGATTGGTGAGGAGAAAAAATCAATTTTGGATGACGAAATCGAACTTCTTGACGGTGCCAGTGCGGAATTTGATATGGAACTCGTGACGAAGGGAGAACTTTCCCCGGTATTTTTTGGTTCGGCATTGACGAATTTCGGTGTGGAGACTTTTTTGCAGCATTTCTTAAAGATGACTTATGCGCCAATGGCCGGAAATCAGACATCGGAATGATTGATCCGTTTCAGGAAGATTTTTCTGCGTTTGTCTTTAAGATTCAGGCAAATATGAATAAAAATCACCGTGACCGAATTGCGTTTATGCGCATCTGCTCGGGCAAGTTTACCGCCGGCATGGAAGTGACACATGTGCAGGGCGGCAATAAAAAGATCAAGCTTTCGCAGCCGCAGCAGATGATGGCAGACGAGCGTAAAATGGTAGAGAAGCATATGCGGGGAGATATTATTGGTATCTTTGATCCCGGCATTTTTCTCTATCGGGGGACACCCTCACGACGGCAAAGGACAAGTTTCAGTTTGAGGGAATCCCGACATTTGCGCCGGAACATTTTGCACGTGTACGTCTGATCGACTCCATGAAGCGCAAGCAGTTTGTAAAAGGGGTAACACAGATTGCACAGGAAGGTGCCATCCAGATTTTCCAGGAATACAAAGGCGGTATGGAGGAAATCATAGTAGGAGTAGTTGGTGTGCTGCAGTTTGATGTACTCCGGTTCCGTCTGGAAAACGAGTATAATGTGGAGATCCGTCTGGAAAATCTTCCATATGAACATATCCGCTGGATCGAGAACAAGGAGGAAGTGGATGTGGACGCGCTGACTGGTACTTCAGATATGAAGAAAGTGATTGATATGAAGGGAAATCCGCTTCTTTTATTTGTCAATGCATGGAGTGTCGGCATGACACTTGACCGAAACGAAGGACTCGTATTATCCGAGTTCAGTAAGAATTAATCAAAGGAGGAAAGATCATGGGAGTTGTAACAATTACAAAAGAAAACTTTGAAGCAGAAGTTGTCGGCGCAAAGGTGCCGGTCGTGATTGATTTCTGGGCATCCTGGTGTGGCCCTCTGTCAGATGCAGTCACCGGTTGTGGATGCAGTTGCAGAATCAATGGGAGATCAGGTGAAAGTATGCAAAGTAAATGTGGACGAGCAGCCACAGCTTGCATTAAATTACCAGATTGTGAGTATTCCTACGCTGGTATTCATGAAAGATGGAATGTTTCAGAAGAAGATGATAGGGTTACAGACGCAGGATGCGATTGAGGATTACCTGAAAACACTTCTTGACGCGTAGTAGGATACAACGTATAATAAAAAGGCAGTTGCAGGGCGACTGTCTTTTTTTATTTCCCCATTTAAAATTTTGCATTGACAATACAAACAAAATATACTACTATTAGAACATAGATACGAACATAGGTTCGATAAGAAGGAGAATATTATGGCAAAGGACGATAAATTAAAAGCACTGGATGCGGCAATCGCACAGATCGAGAGACAGTATGGCAAAGGATCTGTGATGAAGCTGGGGGACAATTCCGCAAATATGAACGTGGAAACGGTTCCTACAGGATCCCTCAGTCTGGATATTGCATTGGGACTCGGAGGACTTCCGAAAGGACGTATCATTGAGATTTATGGACGGAGTCCAGTGGTAAGACTACCGTTGCACTGCACTGTGTGGCAGAGGTGCAGAAGCAGGGGCGGAATTGCCGGATTCATTGACGCAGAGCATGCGCTTGATCCTGTCTATGCAAAGAACATCGGTGTTGATATTGACAATCTCTATATTTCCCAGCCGGACTGCGGAGAGCAGGCGCTCGAGATCACCGAGACCATGGTGCGTTCCGGAGCCGTCGATATTGTAATTGTCGATTCGGTAGCAGCTCTTGTGCCAAAGGCGGAAATTGACGGAGATATGGGAGATTCCCATGTGGGCTGCAGGCACGTCTGATGAGTCAGGCGCTTCGTAAGCTGACTGGTGTGATCAGCAAGTCAAACTGTATTGTAATCTTTATCAACCAGCTGCGTGAAAAAGTTGGTGTTATGTTTGGAAATCCGGAGACGACGACCGGTGGCCGTGCACTTAAGTTTTATTCTTCTGTTCGTCTGGACGTGCGCCGTGTAGAACAGCTCAAGCAGGCAGGAGAAGTCATTGGTAACCATACCCGTGTCAAAGTCGTAAAAAACAAAGTAGCACCTCCATTCCGTGAAGCAGAGTTTGATATCATGTTCGGAAAGGGTATTTCCAAAGAGGGAGATATTCTGGATCTGGCAGCAAATGTCGGAATTATCAGCAAATCCGGTGCATGGTATGCTTATGAAGGAGACAAGATCGGACAGGGACGTGAAAATGCAAAGACGTATCTGCGTGAAAATCCGGAATTCTGTAAGATGATTGAAGAAATGGTGCGTGAACATTTTGCACAGGAGGATGAGGCTCCGGAAAGCGAAGAGGAGACTCCGGTATCTGCAGATGCGGAAAGCAAGAATGAATAAGATATGGTTACAGTGACAGAGTGTACGACTCTGGGAAAGGGCAGGCTTCGTTTCCATCTGGATAATGGAACGGAGCTTGTTCTTTACCGGGGAGAGGCAAAACAGTTTCGGATGCGGGAAGGAAGCACACTTTCGGATGAAGAGGAACATCAGCTGATTTATGAAGTGGTGGGAAAGCGTGCAAAAAAAGAACCATGCATCTGCTGGAACAGATGGACTCGTACAGAGCAGCAGCTGCGGGAGAAACTGAAACAGGGCGGATATCCGCAGGCGTGTATTGATCTTGCACTGGAATATGTGAAATCTTTTCATTATGTCGATGATTACCGCTATGCATGTACCTATATCAATTATCGTCAGGATCGTATGAGCCGCTATCAGCTGAAAGTAAAACTGTATGGAAAGGGAGTTCCCGGAGAATTGGTCGACCGTGCCCTTGAGGAATGTTATGAGGGGGGGACGAACAGGAGCAGATTATCCGGCTGCTGGAAAAGAAAAAGTTTGACGCACAAAATTCCGACCAAAAAGAATTTACACGTGTTTACCAGTATCTGATGCGCAGGGGCTTTCGGAGCAATGATGTGCTGCATGCTATGAAAAAGTAAACAATGAAAGCACGTATTGCTTGACATATTTAAGCAAAAAGGATAAAATTATAATGTTGTAGAAGTATGACATGGAAGACTAATATTTCTTTTTGTTATATGTACAATGAAAACTTAATAAAGGAGGTGCTCCTGTGCCACAAGTAATTATTGCTGTTGTTATCACACTTATAATTACTGCGGTTGCTGTATGGTTTATCTCGACTGAATATCACAAGAAGGTAGCAAATACCAAGATTGGAAATGCAGAAGAGCAGGCCAGAGGCATCATCGACGAGGCTGTGAAAAATGCCGAAGACAAGAAGCGCGAAGCTATGCTTGAGATCAAAGAAGAAACCATTCGTTCCAAGAATGAGATTGACAAGGAGATCAAAGAGCGTAGAAATGAAATTCAGCGTAACGAGCGTCGTATTGTGCAGAAGGAAGAAAATCTGGACAAGAAACTCGAAGCGATTGAAAAGCGTGAGGCAAGTTTCCGTGCCAAAGAAGAAGATTTGAAGAAGCAGAAAGTTGAGATAGCAAAGCTCAACGAACAGCGCGTACAGGAACTGGAAAGAATTTCAGGATTAACCTCTGAACAGGCAAAAGAATACCTCTTAAAGACCGTGGAAGAAGATGTGAAGATTGACACTGCGAAGATGATCAAGGAAATGGAAGCGCAGGCGAAGGAAGAAGTCAACAAGAAGGCAAAGGACTATGTAGTTACTGCAATTCAGAAATGTGCTGCGGATCACGTTGCTGAAACCACAATCTCTGTTGTACAGCTTCCGAATGATGAGATGAAAGGCCGTATCATCGGTAGAGAAGGACGAAATATTCGTACACTTGAAACGATGACAGGAGTAGATCTGATCATTGATGATACGCCGGAAGCAGTTATCCTTTCCAGCTTTGATCCGATTCGAAGAGAAGTTGCGAGAATTGCACTTGAAAAGTTGATCGTGGATGGACGAATTCATCCGGCACGTATCGAGGAAATGGTTGAAAAAGCGCAAAAAGAAGTAGAGACAATGATTCGTGAAGAAGGCGAGACTGCTGTATTAGAAGTCGGCATCCACGGCATTCATCCGGAGCTTGTCCGGCTTTTGGGCAAAATGAAGTATCGTACCAGTTATGGACAGAATGCATTGAAGCATTCGATTGAGGTCGCACAGCTGACAGGTTTGCTTGCCGCAGAAATCGGTGAGGATGTCCGTATGGCGAAGCGTGCGGGATTATTACATGATATTGGTAAGGCTGTAGATCATGATATGGAAGGTTCTCATATCCAGCTGGGTGTGGAACTGTGTAGAAAGTACAAGGAATCACCTCTTGTCATCAATGCAGTGGAAGCACATCACGGTGATGTGGAGCCGGAGAGTCTGATTGCATGTCTGGTGCAGGCAGCCGATACCATCAGCGCTGCACGTCCGGGTGCGAGAAAAAGAAACTTTGGAAACATACTCAAACCGCTTACAGCAGCTTGAGGATATTACAAATAGCTATAAGGGTGTAGAAAAAAATCTTTTGCAGTTCAGGCAGGTAGAGAGGTTCGTATCTTAGTTGTTCCTGAGCAGATCAGCGATGCGGATATGGTTCTTTTTAGCCAGAGATATTTCAAAACAGATTGAGACTGAGTTGGAATATCCGGGTCAGATCAAGGTAAATGTGATCAGGGAATCGCGTGTTGTTGACTACGCTAAGTAATTGTGAAAATGAACTTAAAAAGGCTTAAGACCGCGGAAAGCGGGATTAAGCCTTTTTTTATATCATAATGTGTTGTAAAATAAATACATTGGGATTTCACGGGACGTATAGAATAAAAAGGAGGGACCAGTACAGCACGGCTGCACTGGCCAGATTATGAAAAAAATGATCGAAAGGTTTTGGTTCCTTTTGATGATTTCACTATACCGGAAAAGTGTGAAATGGATATGTTACAAATTTGAAGAAACTGTGAACGATGAAAAATATCCGGGGATGATGTCCGGACAGGAAAGAGAGGTTTGAAATATGGTAGAGCATGTAAAACGATTGAAGAGAGAACTGGTATACAAGGGAGCAATTCTGGATATCTACAAAGATACGATGGAACTTCCGGATGGAAACAAAGCAGAGTGGGATTTTGTATCCCATCGTATGGGCGCAGCCGCCATTCTTCCGGTTATGAAGGATGGAAGAATTGTGATGGTGCGTCAGTACCGCAATGCGCTGGAGAGAGAAACACTTGAAATTCCGGCCGGCTGTCGGGACAGTAAGACGGAAGATACGGCGTATTGTGCGGCACGGGAGATGGAAGAGGAAACGGGATACCGTAGCACGAATGTGAAACATTTATTATCCCTGCGTACGACGGTGGCATTTTTGTGATGAGGCGGTTGATATTTTTGTAGCTACCGATCTGGAAGTGGGAACCCGGCATCTGGATGAAGCGGAATCCATTGATGTGGAAATTTACACACTGGAAGAGTTGTGCGATATGATCTATGAAGGGAAAATTCAGGATGGAAAAACCATTGCTGCAATTATGGCATATGCGGCAGCAAAAAAAGGCGGAATGGGAAAACATCTGGATTTATAAAAATGGAATAAAGAAAACGGACAGGGCATAGGCTGAAAAGAAAAGAGTTTTAGGAATTTTTATGAAAAAGGAACTGGCGATTGGAATCTGTTTTGGCCTGGCGGGAATTTTATGTACCTGTCTGTTTGGATATGAATATTTTACGACTTATGGATTTTTAAATGCGTATCATATGAAAGCATTTGCGGCATCGGATACCGGGTATTTGCCGCTTTTGGCAAATATTTTATGGGAAAGGGGAAAAGTGTTTGTGATTATTGCAATCCTTTCTCTTACTGCTTTAAAAGCAATTCTGCCATTATTATTGCGCTGCCTGATTTATTTTACCGGCGGGGTATTTTTTGCTGCCTGTGTGATGAATATGGGGATTCTTGGAATTGTTTTTTTTCTGGTATCGTGGCTGCCGCATGGAATTTTGTATCTTGCAGCGCTTGCGCTTTTACTGCTGGTAGAGCCGCACAGGTTTTATAACCGGAAAAATCCATGGCTGCTGCGGCTGGCATGGGGGATGGGAGTTGCGGTACTGGTACTTCTTGGATGTGTATTGGAGGGCATCTGTTGGAATCCGGCTGTTACGTTTTGTTGTAGAAAAATTATAAAAAAATGGAGTGCAAAAGGAACACTTTTTACACTCCATTTTTGTTTTCAGACAAAAACTGTTTACTTTGCGTTCATCTCCGCAATGTCATAGATCAGCTGTTTGGAATCTTCCCATCCAAGACATGGATCGGTAATAGATTTTCCGTAAATATGATCTCCGATAGACTGATTTCCCTCTTCGATGTAACTTTCAATCATCAGACCCTTTACCAGAGAACGGATATCGGAAGAAAGCTGGCGGTTATGCATCACTTCTTTTTGCGATACGGATCTGTTCCTTAAACTTCTTTCCGGAGTTGGAATGGTTGGTATCAATGATGGCTGCCGGATGGATGACATCCATTTTTTCGTACATCTCATGAAGACGGATCAGATCTTCATAGTGATAATTCTGTGTGGTATTGCCGTGCTTGCTGACTGCACCGCGAAGAACCACGTGAGTCAGAGGATTTCCGGTTGTCTCCACCTCGTATCCGCGATAAACGAAATGATGCGGATGCTGTGCCGCGTATACAGAATTGAGCATAACAGAAAAATCACCACTGGTAGGATTTTTCATTCCGGAAGCGACATCAAAACCACTGACCGTCAGACGATGCTGCTGATCTTCTACCGAACGTGCTCCGATGGCAACGTAGGAGAGAAGATCCTCGACATATCCCCAGTTTTCCGGGTAAAGCATTTCATCGGCACAGGTAAGACCGCTTTCTTCGATTGCACGGATGTGCATTTTACGCATGGCGATCAGACCCTCGATCATATCCGGAGCTTTTTCCGGATCTGGCTGGGAAGCAATCCCTTTGTAGCCTTCGCCGGTTGTACGTGGTTTGTTGGTGTAAATACGCGGAACTAAGATGACCTGATCCTTGACATCTTCCTGGATTTTGGTCAGACGGCTCACATAATCGCATACAGCATCTTCGTTATCTGCAGAACATGGTCCGATGATTACGAGGACACGTGAATCTTTACCTGTAATTACATCAGAGATCATGAGGTCTCTGTGTTTTTTAATTCACGAAGCTCCGGGGAAAGCGGATAATCGCGCTTAATGTCTGCCGGAGTCGGTAATTGGTTTAAAAATTCAAAACTCATTTTTTTCTCCTATCTCTTAAGTTCGGATATCACATACCGTGACTATCTTAATGGAAAACGGGAAAAATGTCAAATAACAGGAACCGGTTGTTTCTTTCGGGCTTTTAGAATATAATAACAGAGAATTACAACATAGCAGGAGGTGCAGAGATGGAAAATCTGCTTTGTATAAAAGGAAAGATTATAGGAAAAGGGAAACCGCTCGTGTGTGTGCCGGTCATGGAGTCTTCGAAAGAAGAAATTTTAAGAGAAACCAGAAGGCTGGAAGAAGCACACACGGAAATGATTGAGTGGCGTGTGGATGCGTTTGAAAACGTGGAAAGTCCGAATGCGATCCGCGAAATATTAAACGAAATGAAACATATCATAAAGGAAAGTATTCTGGTGTATACCTTCCGTTCTAAAAATCAGGGAGGGTGCAAAGCACTTTCCGCGGCGGATATTTATGATATTCATCAGGTGGCGGCAGAATCAGATGTCGTGGATTTTATTGATGTGGAATATTTTGAAGCAAAGAATCCGCAGAAAGAAATAGCAATGTTGCGGGAGATGGGAGCATATGTGATTGCTTCCCATCATGATTTTGAACAGACGCCGGACCCAGAGGTGATCCGCATGCTGTTGGAACAGATCCGTGAGAGCGGCGCAGATGTCGTGAAACTGGCAGTTATGCCGCAGAATATGTGGGATGTATTGCATTTACTGGAGGAGACCAACCGCTTTCATGAAAACCATCCGGATCATCCGCTGATTACCATGTCCATGGGTGCAAAAGGGGGATTTCCGCGTGGCCGGAGAGTTTTTCGGATCGTGTGTGACATTTGGCGCAGGCGGGCAGGCGAGCGCACCGGGGCAGCTTCCGGTAAAGCAGCTGGAAGAAATACTTCATATTTTACATCAAAGTGTGGATTGACTCTAAATTTGAAGTGTGATATAGTAAAAAGGCACTTGTGAAATAAGAGTGCTATGCAGCCGTAGTATAATGGATAGAACGCAGGACTCCGACTCCTGAGATGCGGGTTCGATTCCCGCCGGGTGCAGTTTATGCTATGTGGCAAGGAAACAACTTACCCATGGAACGACAGGAAAAAAAGCGGTGCGTCATGCACCGCTTTTTTACTGACGAATAGTATGAGGTGTGGTATCATAAATGGAAAGATGCATTTTTATGGAGGGTTCATATGCAGAATGAAAAATTAAAAAAGTTTACAGACTTTTTTGTGAAATATAGACGATATTTTTGCGCAGCTGTTTTATTTGTGATTCTTGTTGTGATTCTGGTAAAGTGTACCGGTCCTCAGAAAGATCAGAAAGAGACACAAAACGGTACACAGGGAGTGACACAGACTACAGAATATCAGGAAATTGGTAAGCTGCAGAAAGATGCAGATCCGGAACTTGTGACACTGATGGAAAATTATTATGCGGCATATGCCGGTGGAGATACGGATTCGCTGGAGATGATTGCACAGCCGCTCAGTGACAATGAAAAAGAGTTATATCACGACGTTTTCTGAGTATTATGAGGATTATCAGAACATCACCTGTTATTCCACAAAGGGGGCAACCGATGATTCTTATCTGGTATCTGTATGCTATGATCTGAAATTCAAAGGTGTGGATACTCCGGCACCGGGAATGGATTTCTTCTATGTGGAGAGACGGAAAGGGAAATCTGATCATCAATAACATATACTCTGCATACAATTTCAATTTCCTGGATCAGGATCTGGATGCAAATCTGTATTCCCTGATTCTGGCATATGAGAAGAGTGATGAAGTGGTTGCTCTGCAGAAAGAGGTGCAGACAAGCTATAATGAAGCTGTAAAGAGTGATGAAAAACTTGCCAATATGGTGGGTGGAACACTTCGAAATGCCATGGCAAAATGGAGAGAAACGATTGTAAGCAATACCGAAACCCAGACGACAGAGACGGAAAGCCAGACGCAGGAAACCCAGACCACAGAGACAAAGAAACAGGAAGAAACTCAAAAGAAAGAAGAAACTCAAAAGACCGAGGAAACCCAGACAACGGAGTCTACGGAAAAGAAGGAAGATACCCAAAAGAGCGATTCCAAGAAATCTACCGGTACGGTCAAGACAAAAAGATATCTGTAATGTCAGAAAGAGCCCGAGTACGGATGGTGAGCTCCTCGGAAAAGTGGATATTGGTGTGGAACTGAAGAAGCTTGGAACGGAAGGTGACTGGACCAAGGTAAAATTCCAGGGAGAAACCGGATATGTAAAGAGCGAATTTGTAAAGGAAGTGTCTTCCAAGTCAGGTTCCGGCAAGGGAACCGTAAAAACGAAGGATATCTGCAATGTGCGTAAAACCGCCAGTACAGATGGAGAACTTCTTGGAAAAGTGGATGCGGGCGTAAAATTAAAGAAACTTGGCACCAAGGGAGAATGGACGAAGGTGAAGTTCCAGGGAAAAACCGGATACATCAAGAGCGATTTATTAAAAACGGTAAAATAATAAAGACATCATAAAGAAGCGGAGGCTGTGAGGTCTCCGCGATTTTTTGTCAGACAGGGAAGAAACGTGGAAGTCAATTAATAAATTTTTTAAGTGAAGCAGGGGTATGCTCCAGAAGAGAAGCAGATCGCCAGATTGAAGCAGGAAATGTAACCATCGGCGGAAAAACCGCGCGGATGGGGGATCAGGTATCGGATGGACAGGAGGTCTGTTTCTGTGGAAGACCGGTACAAAAAGAAAAAAGAAATGATACTGATCGCGCTTAATAAGCCGGCGGGTATTGTCTGCACGGCGGAAAAAAGGGAAAAAAATAATGTGATTGATTTCCTGCATTATCCGAAACGGATCTATCCGGTCGGGCGTCTGGATAAAGAGTCGGAAGGACTTTTGCTGTTGCCGAATAACGGTGAGATTGTCAACAAAATTATGCGGTCGGGAAATATGCATGAAAAAGAATATCTTGTTACCGTGAACCGTCCGGTGACGGATGCATTTCTGCATGGTATGGCAAACGGTGTTCCGCTTGTGGAACTTGGCACGACAACGCGCAAATGCAGGGTAGAACGGACAGGAAAAAACAGTTCCGGATCATTCTGACACAGGGATTAAACCGACAGATCCGACGCATGTGTGAATATTTTGGGTACCGTGTACAGAAACTGGTACGTGTACGGATCATGAATATTGAACTGGGAGATCTCGAATCAGGAAAGTACCGGGATGTTACACCGGAGGAATTTAAAAAGTTAAAACAGTTGATCGTACATTCGAGCAATCAGCCCGTGCGACCAATGGAAAAACCACAAAAATCAAAACGAAAACCACGCAATTCTGCCATACATGGCACGTATACGGTGGTAAATCATCATATAGATAGAGAGAACAAAAATGGAAACAGAAAAGCAACGGATTGAAGAACTGGTAAAACAGTTGAATGCAGCATCAGCTGCGTATTATAACGGACAGGATGAAATCATGCCAAATTATGAGTGGGATGCTTTGTTTGATGAGCTTACCACGCTGGAAGAAAAAACCGGATATATTATAAAGGACAGCCCGACACAGAATGCCGGATATGAAGAATCCGGAAGCGGACAAAAAGAACCGCATGAGTATCCGGCACTTTCTCTGGCGAAGACCAAACAGGTGGAAGAACTGCAGCGATGGGCGGGAGCTTATCCGATCTGGCTGTCATGGAAACTGGACGGACTTACGCTGGTTCTGACGTATGATAACGGAAATCTTGTAAAAATTCTTACCAGAGGAAATGGGAACCTGGGTACCAACATTACATTTTTAAAGGGTGCTATCGGAGGATTCCCGCAAAAAGATTTCGTATCAGGGGCATCTGGTTGTGCGAGGAGAAGCTGCCATATCCTATACAGATTTTGCACAGATCAACGACATGATTGAGGATGACGATGAAAAATATGCAAATCCGCGAAATCTGGCATCCGGAACGCTGAATCTGGAAGATCCGGCAGAAGTGAAGGCACGCCATGTCAGGTTTCATGCATTTACACTGGTGCATCTGGATGAGCCGATGGTATCGTGGGGAGAGCGGATGCACTTTCTGGAAGAATTGGGATTTGATGTGGTAGACAGGGAAGCGACAACCGCCCAAAAACTTCCGGAAGCCATTGACCGATGGACGAAACTTGTAGAGAGCGGAAAAAATGGATATTCCGGTAGATGGTCTGGTGATCTGTTATGATGATACGGATTATGCGGCATCGGGAAGCGTGACCGGGCATCATGCGACACGCGCCGGTTTTGCGTTCAAATGGCAGGATGAGGCCGTGGATACAAAACTAAAATATATCGAATGGTCGTGTGCGGTGTCTACGATTTCCCCGGTTGCCGTGTTTGAACCGGTGCAGATTGAGGGAACAACGGTATCGAGAGCATCTCTATGCAATATCAGCGAGATCGAGCGTCTGGGAATCGGAAAAGAGTGTACACTTTCCGTGATCAAAGCCAATAAGATCATTCCGAAATGTATTGCGGTAAAAGATGCTGTAGGTGCTCCGGAGATTCCATCCCAGTGTCCGGTGTGCCATGCACCGACAAAAGTTCATGTGAGTGAAAACAGTGGCACAAAGACCCTGCATTGTACCAATCCGGACTGTACAGCCAAAAAATGTCAAGAAATTTACCCGTTTTGTCAGCAAGTGGGGGATGGATATCGACGGACTTTCCATTCAGACGATGCTCCGTTTTATGAATGCGGGATTTATCCATGAATTTGCGGATATTTTCCGTTTGAAAGAGCATTTCGGGGAGATCAGCCAGATGGAGGGCTTTGGTGAAAAAATCTGTGGCAAATATGGAACAGTCCATTGAAAAAAAAAAGCCGGCAGGTACATCCGGTGAACTTTATATTTGCCCTGTGCATACCGCTGATCGGTGTGGATGCCGGGAAAAAAATTGTTGCCGCCATTGGTTTTGAAGGCTTTTTGCAACGTCTGCATCAGGGGGACGGGTTTGAGGATATTGAGGGGATCGGAGCGGAACGTTCCCGATCAATTGTAACCTGGTATCAGAATGAAAAAAAAAACCACAGTGGGTTTGAGGATCTGCTTCATGAACTTTCGATAGAACATGTAGAAGTGCAGGATACTTCTTCCGGAAGCTGTGCGGGACTGAGCTTTGTGATCACCGGAGATGTGCATCACTATAAAAACAGGGATGAATTTAAGGCCTATGTAGAAAGCCAGGGCGGAAAAGTGACAGGAAGCGTCTCAAAAAAACGGCATATCTTGTCAACAATGACGTGGAATCCGCATCATCTAAGAATCGTAAGGCAAAAGAACTGGGAATTCCGATTATTTCCGAAGATACATTTATAGAACAATTTGGTGGGAGGTAGAAAAAGTTATGCCAATCAGAACACAAAGTGATCTGCCTGCAAAGGAGATCCTCGAACAGGAAAATATTTTCGTGATGGATGAGTCCCGTGCGATGCATCAGGATATTCGTCCGATCAATATCGTGATTCTGAACCTGATGCCACTGAAAGAAGAGACGGAATTGCAGATTTTCCGGTCATTGTCAAACACCCCGTTACAGGTAGACGTATCGCTGCTTGCACCGGCATCCCATGCATCCACGCATACTTCAAAGAGCCACCTGAACAAGTTTTATCAGACGTTTCAGGAAATTAAGAACCAGTATTTTGACGGGCTGATCATTACCGGTGCACCGGTGGAACAGATGAAATATGAAGAAGTCGATTACTGGAATGAAGTGTGTGAGATTATGGAGTGGTCCAAAAAGCATGTGACATCCACCCTGCATTTGTGCTGGGGGGCGCAGGCTGCACTTTATTATCATTACGGAATCCAAAAATATGATCTAAAGCAGAAAATGTTCGGGGTATTCCGGCACCATGTAATGAATCGCAAGATTCCGATGGTACGCGGATTTGATGATTATTTTTATGCTCCACATTCCCGGCATACCGAGATCCGGGAGGAAGATATTTTAAAGCATGAAGAACTGACCATTCTGGCAAAATCAAAAGAGGCGGGGGTTTTTCTGGTAATCAATCAGGATGGCAGCCAGATTTTTGTGATGGGACACCCGGAATATGACCGGATGACATTAGACAGTGAATATAAGCGTGATAGGGAGAAGGGACTTGCGATCACGCTTCCGTGTAATTATTATCCGGATGATGATCCAACGCAGCGGCCGATGCTGCAGTGGCGGTCACATGGAAATATCCTTTATGCAAACTGGCTGAATTATTACGTTTACCAGCAGACACCGTATGAGTTTATCAATACCGATGAAATCATTGGGAAATAGGGCAGCCGTTATGGGTTGCAGTTTTTACAAGGGGAATATCCGTCTTTGATCAATTTCTTGCGGAGCCCCTTGTATTTTTTTCGGTTTTTACTGCTCATCTGCTTTACCGAATGACAGTCCGGTTTGTGGAATTTTTTGGTGTTGGTATTTAAAATATAGACCGCGGATGCGTGTTCCTTTGCAGAACTTTTATGGGAAGTCTGGTTATTTTTTCCACTCAGATGACTGTCACCGGTGGCATAATCTATGGCAACACCTGGCTACATTGTAGCAGTAGGTACAAAAACAAATGCCCTTTCCCTGATCCTCCACAGAATAAGCTTCCATCAGGACACCGGAAGCGACCAGGTTACTGCCCTCAAAAACCGGTGTCACGCGGTATAAGACATGGTTATTGGTTTTGTCTATATATCGTGCGGTTTTTTCCTCATAAGGAAGCATGCCTTCATTGTTCATGTAGCGGGTGCCGGTGATCAGGTTCTTTTTATTGGCATTTTCCGCAGTAAGGCAGTAGGCGATGAGGTGGCAGCGGTTATACAGATAGTTGCCGTCCACGACACCGGTGTATTTGACGGTGTGCCAGCCGGATGGCCGGATCTGACCGATTTCCCCGCGCGCTTCGGTCGGCATGGTGTCTTTGCTCACATTGGCATAGGCCACACCGCATCGTCCGAGCTTGTCGAGTTTATGGTAGGATTCAAAAGTGTTGGTGTTTTGCTTTTCCCGGCTGGTGAAATATGGTTTATTTCCATGTACAGCCACAGAAGATTTTCCATTGTATTTTGGAACTTCTTTGATGGAAAAACGGTCTTTTGTGTTCTTTTGGGCAGCCTGTGCAGTCGTGATAAGCGCAGCAGAATCGGAACTTGTATCAGAAATGGGTGGTACAGGTACGAAAGCTACGGAAAAGGCAAGTAAAACAGCAAGCAAAGAAGTCCTGCATTTTGTGAAGTGTAATCGTTTCATGGGATTTCCTCCTTATTCCGTTATGATTTGTTTTCTATAGTATAACATAAAGTAAAGAATTTTTGGAAAAAAAGGAAAAAATCCAATAGATTGGAAACGTCAGTTTCGTATATTCTGATGTTGTAAGCGGAACTGTTTCGGTGTCATCTGATAGCGTTTTTTAAAGGTACGGATTAGATGGCTGCAATCGGCAAAGCCTGTTTCTCCCGCAATATAACTTAAATCATGGCCGGTAAATAAAAGGAGGTTTTCCACTTTGCTCAGCCGCACAAATTCGATATACTGCTTGCAGCTTTGCCCATAGTATTTACGGAACTGCCGGGCAAAGTAAGAATAACTCATATGATATGTGCGCGCCAGAGATTCAATATTGATATTTTCCTGGGAATGATCATCGATATACATCAAAACATTCTGCATCGCTTCTTCCTCCACTTCCGGGATCTGATCCGTATCAAAAGAAATTCCCTGTTCCAGCCAGAAACGCAGCAGCTGTACGATCAGCCGGGCGAACTGGGCATAAACACAGGCATCATATCCGTAGCGTTTTTCCTGAACCTCTTTTAAGATATCCGTGAAAAACAGTTCAGCAGGAAAATCGGGCAGGTTGTCCGAATCAAAAACCAGCGGAGGGTTTGTGCTGTTTAAAATCTGGTGAAAGGCAAAGTTTAAATTTGGCAGATAATTCTCGGAAAGTTTTATGCGGTTGAGATTGAATTTACAGCAGATGTAAACATAGGGCTTATCATCGGTATGATAGATGGAGTGCATTGCCTGCGGAGGAAATACAATAAAGGCTCCTTTTTTCAGGAGACAGGTATTGTCATTACAGCTGACTGTTACAGATCCTTCCTGCACATAGACAAGTTCCAGAAAATAGTGCCAGTGGGAGGAAACGGGACCTTCCCAGTATCCGGTGCCACAGCAAAAAGCTTCAATAGGAGAGCGCAGCATATCACTGTATTCAAATAAATTTTCGTTCATATGACCTCCTGGTATTAAAACAAAAATCATAAAAATAGAATAGATTTGTTCTATTTTTTATGTGATTGTATTATATCATAATTCAAAAATAATTGATACAATAACGGAAATTTGACAAGAAAGACAGTGGAGGCTTGTGATGAAAGTGAAAAAAGAAACATTGTTTCCAAAGACAAAAATACAGTGGCTGTGGGAAAATATGAAAGGCAGACGTGTATTATATGTGATCGGCATGCTGGGAACCGTTGTCTATAATATATTGCAGCTGACGGTTCCGTATTATTCCGGAAGAATTGTGGATCTGTTTTTAAGTGGGGCAGATGCGCGGGAAAATATGAGAACGAATAGCGGTTTGTTCTATCATCTGCTCATCCTGATGATTGTATTTACCGTACTTCGCGGTGTGATTGTCTATGGAGACTGCATGATTTACGAGCATGTGTCACAGACGGTACTGTACCGTGTGCGCAATTTTTTGTATGACAAAATCCAGAGGCAGGATATGACCTTTTACAGCACATATCGTACCGGCGATCTGATGACGCGTGTTACGGGCGATCTGGATGCGGTGCGCCACATGGTTGCATGGGTGATCCGCATGGTGATCGAATCATTTTCCCTGTTTGGTGTGGTGGCAATATACTTCTTTTATATGAACTGGAAAATGGCTCTGAGCCTGTTAATTATTTCGCCGTTTGTGTTTTTTATCATTTATCTGTTCAAAAACAAGGTGGCACCGATGCATGCGAAACTGCGTGAAAAACTGGCACAGATGAATACCTATGCGCAGGAGAATATTTCCGGAACCGTGTGGTAAAAAGCGTTTGCCAGAGAAGCATATGAAATTGAAAAAATTTGACCGGGCAAACAAAGATTATGCAGAGACGAACAAAAGAAACCAGCATGGTATGGCTGAAATTTTTCCCATATGTGGAAAGCATTGCAAACCTTATGCCGGTAGTGATGCTGGCCGTGGGCGGTGTCTTTTTAATCCGGGGCGAACTGACGATGGGAGATTATGTGGCATTTTCCGGACTGATCTGGGCAATTGCCAACCCAATGCGCCAGATGGGAAATATCATGAATGAATTTCAGCGGTTCTCGGCCGCATCCAAAAAAGGTGATGGAGATCTATTATTCCGAACCACAGATCAAAGATGCTTTGGATGCAGCTGCACACCCGGACCGCTTTGACGGGAAAATCGAATTCCGGGAGGTATCCTTTCAGTATGAAGATGGGGATCTTCCGGTGCTGCATGATATCTCTTTTACCGTAAAACCGGGGGAGACCATTGCAATCATGGGAGAAACCGGCTGCGGAAAGACTTCCCTGATCAACCTGATCCCGCGGTTTTATGAGCCGACGAAAGGGGAAGTGCGGATCGATGATATACCGGTGCAAATTTCAGACTGTCCGACCTGCGCAAACAGATCGGACTTGCCAAACAGGATGTGCTGTTGTATTCCGATACGATCGAGGGAAACATTGCCTACGGAGACAGCAGCATTGATCTCGAAGAAGTGGAAAAATTTGCAAAATATTCTGCGGCATCTGATTTTATCTCAAAGATGCCGGAAGGATATGATACGGTGGTCGGAGAGCGTGGCGTAGGCCTTTCCGGAGGACAGAAACAGCGAATTTCCCTGGCAAGAGCACTGGCGGTGCGGCCTTCGATTCTGATTCTGGACGATACGACCTCTGCGGTGGATATGGAAACGGAAAAACAGATTCAGGAAGCACTGCGGCATCTGGATTTTTCGTGTACGAAGGTAATTATCGCGCAGCGGATTTCCACTACGATGATGGCGGATCAGATTCTGGTGATGCAGCATGGACGGATCACGGAGATGGGAAATCATGAGGAACTTATGGCAAAAAAAGGATATTATTACGAACTGGTACAGCTGCAGACCGGCGAAGACCTGGTATAGGGGGTGAGACAATGGCAAAGAATACATATAAGCAGGATGAAATCTTGGAAGAACCGTTTGATATCCGGCATCTGCGCCGGGCGTCATCCTATATCAAAAAATATCGCAGGGGTATGATCCTTGCGATCGTCCTCAGCGGAATCGGAGGAGCGTTCGGGTACGTGGCACCGATGATTATTCAGCGGGCACTTGATATTGCGGTGCCTGATAAAAATATGAGACTGTTATTTTCTCTGGTGGCGGCGCTGATTGCCATCTATGTGGTGAGCGTGATCTTCACAACAATCCGAAGCCGCATTATGGTGGATGTCAGTCAGAGTATCATCTATGATATCCGCAAAGATTTGTTTGCACATCTGCAGGAGCTGCCGTTCCAGTATTACGATGACCGCCCGCACGGCAAGATCCTGATTCGGGTTGTCAACTACGTCAACTCGGTATCGGATATGCTGTCAAACGGACTGATCAATATCGTGCTGGAAGCATTTAATCTGCTGTTTATTATTATTTTTATGTTTATGGTAGATGTGCAGATGGCACTGGTCGTGTTGTGTGGAGTTCCCGTGCTTGCCGTCTTTATGTTCTGGATCAAAAATAAGCAGAGAAAGGCGTGGCAGGCCGTATCCAACAAGAACTCAAACTTAAATGCGTATCTGCAGGAAAATATTGTAGGTGCCCGGATTACACAGATTTTTGCACGTGAGGATGAAAATGCAAAAATCTTTAACGGACTTTCCAAAGAATGCAGACGGGATACCTGGAATACCGCTGTGCGCTACTCAAACATTGTATGGCCGGGCATTGATACCATTTCGGTGTTTGTCCGTGCTGCCATCTTTTTGTTTGGCCTTGTCATTTTCGGGCAGGGAAATAAGTCGCTGGGAACGATCGTGGCGATTTCCAGTTATGCATCGTATTTCTGGCAGCCGATCATGAACCTTGGAAATATCTTCAACAACTTTATCAACAACATCGCTTACCTGGAGCGTATCTTCGAGACAATGGATGAGCCGGTAACCGTAAAAGATGCAGAGCATGCGATCAAGATGCCAAAGATCCGGGGGAAAGTTACGTTTGACCATGTGACCTTTGCATATGATGAGACAAAAACGATATTAAAAGACGTATCCTTTACGGTAAATCCCGGGGAGAGTGTTGCGCTTGTCGGACCGACCGGAGCCGGAAAGAGTACGATCGTCAATCTGATTTCACGGTTCTACAATGTCAATGACGGAAAGGTACTGATCGATGATCAGGATATCGCAGATGTGACCATTCATTCTCTCCGTGCGCAGATGGGGATTATGATGCAGGACAGTTTTATTTTTTCGGGAACAATTGCAGATAATATCCGGTACGGAAAATTGGATGCCACACAGGAGGAAATTGAAAAAGCGGGAAAAATTGTCTGTGCCGATCCGTTTATCCGGGAAATGCCGAAAGGATATGAAACACAGGTGCGGGAGCGCGGGTCCATGCTTTCCCAGGGACAGAAACAGCTGATTTCTTTTGCGAGAACACTGCTTTGTGACCCGGCAATTCTGATTTTGGATGAGGCAACTTCCAGCATTGATGTGCAGACAGAAAAAGCATTGCAGACCGGATTAAACCGTATGCTTAAGGGCAGAACATCCTTCATTATTGCGCACCGGCTCTCCACGATCCGTGGCTGTGACAAGATCATGTATATTGATGACGGAGGAATCGCAGAGGCGGGAACGCATGAAGAACTGATGAAAAAGAAAGGCAGATATTACAAACTGTATACGGCACAGAAATCTTTGCACTAAAATAAACGAAAAGAGCCAAAAGTGCTAGGAATTATCCCCCTTTTATGATACCATAATAAGTGTAATTTATTATGAACAGAAGGGGGATACTTATATGGCAAAAAGAACTAGTTGCGATGTTGCTTGCCGGAGGCCAGGGTTCCAGATTATATGCCCTGACCCAGAAGCTTGCAAAACCTGCAGTTCCGTTTGGGGAAAGTACCGTATCATTGATTTTCCACTGTCGAACTGCGTAAATTCAGGAATCGATACGGTGGGGATTCTGACCCAGTATCAGCCGTTTGTATTAAACGAGTATATTGGAAATGGCCAGCCGTGGGATCTGGATCGTCTTTACGGCGGCGTGCATGTACTTCCACCGTACCAGAAAGCATCGGGGTCTGACTGGGACAAGGGTACGGCAAATGCCATTTATCAGAATATTGCTTTTATTGAGCGCTATGATCCGCAGTATGTGATTATTCTTTCCGGAGACCAGATCTGCAAACAGGATTACAGTGATTTCCTTGAGTTCCACAAGCAGAAAGGGGCAGAATTTTCTGTCGCAGTCATGGAAGTGCCGTGGGAGGATGCTTCCCGTTTCGGCCTGATGGTAGCAGACGAGGATGACAAGATTACCGAGTTCCAGGAGAAGCCAAAGGAACCGAAGTCCAATCTTGCATCCATGGGAATTTACATATTTAACTGGGATATTTTAAAGAAATATCTGATCGAGGATGAGGCTGACCCGACTTCCGAGAATGATTTTGGAAACAATATCATTCCAAATCTTCTGCGTGACGGAAGAAAGATGTATGCCTATCATTTCAACGGATACTGGAAGGATGTAGGAACGATTCCGTCTCTGTGGGAAGCCAACATGGAAGTGCTTGATCCGGAACATAGCGGCATCAACCTGTTTGATGAAAACTGGAAAATTTACAGCAGAAACAGTGGTATGACCGGTCACCGGATTGGAGAGAATGCCGTGCTGGATAACTGTCTGATTACCGATGGATGTAACATCAAGGGTACCGTCAGACATTCCATCCTGTTTTCCGGTGTCACGGTGGAAGAAGGCGCCATTGTAGAAGATGCCGTTGTCATGGGACACTCCACGATCAAGGCAGGTGCGGTTGTCAGACACTGTATCATTGCAGAAAATGCGACCATCGAAGAAGATGCGGTTGTGGGAGCAAAACCAAAAGGGGAAGGAATTGGAGAAGTTGCCACAATTGCAGCGGATGTAACGATCGGAAAAGGAGCAAAAATTGGTCCGAGCGCTATGATTTATGAAGATGTGAAGGAGGGTGAGGAGCAATGTTAAATTCAAAGACAGAGGCATTGGGAATTATTTTCCCGAACAGCTATGATGCAATGGTGCCGGATCTGGTTTCGGAGCGCCTCATGGCATCCATTCCATTTGCCAGCAGATACCGCATGTGCGATTTTATTCTTTCCAGCATGGTACACAGCGGAATTGACAATATTTCCATTATCGTAAGAAAAAATTACCATTCCCTGCTGGATCATCTCGGCGCCGGCCGTGAGTGGGATCTGGTCCGCAAAAACGGAGGCTTGAATATTGTTCCTCCGTTCGCACAGAAACAGGTAAAGGTATTCGAGGGACGCATCGAGGCACTTGAGAGTCTGCGCGGATATCTGTTAAAGCAGCCACAGAAATATGTCATTATGACCGATGCAAATATTGCCATCAATTTTGATTTTAATGAACTTTTAGATGCGCATATCAAGAGTGGTGCGGATGTGACCATGATGTACCGCAAGCAGGAAATTCCGAAGGCATTTATCCGTCAGAGCAGGGACCGCATGGATCTGTACTATGCACTCGGCATGAACGGAGACCGCGTCAGCAAGATTTACATCAACCCGACCGAAGAGGGGGAGATGAATTTCAGCATGAATGTTTATGTGGTAGAACGCGAGTTTTTGATCCGTATGATAGATGATGCGTATGTACATGGGCATACTTACTTTGTACGTGACCTTTTGGACAAGCAGATTGACCGGCTGGATATCCGCGGGTTCTGCTACGATGGCTATGTGGTCAATATCCATGATACCCAGAGTTATTTTGAAAAAATATGCGTCTGTTACAGGAAGAAAACTTAAATGCACTGTTTTCTCCAAATCAGATTTACACCAAGATCCGTGACGATAACCCGACCCGTTATATCAACGGTTCCAAAGCAAAGAATGTTATGGTTGCCGATGGCTGTGTGATCGAGGGAGAAGTCGAAAACAGCGTCCTGTTTCGAGGCGTTCACGTCGGAAAAGGCGCAAAAGTGAAAAACTGTGTGCTGATGCAGGATACCGTAGTGGAAGATAATGCAAGCGTGGAATACGTGATTACCGACAAGAATGTACGTGTCACAGAGGGCAAGTCACTGACCGGAAATGAGTCGTATCAGGTATATGTATCCAAGGGGCAGGTTGTATAATTTTATGCTTTCCAAATAATACAGAGTCTGTTATAATAAGCAAAGATAAAATACTGAGGAGGCAATTGTATTATGGCTGATAGCAGAAAAACAGTTCAGATAAAATCAGATCCTGTCGGGGATGTCCGTATCGCAGATGAAGTCGTTGCGATCATTGCAGGACTTGCAGCAACAGAAGTAGATGGTGTCAGTTCCATGGCGGGAAACATCACAAACGAAATTGTCAGCAAGCTTGGCATGAAGAACCTTTCTAAGGGAATCATGATTGAAATTATGGACAACGAAGTAAAGGTTGATGTTGCCATCAACATTGCATATGGTTACAGCATTCCGGAAGTCTCTGCCAAGGTACAGGATAAAGTAAAGGCTGCCATTGAGAATATGACAGGCCTGACAGTCGCTGTTGTCAATGTCCGTATTGCAAGTGTTGATATGGGAACTGACAATTAAATCTTTGTATTCGAAACAGAATATGGTATAATAAAGGATGTCTGAACGAAAGACATCCTTTATTTTTGAGCGAGGAGAGAAGATGACAAGAAGAGAGTTAAGAGAAAATGTATTCAAGATGCTTTTCCGCGTAGAATTTTTTGATGCGGGAGAACTGCCAGAACAGCTGGAATTGTTTGGCGAAGAAGTGGATCATGTAACCGATCAGGACTTTAAGTATATCGCTGAGCGTTATCGCGACATTTACAATCATCTGCCGGAAATCGACGGGGCAATCAACGAAGTCGCAAAAGGCTGGAAGACAACCCGTATGGGCAAAGTAGATCTGGCACTGATCCGTCTGGCGGTATATGAGATCCGTTACGATGATGAGATTCCGTTTAAGGTTGCGGTCAATGAGGGCTGTGGAACTGGCAAAACAATACGGAACCAATGATTCACCGGCATTTGTCAATGGAATTCTTGCAAAGTTTGCAGAATGATGAAACATGTATATTCGGTAGGGCAGGTAAATAAATACATTAAAAATATGTTCGCTCAGGACTTTATGCTGCACCATATCAGCATCAAGGGAGAGGTATCTAACTGTAAGTATCACTCCAGCGGGCATATTTATTTTACAATGAAAGATGCAGACGGAACGATAAACGCGATCATGTTTGCAGGAAGCCGCAGGGAAGGATTAAAATTCCCGATGAAAGAGGGCGACCGCGTGGTTGTGACCGGATCCGTGGAAGTGTATGAAAGAGATGGCAGATACCAGATCTATGCACGGACGATTGAACGGGACGGAGAGGGAAATCTGTATCTGAAATTTGAAGCGTTAAAGCGGGAGCTTGAAGAAATGGGAATGTTTGCGGAGGAATACAAACAGCCCATTCCCACCTATGCAAAAAAACCGTGGGGATTGTTACGGCAGAGACCGGGGCAGCGATTCAGGATATCCGCAATATTGCAGGGCGCAGGAATCCGTATGTGCAGCTGATTCTCTGCCCGGCCTTGGTGCAGGGAGAGGTGCGGCAGCATCAATTGTCCATGGAATTCATGCACTTGAACAGATCGGCGTGGATGTAATTATTGTCGGACGGGGCGGTGGATCCATGGAGGATCTTTGGGCATTTAACGAAGAAATGGTGGCACGGGCCATTTTTGACTGCCGGATTCCGGTGATCTCCGCTGTCGGTCATCAGACGGACTTTACGATTGCAGATTATGTCGCAGACCTGCGGGCACCGACTCCGTCTGCAGCAGCGGAGCTGGCGGTGTTTGATTACCGGCAGGCAATGCAGGAACTGCTTGGCATGCGGCAGCAGATGGACAAAGAACTCCAAAGGAAAGTAACCGTGGCAAGAAACCACCTGGAGCACCAGAGGATGCGCCTGCACTATCTCAGCCCTCAGCAGCGGATGAATGAAAACCGGCGAAGAGTGGCAGAGTATGAAGAGAAACTGACCGGACGCATGGAGGAACTGCTGCGTGAGCGCAGACACCGTCTGGCACTTCTGGCAGGCACGCTGGAGAGCTATTCCCCGGTAAAGAAACTCAGTGGAGGGTATGCATTCGTGGAGGATGGGAACCATCAGGCACTGCGGAGCATCCACCAGATCAGGAAAAAAGATACCGTGCAGATCCATTTGCTGGATGGCACACTGACGGCAGCAGTGACAGAAATTCAGGCAGCCGAAGGAGTAAAAAATGAGTGATGAATTAGAAAAAAAAAAAGAACCGGGACTGGAGGAACGGTTTGCAAAGATCGATTCCATACTTGATGCGATGGAAGACGAAAACGTAACGTTAGACCGTTCGTTTGCCCTATACAAAGAGGGACTGGAACAGATCAAAGCAGCCGGCCAGTCTTTGGATACGATAGAAAAGGCAATGCTTGTACTGAACCAGGATGGAAAATTGGAGGAATTCTGATGGAGATCAGACAGGAAATAAAACGCAGGGCGGCAGACATTGAAGCACGGATCGCACCGTTTCTGCCACAGGAAAAGGGGTTTCAGCAGACCGTGCTCGATGCCATGGAATACAGTGTTTTTGCAGGAGGAAAGCGTCTGCGGCCGATGCTGATGGAAGCATCTTACCAGATGTTTGACGGAACGAATCCGGCAATTGATGATTTTATGGCGGCGATTGAGATGATCCACACCTATTCACTGATCCATGATGATCTTCCGGCTATGGATAACGACGAATACCGGCGTGGGAAAAAGACAACCCACGCGGTATACGGGGAAGCAATGGCAATCCTTGCGGGGGATGCCCTTTTAAATTATGCGTTTGAGACCGTGGCAGCAGCGCTGGTCCGGAACGAAGGAGACTGGCGGATTGCCAGAGCTTTTTCTGTGTTGGCACAAAAAGCAGGCGTATACGGAATGATCGGTGGCCAGGTGGTTGACGTGGAGAGCGAGAAAACCGGACAGACCATCGACCGCAACCGGCTGGACTTTATCTACCGGTTAAAAACCGGAGCGCTGATCGAAGCATCGCTTATGATCGGAGCCATTTTGGCAGGCGCGGATGAAGTGTCGGTTGCGCGTATGCAGGAAGCCGGAGCAAAGCTGGGACTTGCCTTTCAGATTCAGGATGATATTCTCGATGTCACGGGATCTTTTGAAAAACTCGGTAAACCGATCGGCAGTGATGCGGAAAATGAGAAGGCAACCTATGTGACATTTGAGGGGCTGGAGCAGGCAAAAAAGGATGTAGAGCGGCTTTCCGGGGAAGCAATAAAGATACTGGATGAATTTGAAGGAGAGCATACGTTTCTGCATGACCTGTTTTTCTATTTGATCAACAGGGATCATTAATTTTTCGAGGGCAACATGGTTTTAGATCGGATAAAAAAAGTAAATGATATCAAACAACTAAACGAGGAAGAACTGGCAGAGCTACAGGAAGAAATCCGTGATTTTCTGGTGGAAAATATTGCAAAAACCGGAGGACATCTGGCATCGAATCTGGGTGTGATTGAACTGACGATGGCGCTTCATCTGTCATTTGACCTGACGAGAGACCGGATTATCTGGGATGTCGGACATCAGTCCTACACGCACAAGATTTTAACCGGGCGTAAGTTGGGGTTTGTCACTTTACGGCAGTATGGCGGGATGAGCGGATTCCCAAAGACGCAGGAAGACCCGGCGGATGCATTCAATACCGGGCACAGCTCCGTCCATTTCCGCAGGACTTGGCATGGCGCAGGCAAGGGAACTGACCGGTGACAATTATTATGTGGTCTCTGTGATCGGAGACGGGGCACTGACCGGCGGTATGGCATACGAAGCAATGAACAATGCCTCCCGCATGAAAACCAATTTTATTATTGTGTTAAATGATAACCAGATGTCGATCTCCGAAAATGTGGGAGGAATGAACCAGTATCTGAATTCCTTCCGCACCTCGGATGCCTATCTGGATTTAAAAGACGGTGTGACCAATTCCCTAAACCGGATTCCGGTTGTGGGGGAACGGATGGTCAAACGGATCCGGAACGCCAAAAGCGGTATCAAACAGCTGTTTGTTCCGGGAATGTTTTTTGAAAATATGGGGATCACATATTTAGGACCGGTGGATGGCACCAACATAAAAGAAATCCGAAAAGTGCTTGCGGAGGCAAAGCGTGTGCGCGGTCCGGTGCTGGTTCATGTACGCACGATCAAGGGAGAGGGATATCTTCCTGCCGAGCGTCATCCGGCGCGCTTCCATGGAACGGGACCGTTTGACATTGACACCGGTGTTCCGCTGTATCATCAGGAAAAAGCGCATTACACGGATGTGTTTTCCACAGTCATGCGCAAAATGGGGGAGCGGGAGCCGAAGGTGGTTGCGATTACCGCAGCGATGGCAGACGGAACCGGTTTAAAGAGATTTAAAAATCTTTTCCCGGAACGTTTTTTTGATGTGGGAATTGCAGAGGAGCATGCGGTGACGTTTGCGGCCGGTATGGCAAAGGCGGGACTCAAACCGGTATTTGCGGTGTATTCTTCCTTTTTACAGCGTGCCTATGACCAGGTGCTGCATGATGTGTGTGCACAAAACCTTGCGGTTGTGTTTGCCGTAGACCGTGCAGGATTAGTCGGAAAGGATGGCGCCACGCATCAGGGAATTTTTGACCTGTCGTATCTGTCAAGTATTCCGAACCTGACGGTTATGGCTCCGAAAAACAAATGGGAGCTTTCCGATATGCTCAAGTTTGCGATTGCTGCAGAGGAACCGGTGGCGATCCGTTATCCGCGCGGAGAAGCCTGCGATCTCTGGAAAGATCAGCGGGCACCGATTCAAAAAGGCTGTGCGGAAGTACTCGCCGAGGGTACAGAGGTTGCACTTTTTGCAATCGGTTCGATGGTGGAAACCGCCTGGCAGGTAAGAAAAAACTGGCAGAAAAAGGAATCCCGACAACGGTGGTAAATGCAAGATTTGCCATGCCACTGGATAAAAACTGCCTGCGGAAACTGGCAGAATCCCATCCGCTTCTTGTGACGATGGAAGAGAACGTGGCAAGCGGGGGATTTGGAGAGCATGTGGCTGCATTTCTGGAGGAAGAAGCACTGCATACAAAGGTCACTCAGGATTGCAATTCCTGACTGCTTTGTGGAACATGGAAGTGTTGGCGAATTAAAAAAGCACTGGGACTGGGTGCAGATTCCGTGACGGAAAAATATTAGCAGAATTACCGGAGGAATTATGAAAGAACGATTGGATGTACTTCTTGTAAAACGTGGTCTGGCACCATCGCGGGAAAAAGGCAAAGACCATGATTATGGAAGGCAATGTATTTGTCAACAATAACCGGGAGGATAAGGCGGGAAGCACTTTTGCAGAGGATGCTCCGATTGAGATCCACGGAAATACATTGAAATATGTCAGCCGCGGCGGTCTGAAACTGGAAAAAGCGATGACACATTTTTCCATTTCCTTAGATGGCATGGTGTGCATGGACATCGGTGCTTCGACGGGCGGGTTTACGGACTGCATGCTGCAGAACAGGGGCAAAGAAAGTGTATTCCGTCGATGTCGGATATGGACAGTTTGCATGGAAACTGCGCCAGGATCCAAGGGTTGTCTGCATGGAAAAAACAAACATCCGCTATGTGACACCGGAAGATATCGATGATGTGCTCGATTTTGCTTCGGTGGATGTCTCATTTATTTCCCTGACCAAAGTGCTCCCGGCGGCATATGCACTGTTAAAGGACGGCGGACAGATGGTATGTCTGATCAAACCACAGTTTGAAGCCGGACGGGAAAAAGTGGGAAAGAAAGGCGTGGTACGTGATAAGGCCGTTCACGAGGAAGTGATCGAGAGGATCATTACCTTTGCACTGGAAAACGGATTTTCGGTACACCATCTGGAATACTCACCGATCAAGGGACCGGAGGGAAACATCGAGTATCTCGTGCATATTGAAAAATCGGACGAAGCAATAAAGGAGGAATCCGTGGATATTCACGCAGTTGTGGAAGCAGCACACGGAGAATTGGATAAGTAGATGCGTAAATTTATGCTGATCACGAACCGGTACAAAGATCGTGATCTGACACTCTCAAACGAAATTGTCTCGTACATACAACAAAAGGGCGGCAGTGCTGCAATCTGTGTCAGCAATGTGGAGGATGATAACCAGAAAGATTTTGCACTTTCCGAGATTCCGGCAGACACGGAATGTATCCTTGTTCTCGGCGGAGACGGCACGTTAATCCGCGCAGCAACCAAGGTGGAGGCGCTGCAGATTCCGCTGATCGGTGTCAACCTTGGGACACTGGGATATCTGTGTGAGCTTGAGGAAGCTACTGTATTTCATGCCATCGACTGTCTGATGCAGGATGATTGCATCATGGAAGAGCGGATTGTTCTGACCGGCGAAAAAATTGGCGGAAACGGCGCACATATGGCCTTGAATGATGTCGTGATCCACTGGTCCGGGGATCTGTCCATGCTGCTTTTAAATGTGTATGTCAATGGGGGATATCTGACAACTTACCACGCAGATGGCGTGATTGTTGCGACACCGACCGGTTCCACGGGGTATAATCTTTCCACCGGAGGTCCGATCGTGGACCCGAAAGCAAGGGTACTTCTTCTGACACCGATCAATGCACATGACTTAAACTCCAAAAGCATTGTGTTTGGAGCGGAGGATGTTGTGGAGATTAAGATGGGAAGCAGACGGTTTCAAAGGACGAGACGGCATGTGTCAGCTTTGACGGGGACACACCGGAGCATCTGCACGTGGGAGACCGTGTGCGGATTGCACAGGCACAAAGTACCATCTGGATCTGCAAAATCAGTAACCAGAGTTTCCTGGAAATACTGAGGAAAAAGATGAGACCGTAGGACGCAAAGGAGGACATATGAAAACAACACGACAGGCAAAGATACTCGAATTGATTCAGAAAAAAGATGTGGAAACACAGGAAGAATTGTCCGCATATCTCGAAAAAAGAAGGGTTTCAGGTTACCCAGGCAACCGTATCCCGTGATATCCGTGAACTGAAGCTGACAAAGATTTCGACCGACAACGGCAGACAAAAATATGCGGTGATTACGGACGCGGATTCCAATATGATGGAAAAATATGCAAGGGTTCTCAGGGAAGGATTTTTGTCCGTGGATGCTGCGGAAAATATTGTTGTGATCAAAACCGTGTCCGGTATGGCGGGAGCCGTTGCGGCTGCAGTAGATGCCATGCGTATGCAGGAGATTGTCGGCTCACTTGCGGGAGACGACACGATTCTGTGTGTGATCCGTACGTCCGATGACGCGGTGCACATCATGAAAAAAGCTTCGGAAAATTGTAGAACAGTAATAAAAATGCTTCGGAAAAGTAGAAGGAGAATGTATGTTACAAAATCTACATGTGAAGAACCTTGCCCTTATCACAGAGACAGAGGTAGAATTTAAAGAAGGACTTAATATTTTGACAGGAGAGACCGGTGCCGGTAAATCCATCATCATTGGTTCGGTTGCACTGGCACTCGGAGAGAAGGTTCCAAAGGAACTGCTCCGGGATAACGAAGAGACCGCACTTGTGGAGCTGGTCTTTTTCGGTTGAAAAACCAAAGGTTCTGGATGCGATCCGGCAACTGGGCATAGAAACAGAGGATGAAACAGTAATATTAAGTCGTAAGATAACTTCCGGAAGGGCAATTGCGCGGATCAATGGAGAAGCAGTGTCTGCTTCCCGGTTAAAAGAGGTGGCGTCTTTGCTCATCGATATTCACGGACAGCATGAGCACCAGTCTCTTCTTTCCAAAAAGAAACATCTGGAAATCCTCGATGCCTATGCAAAAGACGCGCTGGGAGAAAAAAAAAGAGCGTCTTGCCGCCTGTTATCAGGAATACCGGAAACTGAAAAAAAGAGTGGGAGTCCTCGTCTTTGGATACCGAGGAGCGCGCCAGAGAGTTGTCGTTTCTTGCGTATGAAGTAAAGGAAATCGAAGAGCACAGCTTTCCGTCGGGGAGGATACCCGGCTGGAAGAACAGTATCGCAGATTTGCAAACGCAAAAAAGATCATGGATGCCATATCGGCTGCCGGTGCAGCTACCGGGGGGACGGCGGTACCGGAGAGAATGCATCGGAACTCGTCAGCCGTGCCCTGCGGGAAGTCAGTTCGGTTTCGGCATATGAGGAGCGCATTGCGCAGATGGAACAGATGCTTACCGATATTGATAATCTGCTGAGCGATTTCAATCATGAGATTTCTTCCTACCTGTCGGGGGAGAATTTGATGACGAAGTCTTTTATCAGACCGAAAAGAGGCTGGATGAGATCAATCACCTGAAATCCAAGTATGGAAATACGATGGAAGAGATTCTGCAGTCAGCGGAAGAAAAAACAAAAGCGTATTGCCGTATTACAGGATTATGATAAATACTTAAATGATCTTTTAACTTCCATGAACCGGAAGAAAGAAGAATTGGACGGGCTGTGTGCAGAGGTTTCCGGAATCCGGAAGAAAGCGGCAAAGGGATTGACGAAAGCGATTGCACAGGTACTTGAAGATCTGAATTTTTTAGATGTGCAGTTTACGATGGAATTCCGGAAGACGGAGTACAGTGCCGGAGGCTGATGAGGCAGAATTTATGATCTCCACCAATCCGGGAGAACCGTTAAAGCCTCTGGGAAAGGTCGCTTCCGGCGGAGAACTTTCCCGTATTGCGCTCGCGGTCAAGACCGTCATGGCGGATACGGATGAGATTCCGACGTTGATCTTTGATGAGATTGACAGTGGAATCAGCGGGCGTACGGCACAGATGGTATCGCAGAAGATGAAACTGCTGGCAAAGACGCACCAGATCATCTGCATCACTCATCTGCCGCAGATTGCTGCCATGGCAGATGCCCATTTCCTGATTGAAAAATCGGTGGAGCATGCGTCCACGGTTTCCCGGATTCATCCGCTGCGGGAAGAGGAAAGTATCGAGGAACTGGCGCGGATGCTTGGCGGCGTGGAGATCACAGATACGGTTTTAGAAAACGCACGCGAGATGAAACGTCTGGCAGAAAAATACGAATAGATAAAACCAAAGTCCGCATACTAAAGGTATCCGAGAAGATAGGAGAACCTTTGGCATGCGGTCTTTTTATATGCGTATATTCAAAAATATTATCTGTATTTATGTTCTGGCGCTGTGCTGCTTTGCCTATGCCACCATGATACATGCCATTCCCGATCATGTATACGTGCAGGAGGGGCAGAAACTGGAACTGGACAAAAAAAAATTCCGGTCACACTGGCAATGTCCACAAAACCGCAATCCGTTATGGCACAGATCGGGGAGCGGACGTTTCAGGCAATGAAGCAGGAACGGGCAGTGGAAACGTGCAGCCAGCTGAAGCAGGGGGAATATACACTGACCTGCTATCTGTTTGGCATCCTTCCTATGAAAGAGGTGCAGGTTTCCGTGGTGAACGGAAAATCTTTATACGTGAGCGGACAGGTGGTGGGCATTTACGGGGCTGCCCAGGGAGTACTGGTGCTGGGATCCGGCCCGGTGGAAACTGTGGACGGAAGCAGCCGGCAGCCGGCAGAACACATTGTATTTCCGGGGGATTATATTACTGCTGTAAATGGAAAAGCGGTCACGAAAAAGAAGAACTGATGGAGCGGATCAATCAGTACGGGGAACAACCGGTGGTGCTGACCCTGTGGCGCGGAGCCGAGCAGATTCAGGTATCGGTGGAACCGGTTGAGGCAGCAGAACACAAAGGCTATCGTCTGGGACTCTGGGTGAAAGATGACATGGCAGGGATCGGCACGCTGACCTATTTTGATCAGGACGGAAACTTCGGGGCACTGGGACACGGAATCGGAAACGGACAGACCAAAGACCTGCTCCGTCTGTCAGACGGCCGGCTGTACAAAGCACAGGTGCTCGGTATCAAAAAGGTGTCCGGGGAACACCGGGAGAGCTGGAGGGAGTTGTCTATTATGGGAAAGACAACCAGATCGGAGAAGTGTCCAGCAATACACAAATCGGTATCTATGGCACGTTGACGAAAAACTTCCGGGAAGAAAAAGAAAAACGAAAGTCTGTTGTGTCCGGTCGGTTACAAACAGGAGATTCAGACAAAGGATGCGGTAATTCTGTCGGATGCGTCCGGGGAACTGCAGTCATATCGCATCGTAATTGATGATCTTGATTATACACCGGGAGATAAAAATAAGGGAATCCGTTTTCATGTGGAGGATGAGAACCTGCTGAAGCTGACCGGCGGAATCGTGCAGGGACTGTCCGGAAGCCCGATCCTGCAGGATGGAAAACTGATCGGTGCCGTGACCCATGTGCTTGTTAACGATCCAACGAAAGGATATGGCATTTTTGTGGAGGAAATGACGGCAAATAAAATAGGACAAAAAAGACCTAGATGTGAAATTTGCACAAAAAAAAGAAACGGTAAAATGCAATAAAGTTATATTTTATACATGAAAAAGGATTGCAATAGAGAACAAAAAAGGTTATAATAATCATTAATTGCTCGAAATTATTCGAAAATAATAAATGTTTAACGTAGTGGGAGTATTACATGGATAAGTTGGTAGGGTTTGCCCGGAAGAAGCGACTGGGCGATCTGCTTGTGGATGCAGGAGTCATTTCGCAGGATCAGCTGGTAAAAAAGCGTTACAGGTCCAGAAAACAGAAAAACAGGGAGAGCGTCTCGGAGTGGTACTGATAGATCTGGGGTTTACAGACGAAAAACAGATCGTAGAGGCACTGAAGGCACAGCTGAAAATACAGAGTGTCGATCTGTCGACCCTGCGCATCCCGGAGGAAATCATCCGGCTTTTGGACGAGGCAGTGCTGCGGAAGTATAATCTGATTCCGTTTAAGTTCAATGAGAAAAATCCCAATCTTTTGTGCGTGGCAATGAGCGATCCGCTGGATATCCGGGCGATGGACGATGTTTCCATCATTACCGGGTGTCAGGTGGAGCGTTTTGCTGCAACCCCGAGTGATATTGCGGCAGCCATCGACCGCTACTATGGAAATGCAGAAGCCCTGCGTGTGGCAGAACAGTATACAAGGGAAAAGCAGGAACAGGCAAAAGCCAGGGCAGCCTTAGAAACCTGGAGTGGAAACGATGAGAACAATGTCCAGCAGGCACCGATTGTCAAACTGTTAGGACAGATCATCGAGCAGGCAGTCCACAGGAGAGCCAGCGATATCCATATCGAGCCGATGGAAAACCAGGTGCGGATCCGGTTCCGTGTGGATGGCGTGCTGCACGAAGCCATGCGGCACGACATCAGCCTGCATGCCGCACTGATCGCAAGAATCAAAATTGTCAGCGGACTTGACATTTCCGAAAAGCGCCGCCCGCAGGACGGTCGTGCGACCAGCATTGTGGACCGGCAGGAATACGACATCCGTGTGTCCGTGCTTCCGACCGTCTACGGGGAAAAGGTCGTTATGCGTCTCGCACAGAAAAAAGCACTGACATTGGACAAGCGGGATCTGGGATTCCCGGAGGACGAATTAAAAAAATTTGACCATATCCTAAGCCATCCGAACGGGCTTATTCTCGTCACGGGACCGACCGGAAGCGGTAAGTCCACGACATTATATACTGCATTAAATGAATTAAACGTAGAAGGCGTCAATATCATCACGGTAGAAGATCCGGTTGAGGCGAACTTAAACGGGGTCAACCAGGTACAGGTAAACGAAAAGGCGGGACTTACCTTTTCCTCGGCACTGCGTTCCATCCTGCGTCAGGACCCGGACATCATCATGATCGGGGAGATCCGTGACCAGGAGACCGCAGAGATTGCGGTAAAGGCATCCATCACCGGACATCTGGTGGTCAGCACCTTACATACAAACAGTTCGGCAAATACCATCACCCGTCTGGCAGATATGGGAGTGGAAAACTACCTGATTGCGGATTCCGTGGTCGGAGTAATCGCCCAGCGTCTGGTGCGCCGGGTCTGTCCGGCATGCGGAATTGTCCGGGAGAAGCAACCGCAGGGGAGAAAAAAATACTCGGCATAAAGGATCCCGCCAGAAGGATCAATGTCCGCACACCGGGGCACAAAGAATGTGTTCGCTGCGGCGGAACCGGATACTATGGAAGAATCGGTATTTATGAGATCATGCCGGTCACGGCAGACCTGCGGCAGGCGATCAACCGCGGGGAGAATGCGGATGTGCTTGAGGAGATCGCACTCACACATGGCATGAAAACGCTCCGCATGAGTGCCATTGATTACGCACTGCGCGGAATCACCACCGTCGAGGAAGTGCAGCGTGTGGCATACGATGACGAAGAGGATTAAATAAAACAGGGAAGGGAAGGCAGCAAAACAGATGGAATTGTCAATGTATACGCTTCTTTCGATAGCAAAAGCGCATCATGCGTCCGACTTACATATTACAGTTGGGGTTCGCCCAAAATGCCGTATTAGCGGAACACTTTACGAGATGGATGGTTTTGATAAGCTGACACCTGCGATGACAAAAGAATTGGTGGAATCTATGTTTGACCGAAACAGAAGGCAACCATGGAGGCCACAGGGGAAGTGGACTTTGCCTACACGGATACGCGTGTGGGACGGTTCCGTGTCAACGCTTTCCACCAGAGAGGTTCCTATGCGGCTGTACTGCGTATCGTGGCAAGCGATATCCCGACACCGGAGGACCCGGGGTGCCGGAAGCTGTCCTTGGGCTGACAAAGAAAAAGCGTGGGCTTGTCCTTGTCACGGGACCGACCGGAAGCGGTAAATCCACCACACTGGCATCTTTGATCGATGTCATCAATAAAGAACGGAACGAACATATCATTACACTCGAAGATCCGATCGAGTATTTACATAAGCATAACCGGTCCATCGTAAACCAAAGGGAGATCGGGTTGGATACCGATTCCTATGGAAATGCGCTCCGTGCGGCGCTCCGTGAGGATCCGGACATCATCCTTGTGGGGGAGATGCGTGACTTTGATACGATTTCCACTGCCATCACAGCAGCAGAAACCGGACATCTGGTATTCTCCACCCTGCATACCATCGGTGCGGCACCTACCATTGAGCGTATTATCGATGTGTTCCCACCGCACCAGCAGAACCAGATCCGCTCGCAGCTGGCATCGGTTCTTGAGGCGGTAATTTCCCAGCAGCTTCTGCCGACGATCGACGGAAAATCCCGTGTGGCGGCATTTGAAGTATGCTCGGTACCCCGGCGATCAAAAACCTGATCCGGGAGGATAAGGCACACCAGATTCCATCCATCATGCAGACAAGTAAGAAGATTGGCATGCAGACGATGGATGATTCCTTATTCAGCCTGTATCTGAAACACAAAATCGATGCGGCAAATGCCGTAGAGTATGCACAGGATACAGGAAACATGCAGCAGAAGCTGTTTTAAAAAGGAGTTAAGACATGGCAAGTTATAAATACGAAGTGGTCGGAGCCGATGGAAAACCAAAAACCGGCACCATCGAGGCCATGAACATGGAAGTCGCTTCGGCAGAACTCAAATCCGGCGGCAACACCATCGTTTCCATCGCAAGAGCCAACGCATTTAACAAAGATCTCGAAATCCATATCGGAAAAGCCGTCAGCGTCCGCGAAATGAGCGTATTCTGCCGCCAGTTTGAGAGCGTATTAAATGCCGGCGTGACCGTCGTCGAGGCACTCGACATGCTATCCGAGCAGACCGAGAACAAACCGTTTGCCAACGCAATCGCAGAAGTGCGGGATTCCGTACAGCGCGGGGAGACCCTCGCCGTTGCGATGGCGGAGCACCCGAAGATTTTTCCGAATCTCATGGTGCAGATGGTTGCCGCCGGGGAATCCTCCGGTGGACTGGATAAAGCATTCAGCCGTGTGGGAAGTCAGTTTGAAAAAGAAGCCCACCTGAAGGGGCTGATCATCAAGTCGGCGATTTATCCGGTCATCCTGATTCTTGTTATTATCGTTGTTGTAGCCATCATGATGATTAAGATTGTGCCTACCTTTTTACTTCCCAGTTTGACGAAGTCGGCGGAAAACTGCCGGGCATCACGCTTGCAGTCATGGCAGTCAGTGATTTCTTTGTGCACAGCTGGTATTTTATTGTTGCCATCATCGCAGGGATTGCCATATTTATCCATGCGTCGGTCCGCTTAGCATCAAGACGGCATCCTCGCGCATGACGCGAACCCTGTCTACACTGATGGGCTCCGGTGTCCAGCTGGTGGATGCACTCGGGCTTGTGACCGAGATGATGGGGAATGCCGTGGTTAAGCAGGCATTAAAAAGATGCGACCGAAGAGGTCAGCCGTGGAATCCCGCTCTCGAAGCCACTGGCAGATTCCGGGGTCTTCCCACCGATGGTCTACCACATGATAGAGATCGGCGAGGAAACCGGTAATATGGAAGACATGCTCGACAAAGTCGCAGCATATTATGATGAAGAGGTGGAGTCGGCGACCGAGGCACTGCTTGCCGCAATGGAACCGCTCATCATCATTGTGATGGCAGTTATTGTGGTGCCGATCGTCCTTGCGATCATGATGCCGATGTACAGTCTGTACGACAGCATCGGAGCCTGACCGCAGGCAGAAGAAGGGTTGTTACATGTCTGCCATGAGACATGTGATGATAGATACATAAAAAACATATTCAAAAAAAGGAGAACAAAGGGTATGAAGAAAATTATGGAACTGCTTCAGAACATGAAAGCAAAGAATGAAAAGAAGGATAACAAAGGTTTCTCTCTCGTAGAGTTGATTATCGTTATCGCAATTATGGCAATTTTGGTAGGTATTGTTGGTACACAGGTAATTCCTTATATTGACAAATCAAGACATGCAAAGGATGTACAGGTGTTAAGTGGATTATGTACAGATGCAATGACTGCATATTCCTCAAATGCAGCAAATCTTGATGCTTCTACAACATAGACAATTACAATTACAAAAAACGGTTCCGATATTTCGGTATCAACAGGAACTGGATCGGATAAACTGAAAGCATCTTTTACAGAACTTAATAGTGTTAAAAATACAAAGGATTTGAAACTTGAATCTAATGCAGGAAAGAAAGTTGATAAGGTTGTTATTACTTGCACAAATGGAAATCCTATGATTAAAGTAAAGGCTGTAACAGCAGGTGCATCAGGTGCTGCTGATACAGATCAATTTGATGAAATTACTTCAAAGTAAATTTTTTTTTAGTGACGGGAGAAACAAATGCTAACCCAACTTACGATTTTTCTTTTTACATTGTTATATTTTTATACGGAATCGTCATCGGCAGTTTCTTAAATGTGCTGATCTTCCGTATCCCGAAAAAAGAGAATATCGTGCAGTCTTCGCACTGTATGAACTGCGGGCGTAAGCTGGGCTGGCGGGACATGGTTCCTGTATTTTCCTACATAATTCTTCGGGGCAGATGCCGGCAATCTGGTGCTAGGATTTCCATACAGTACCCGTTAATCGAGGCTTTAAATGGTGTGCTGTATGTGGTCGTTTTCATGGCGGGCGGTTTCACGTTCAGCAGTGTACTGTATTGCCTCATGACATCTGCCCTGATTGTCATTGCGGTCATTGATGAGAGAACCTATCAGATACCGGTTTCCCAGAACCTGTTTCTGGGACTGCTCGGTATCCTCATGACCGTGTATGATTTCCGGCATATCCTGTCCCATATCATCGGGGCAGTCGTTGTCAGCCTGTTTTTTGTATGGCCTGTATTATTTCTCTTCCGGCAAAGCAATCGGTGGGGGAGACATCAAACTCATGGCATATGCAGGCCTGCTTTTTAGGCGCAAAAAACATTATTTTTGCATTTATTCTTGCATGCATTCTTGGCTCCGTCATCCATACCATCCGCATGAAAGTAAGCAAGCGAAACAACCTGCTTGCACTCGGCCGTACCTTTCGGCAGGCATATTTATCGCCGCACTCTGGGGCAGCCGTTTCTGGATGCCTGGTACCTTGGCATGATGGGCATTTATTAAAACATGGCATGAACTGCTACGTATGGCATAATTAAAAAAGTAAAGTTTTTCTTATTCTTGTGGCGAATTTTAAACATCTGTCATTTTTACCACATAATTTTTTATGCCACAACGTTACGATGGAAAATGTAGAAAAATAATTAGGATTTGTGATTTTTCAGAGAACATGAACAAAGCATAATTATTTTTGTACATTTTCCAATGAAAACCTTTCGGAAAATATAAAGGAGAAAATGAAAATGGTCAAAAGAGTAGTAAGTATTGAGGCCGGTGTATGGTGGACAAAAGTCGCACTGGCCGATTACCGCAAGAAAAATCCGCCAGTACATAAAGCCTTTGCGTTCCGTACTCCGGAACATGCGGTGGAAGATGGCTATATCCGCGACAAAGAAGCGTTTGCATCGGCATTAAAGGCCGAACTAAGCAGACACGATATCCATGAGAAGGAAGTTGTATTTACCCTTTCCTCCTCTAAGGTCGTTACCCGCGAGGTCATGATCCCGTTTGTCAAGGACAATAAGATCATGGGAATCATCGAGCAAGACAGATCCGTGATTACTTCCCGATGGATGTGAGCAATTACACCATCAGCTACAGCAAGATGGACGTGGAGGAAGAAGACGGAAAGAAGATGCTTAAGCTGCTTCTCGTTGCAATTCCGGATAACCTTTTAAACAACTATGTGACCTTTGCCGAGCTGGCAGGGCTTAAGGTGGAGACGTTTGACTATATCGGAAACGGAACGGTACAGCTTTTGTGTGACAGTTTTCTGGAAAATGCCGTGGTCGTGCAGCTGGAAGAACAGGCAACGGTTATCAGTATTCTGGAAAATAAAAAACTGGTTTTTCAGCGTGTGACACCGTATGGCTATGGAGCTACGATCACGGCGGTGATCGACCATCCGGTGCTTGGCATTGACGATGAGGAGAAAGCACTTGATTTCCTTTTAGAACACAATGTGATATATAACCGTCCGACGATTCCGGAGATGGGAAACCAGGAGGAGATGAAGCGTCAGCAGGCTCTGGCAGAAGAAGGCATATGAGGATCTGGCGGAGTCCCTGCGGTATCATCTGCGCATTGCAAACACGGCGGTTGAGTATTATCAGAATCAGGTCAAACAGGAATTTGTCGGGAATGTCTACCTGGTTGGCGATGGTTCCCGTTTTGCAGGCATGCACAAACTGTTTGCACAGGAGCTTCCGCTTCCGCTGCAGGAAATTGATTTCACGAAGGTCATCGATTTACGGAGCGGAAAAAACAAGGCGACTGAGGGGACGGTAACACCGGATGCGGCATCTTCCGGGACGAGACCGAAGGCGGCAACGGCTGTCGGTTTCCTTTCGGTCATCGGTGCGGCGGTTCATCCGATTGATGCCAGACCAAAGGACATGCTTGTGGCAGATTCCAAAAAGAACGACCTGCACACGGCATATGTGATTCTGGCGGGGGCAGTATTGGTAAGTGTCCTGCTGATTCTCGGTTCCGGTGTGCGTCAGCTGCTGGCTTATCGTGAGCACCGCAACCTGACCAAACGGATCAATGATCTTTCTTATGTGCAGGAGACGTATGACGATTACGCGCGGGTACAGGCGGAGGAACAGGTGTATGAGAAACTGGATCTTGCCACCATCACGAAAAATGAGCAGTTGTATCCGCTGATTGCGCAGCTGGAAAATGAACTTCCGACAACCATCCATAACATCCAGACGGACGGTTCGCTGGTAACGCTGAATATGGAGGCAGACCGGAAAGTTACGGTCGGACAGATGCTTTTGAATTTTGCGGATGTGACCCTGCTTGAAAATCTTTCGATTCCGTCCATGTCGGAGGAGTCTGATGAAGACAGCGGCACGGTGACGTGGACGTATACGTTAAATGCTTATTATACCGGCGCATTTCTCGGCGAGGACGGGCATCTCATAAAAGAAGCGGTTCCGTCTGCGGATGCAGAGGCCGATACAGACAGCATGGAAGGAGAGGAGCAGACCAATGAATAGAATTAAAATTTCAGATTCCGACAAGCGGCTGCTGCTCATTTTCTGTGCGATTGTCATAGTGGCATGTTCGTATTTCTTTATTTTCAGTAAGGGAATGAGCAAGGCAGCGAAGATTGAAGAACAGAATACGGCCGATCAGGCAAAAGTGCAGCAGATGGAACAGATGGCGGCAGGACTTCCGAAGGTAAAAAAGAAAATATCCAGCTGATGGTAAAAAGCAGAAGACGATTATCAGTACGTATCCTTCTGCAATGACAACCGAGAAGGCTATTGAGTCGTTACAGGCGTATGAGGATAACAGCAGCGATTTCCATATTACGGACATTACGTTTACCATGAACCAGCCGCTTGCTGTGGATGTGCAGACCGATGGCACGGACACGGCTGCAGGAACGGATGCTTCTTCCACTACCGCACCGGATGCAGAGGCATCTTCTACATCCGAAAGCCAGAGTGAGGAGAGCACACAGGGGGCAGATGCAGCAGAACAGGAAACGACAGGACCAGAGCAAAAAAGAGGTCCGGGGATATTATGCCTCTATCGGTATCCGCTATGAGGCAGGCTATGCCGGATTAAAGGAAATGATCGCTTATGTCAACAATTTTAAGGATCGTACAACGATTTCACAGTTTACGGCAAATTATGATGATTCCACCGGAAAATTAAACGGGGAGATGACCCTGAATATGTACTATCTGGAGAACACCGGAAAAGAGTATGTTCCACCGGTATTCCCGAATATGTCAAAAGGTGTGATGAGTATTTTTGGCAGAAGCACATCGCTTGAAACCGCACCGTAAAACGGATGGGAAGGAGGTCCGCAGATGAAGAGACAACCGAATAACAATGGTGGATTTTCCCTGCTGGAAGTCATCCTTGCCATGGCAATTCTTGCCATTATTTCCATTCCGCTGCTGTCTTATTTTACGCAGTCCATGAAGTACAATGCGATGATGGCGGACAAACAGCATGCAACCAATCTGGCGCAGGAAGTGCTGGAGGATTTAAAAAACCAAAAAGAGCTGGCTGTGGTGACGACAGGGGCAGGCTTTCGTGTTCCCTATCTGGAAGGAAAGGGCTACACCCCTGCTCAGTGAGACTCCGGCGGCTGCCCCGGCACCGGCATTTCAGGCGGAGAATGTGTACTACGCGGCGGCAGGCACTTCTGGCAGCACGTATGATGTCGAGGTTTCTGTCAGTACGGCTGCAGCTGAAAATGACACCAATATCCCACAGATCGAAGGGATTGATGACACAAAGGATGTCGTGGCACTGGAACATAACCAGCTGCAGGAAGCAATGACGTATTTTTCGGAAAAAAATATGACATATGCCGCTGCACATCCGGGAACGCTTCCGCTTGGGGATAGCGAACTGCAGGCGAAGATGAAGCGGAAATTTTCGGTTACGGCAGACAGTACGCATGTCCGGGTGACATGCAGCTATACATGTGGGGAAACAGGCGATGAGGTATTGGGCATAGATCCTTCGGAAGTATACGAATGTAATGAGTTTGCAGAGGAAGACATCCGTGACGTGGAACATATTTACCTTATGTACCATGTGGCGCAGGACAGCGATACGATGGAGGTTACATACGCTGCCGGTGTGAACCCTAAGCTGGTGTTTGTATGCCAGAATATTGCGGATGTCAACAGCATCAGACCGGATTATAAGATGACGGTATTGCCGCAGGGATGCCCGATGCCGTCTGTGGCATCAAACCTTGGCAACAAGTCGTATCCGGATGACCCGGCTGCGGTGACCAACAAGGGAGCAGTTTATCAGGACAGCTTTAAGCTGCCGGCTGGATCGGTTGCCCCTCTGGTGGCAAGCAGCGGGGGAGTGCGAAAGGTCGATCTGACGGTCAGTGTATATAAGAAAGGCAGGGGCGGAAACCACCCGGATAAGGAAAAGTACCGTTATATTACGGTCAGCACGTCGAAAGGAGAGTAGCGATGAAAAGAAACCGGTTCAAACAGGATAACCGTGGCGCCTCCTGCTTGCCGTACTGGTTCTGATGGTTGTGGTAAGCCTGATTGCCGTGGTGATCACGAAGATTACGATTGTCAATATTGAGATGAAGGAAGTGGAACGCGGCACGAAGAAAAAAATTTCTACAGTGCGGATGAACTGATGGATAATCTGCGTGCCGGTGCAAGGGAACTTGCAGAGCAGTCACTGGAGAAAGCGTATGCGGATGTCCTTGAAAATTACCTGACGTATTCTGCTTCCGGCGGGGATGTGCAGAAAGTATTTGCCACCAGATATATGGACGGGCTGCAGAAGCAGTTTGCAGAAAACCACACAGATCCGGCAGTTGGTGCATCGGATACTATGGACGCTTCCGGCAACGTGGCGTACCGGGTTTCCGGCTATGATACGGATACGGTAAAAAGCTGCATCAAAGAAGCCGCAGACCAGGGATGTTATATTCCTGCCGCGGATCCAAAATATGAGGTGGATTACGGTGCAGGGACGTTTACGTTAAAGGGTGTGCAGATCCGGTATAAGGATGCACAGGATTATGAGACAACGATCAAAACCGACCTTGTGTTTTCCACTCCGAAGATGAATTTCTCCGGCAGTGGGCAGGTGCAGGAGTTTATGCGTTACGCGCTGATAGCTGACAGACAGATCAACATCGGGGCACAGAATGTGACGGTGGATGGCAATGTGTATGCCGGGGCAGACGGAATTTATGCGTCCACAGGCGGAAACGGTACGATCAAGGGGAAGACGGTTCTTACACGCGGGGATATCGTGACGGAGAGCGGATCAGACCTGACGGTCGGGGACGGCAGTTCCTCGATCTGGGCGGAAAATATAAGGACATCGTCTGCCGGGACAAACGGTGCTTCCTCTATCCATATGAACGGAAATATGTATGTGGCGGATGATCTGGAACTGGCTGGCAGGGGGAGTTCCGTGACTTTGCAGGGCAATTATTACGGTTATAATTTTCAGAAAAATTATGGCGTACAGGATCCGGATTCCGCGAAAAAGGCAGAGTTTAGCAGTGCCATGATGGTCAATGGAAAAAGCAGCCATCTGGATATCAAAGGGCTGAATTACCTGCTTTTGGCAGGGCGGACGTTTATTTCGCGAAAGCTCGATGCCAGTAACGAGGATATTCTGATGGGCGAGTCCATCTCAGCGCGGACGAACCAGCTGGCATATTATGTTCCACTGGAATATGTGTCGGGAGATGGAAAAAGTCTGGATCAAAAGAAGTATGCGGCATATACCGGAATCAGTGAAAGTACGCTGAAAGGATATTTAAACAGCAGCCGGCAGGTGGTTCCCCTATTATTTTCCGGGTGGGGTCTATTATTACCTGAATTTTAATTCGGAGAAGTCTGCGAATGACTTTTTTTCCGATTATTATGTGAACAATCAGGGGAAAACGGCACAGTATGCCAATATCTATCTGGATGAGGATGCATTGATTGTGGATTCCAATACGATTATGACGTTTTCTGGGGACATTTTAAAACGGGCGGCTTCTGCAGATATGCTGGAGGTTGGAACGTATACGATTGCGCCGGACAACTGGAAAGACAGCAGTGGGTTATACTGGAAGTACTGTTCGAAGCTTGCCGTGCGCTATAAGTCGCTGGAACTGGGACTGACGGATCAGGGGCAGGGAGTGACCGAAGACAATGTCCGTCTGACATCTACGGATGCCAGTGGGCATGAAGTGATTGACAAAACGGTAAATCCGCTGTTTGACTATCTGATTGACCGGAGTGCATTTACCACAGAGGTGGAGAAACACAAGGCATCCCCGACGGCTTCGGAAACGGTGTATTCTCCGGCTGCGGATGTATACCTGATTGAAAATGCCGGAACTTATGCACTTCCAGCTACGGTTACAAAGGGAATTGTCATTGCAACCGGGGATGTCAGGGTGTCCGGCCAGTTTGAGGGAATGATTATTTCCGGTGGGGTGATCTCTTTTGATTCCAACGCTTCGGTACGGGGAAACAAGCTTTTGGTTTCCCAGCTGTTTACCGAGGACCAGAAACGGGATACTCCGCTGTTTTCCCAGTTTTTCAAAGGCTGTTCTTCCCTTGCGGCATCAAATATTTCCGGAAACCTTGATCTGGATTCTTATTTGAACTATGATAATTGGAAGAAGAACGGGTAAGGGGGTGTGCCAATGAAGAAACGAAAACTTTTGGGGCAGAATGGAATTACGCTCGTTGAAATCATTATCGTTATTGCGATTATTGGCATTCTTGCAAGCACGTCTGTCATGATGATCGGGCATCTGCACTATGCCAATACGCAGAAGGTGGTAAGGACGCTGGATTCTTCGCTGGATGCGCTTCAGGTCAGGACGATGAGCAAAGCCGGCAGTTCTTATCTGTATATTTACAAGCTGGACAATGGATATTATACGCGTGTCCTGTCCGATAATCTGGGCAGTTTTGACGATACAAAGCTGACATCTGACGGGACGAAGCTGTGTAATAATACAATTAAAATCCGTAAGGACAGCAGCACCGGGGAGGAACTGACAGAACCGGGTGCCGGTGGGACATTTATTAAGATTGCCTATAAGAAAACGGCATTTTATGACGATTGTACAAATGTGAATGCCATTTATATTGATGGTGTCCCGGCATACACAATCCGGCTGGTGAAAGATACCGGCAGGCATTTTACGGAGCAGTAACTTTTTAAAGGGGGTGGCAGTGTGCCGAACGATCATAGGGGAATTACGCTTGTGGAACTGATTATCGCGATTGCAATTTCAACGGTTATTTTAGGCGCTGCAACGCTTTTCCTTGGAATGGCGCACAAAAATTATAACCACGCGTCTGCGCAGATTGATCTGCAGTCGGAGTCACAGATTCTGATGGAGCAGATCGGCATGTGGGTGATGGAAGGAAACCGGGTGGAGGAACTTGACCCATCCGTGTCCGGTGTCCGTGGGATCGCCATTTATACGATTCCGAACACCCCGTCGGTAACCAATCCGGCAGGTGCCGCAGCCCCGGAGGCTGCAAGCAAGCGGGTGATCTGGATCTCTGCAGGTGGAAAGAAATTATATACAAAGAAAATGGCTGTGGCAGATCCAAAAACCGATACAACGGTGATTTCTGCAGCTACGGATGAGGTGAAGGAAAATCTGATCGGCGAATATGTTACGGCATTTACCGGCACAGTAAATGCTTCCACGGAAAAGGCATCCGTTGCGGTTTCTTTTGATATGCAATATCTGGAACAGAAGTATACGATACAAAATGAATTCAAGCTGAGAAATGTACTCAGGTAAGGAAGGGGCGTTCGTATTGAAGATGGTAAGATGGCATCGGCAGAAAAAAAAAACGGAAACAGAAAAAGAGAATTGCATCCGCAGTCTGTATGCTGGGGGTGCTTGTTGTCTGTCTTGGGGTTGTCGGGTACCGGAATAAATTAAAGGCGGATGAGAAACTTCCGGAGATGACAAGAGGGGTCGTTGACCAGATAGAGCAGATTCCGGAGTCGAAGCGCAACATTTACGATGCGAATGCCGCAGCGGCAAAGCTTGGAACAAAGAAAAAAACCCGTTTCTGATTCTTGAAATTGTGCCTTATGAGGAATACGCAGAGTTTGGATACCAGATCAGTGGATGTGAACCGGTAAATGTGGAAGAGATGCGTTATGGGGATGGGGATCTTACAACGGTTACATCCATAACCGGTGCAAAATACGAACAGAAAAAGGCTTATTTTTTTTCCCGGATGAGCCGGAAGGGGACATTTCAAAATATTCTGGAAATATGCGTGTCTGTGATGATGGCATGAAAGATGCAGAATATACCGGATACTACGAGCGCGTCAAAGATGGGGAAGGAACGTTTGTCCAAAAAATTGTAAAAGGGGAAGACGGAAATGAAAGCTTATCGTTTGTCAGACAGGATCATGGAAATATTATCTGGCATACAGTAAATGATTTCGAAAAATCGGATTATAAAGATCAGACATTTGATGAAAGGACGGATCGTGAACTTACCAATGAGGGCGACCGGATTTATACAAAAAGAAAAAGTACCGGTGATAAATCAAAGGATAATATTAATGTAACAGAGAATTACTATCTATATAAAAACAATGATTATTTTTTAAAGGACAGTATCGGCTGTAAAACACAGGAGGAAGCAGACAATTATTCGGTGATTATTAAAACGATTACACCGGAAGAGCTGAATGCACAGCCGAAATGGGCAGATTATGCGGATCTGTATGTGGTTTCCCAAAGGTACATTCCGGGGGTGATAATATCAGAGAGATCTGGAAAAAACACAACAGGTACGGAAAGCATTCGTCTGTTTCTTCGTATACGAATGGATTTAATGGATCGAAAGATATCAGCTGGGATGTTGTCAAGAAAATGTATAAGAAGATCAATCGGGAGGAGAACTATGCCCCGATTTTTATGGATTCCGGGGTGTATATAGCTTTTACATTTCTTCCGTCCGATGTGGATGGACGTGTGATCGGCGAGAACTGGTACCATTACTGGACGAAGCAGGATAAATGGGAGAAGTATATGACTGCCGGAAATATTTCTACCGATGAAAATCAGGGATATTTAAATGGCAGACTGTTTGTGTTTAAAAGGGGATACAACTTCCACACAGGCATTTGGCACGGGGACGGTTCCGGCATCGGATCCGAATTCTAAGTTTACGGATTTTAAGGAATTTACGGAAATGATCCCAAAGCGACACCGGCAGATGCAGTCCGTTATATTCTCGGATATAAAACATCAAAGGATCATGTGGATGGAGAACTGCGGATATTGGATATTGAGCCATGCTATGACCGAAAGAACGGATACTCTCTGAAAAAAGAGTTATATCCAGCTTATGATTCCGAATTTTATCGGGGATATTAAGATTACCCATATGACTACGGCAGAGTTTATTGGTTCCACGGAGGATCTAAACAGCAAGTACAACATGATTTATCTTGGGCTGGATCAGGGCGCTTACAATCTGGTAGAAAAGGATGTAACCTATAAAGATGCAGATGGCAACGTGAAATGGATCAAAGAGAATCAGACGGTGTGGAATGATACTTCCATGAATGGAAAAATATATTTCCATACCGGAGATAAAATGACCAGTGCAGAGTATAGCAGGTCAGACGGCATAAGCCGTTCGGTCAAGTTCCTGTGGGCTGGAAGTGGAAATAATGTTATAGAGGATACGACACTCCGTTTCCCGGGAAATGACATTACAAAGATTAAGAAAGCGGAACTGGAGAACTTTTTACATGCCGGTTATCCGGTTGTTGCGGTTGATGACCTCTATCGTCTGTCCGATAAAATAGATGCCGGTTCAAACCTTGCGGATCTGGTCAGGGAGAGTAAGAAGAAAAAAAAAACCATTTACCAGACGTCAGATACCA